>Ga0272444_10002093_pt1 | contig 18712 bp, 18 predicted proteins | sample SSMForm13_FD_201033 | JGI IMG/M metagenome (GOLD analysis project Ga0272444, IMG submission 201033) | Marine sediment archaeal communities from Little Sippewissett salt marsh, Falmouth, MA, United States - SSM-Form-13 | ecosystem: Environmental > Aquatic > Marine > Wetlands > Sediment ... | reverse complement strand
TTTCTGTGATATCCGTTACCGCATTCACGATGCCGGACACGTGCCCTCCCTTAAGTGCCGAACTGGCCACGCAAAAGGGCACCTTCTTGCCTGATCGGGTGACAAAACGGGTCTCAAAAGTGGCTTTCCCCGGTGAATCTGCGCCCGAATCAATCAATTTTTGAAACAGGGGCCAATCTTCTTTGGTCACAATTCTTGAATAATGCTGTCCCACCAGGTCCTCGGGTTCATATTCCAGGAGAAGGGCCAAACGCTCGTTCACAAATTCCATGTCTCCTGATAGATCTATGATTTGAATGCCGTCATTGAGTGATGCGATAAGATTTTCGTTAAACGCTTTCAACCGCTTCATTTCATCGTCAATCCGCTGCTTTTCCTTTTCCCGGGTCAGGTCTCTCGCCACCCCTACCATGGCAATGGGCAGGTCCCGGTCATCTCTCAACGGTACACACCTCACATGAGCGGGAAAGTATCTTCCGGATTTCGTCTTGAGCGTAACTTCGCCGTTAAAGGTTTCATTGTTACGAATATGCTGAAGCACGTCAGGGCTTTTTGCACCCAGTATGACAATGTGTCGATCCAGCACTTCCTCGGCCTTGAATTCAAACATCTGCTCGGAGTATCGATTGAAAAATACCAGGTAGCCATCCAGATTCGTCACGACAATCGACTCGATGATGTTCTCAAGGACGTTTTCTATGAATTCCTTGGTCGTTTTTTTCATACCGAGGATCAGGTGATCCCAGCCGATGGTGGGCCTTGATTTCTGCACGGTTCGCCTCCTGATGGCGCTGGACAAAGGAACAGGGCGCTTTATGCTTGACCTGTGGATTGTGAGGGTGCTATCCTCAGTGTCTCAACGAATGGTGTAACCTCATTACCTTGATGACCCGTTCAACCCTTGATCACGCCCAGGGGTCTTAACCGGGCGACCTTTGTCGCCAGGTTGGCGCCTTGAACGACCTCAACGACCTGAGATATGTCCTTGTATGCCTCTGGCATTTCTTCTTTCAGCGTTCGTTTACCCCTGGACTGTACAACAATGCCTTTATCTTCCAGCTCCCGGTTTATGGCGCGGCCTTTTGCCTGCTTGACCGCCTGGGTCCGGCTCATGACACGGCCCGCGCCATGACAACAGGATCCAAAACTATGACGCATGGCTCCGCCGGCTCCGGCCAGCACATAGGAGTAGGTCCCCATGTCACCGGGTATGAGGACGGGCTGACCTGCCCTGCGATAGACGTCGGGGAGAAGCGGATGGCCGGGCGGCAGGGCCCGGGTGGCGCCTTTGCGATGAACACAAACCCGGGTTTCCTCTCCGGAAACCGAATGCCGTTCTTCCTTGGCGATGTTGTGACACACATCGTAGAGAAGGTTCAGGCCCAACTCCTCAGGGCGAAGGGAGAGCGTCCTCAGCAGTGTCTCCGTGGTCCAGTACATGAGGATTTGCCGGTTGGCCCAGGCATAGTTGGCGGCACATGCCATGGCCCCCAGGTAGCGTCTGGCCAGCCTGGACCGTAGTGGCGCACAGGCCAGCTGCCGGTCAGGTAGCTGAAAGGATGCTGGGTTGTCTGCGGTTTTTTTGCTCATCTCCTTGAGAAAGTCATCGCATACCTGATGCCCGAATCCGCGGGATCCGGAATGAATAAAGACCGTCACCTGGCCTTCAAACAGATTGTAATCCCGGGCCTTCTCCGGGTCAAAGACATGATCGACCACCTGGATTTCCAGGAAGTGATTCCCGGACCCAAGCGTTCCTAACTGGTCCCGGCCCCGCTTCAGCACCCGTTCGCTGAGAACCGATGGATCCGCTCCTGGCATGGTGCCGCGGTCTTCTGTTCGATCCAGATCCGATTCGACACCCAAGCCCTCTCGGACCGCCCAGGCAGCTCCCATTACAGCGACCTGGTCTTCTTCCGATTTGGAGAGGTGGATGGGCCCTTTTGAGCCCACACCGCTCGGAATATCTTTGAAAAGGGCTTGGACGATGTCTTTCATCAAGGGCTGAATCTCGTTTGCCGGAAGTCGGGTCGTCATGAGTCTGCACCCGCAATTGATGTCGTATCCAACGCCTCCGGGAGAGACAATACCTTCATCCAGATCGAAGGCCGCAACACCGCCGATGGGAAACCCATAGCCCCAATGGATGTCCGGCATGGCCAGTGAGTGCCCGACAATCCCAGGGAGCATGGCCACATGGGCCACCTGTTTGAGGCTCTGATCCTCCTGGATCCGTCGCAGGAGTTCACGATTGGCAAAAACGAGCCCGGGAACACGCATACGGCCGCTCTTCGGGATGCGCCAGCGGTACGCATCAATTTTTTCTAAGTTCTCTTTCATGATGACCCCCGATGGTTTTGAAGGGTTCGGTGCGGATAATTGAAGGCCCCTGTTGGATTTTCACGTCCGGTTGCCGAAGAATCGATGTCGAAGGCCGGGGCGGCCGACCTGGAAATATAGGATCACGCGTCAAGACCAGGGTCCTCAAAGATCGAAGATGACGCTTGCCCGCCAGCCGTTCCTTTCGCGCACGACTTCGATCTGATGGTAGGTAACCGCCTTGATTTCAGTGAGAACCTCGTGCTTCTTCGGGTCGAAAGGGGCTACATATAATCTGGCATCCAGGCGGGTTTCGGTCATGGCATCAATGGAGATGTCCACGACAACCATGTCTTCACCTTCAAGAAGATAGAGGATTTCGCCCAACCACCGTACCAGTAAATCAGAGGGATCCTCACCGGCAATCGAGAGTCTGTAAAGGGACTCTTTTTGGGATGGCCTCTCTTTGAGCAAGATCTCCGTCAACGCGCGGGCCGCGTGTTCAAACAGCTCTGCGAGGGTGTGACCCCACACTCGGATCCCCATATCGGCCGTATGGTTCAACAGCGTGTAATATGGCCGGTTTGATGTCATCTCGCTCTGCCTGACGGTTTTTTAAGTTTTCATTCGGAGCCTTTGTTTTTCACGTTCATCATAGTTTCGAACCGCTGAATTGTCAAAAATTTGTCCGGGCTTTCTGCCCGGACCGTATGACGGGAGGAAAGAAATATGTATTGCGCTTTTTGCGGGAATGAAGTGCCTATTGAAGACAAGGTCATGAGACGGGACGTGTGTCCTCAGTGCTCGAGGGATCTGCGGTGCTGCAGGCAATGCAAATTCTATGACCGGCACGCCTACAACGACTGCAAGGAGGTGATGGCCGAACGGGTCGTCGACAAGGAACGGGCCAATTTGTGCGAATACTTTGTCCCGAGAGGCACATCGGTCAGTGTCTCCAACAGGGAAATGGCGGCAAGGGAAGCCCTGGAGGCCCTCTTCAAAAAGAAACCCGCTCCCGGGTAGGCCTCAGGCGGCATCGGGTTCAAGGCCGACGTGCAACGGCACGTTTCACACAGTTCAGAGTGGCATTCATCTTATGACGAGGCTGGTTAAAGAATATGACGAAATAGTACAGATCCCCACCCCCATTTTCCACGTATCCCACCCGGGTACGGATCCCCTTGAGAGAACCGGTCTTGTAAAAAACGTTTTCGTCGTTTTTGAGAAGGTATCGATATGCCTTGAATCGCTTTAGGACATCCAGCATGTCACTGGCTGAAATCCGGTTCTGCCGTGAAAGACCGGATCCCTCCACCATCTTGAAGTGGTTCAAGTTTACGGATTTTTTTGCAAAATCCATAACCGCCCTAACGCCCTTATCCAGGGTTGCCGGCGGACCAAATGTTTCCGCACCCAGGACCAGAAGCAGTTGATTGGCCATGAAATTGCTTGACGATTCCATCATCTTCTGGACCACTTCCTCTAGAGAAAAGACCGACGCATACCTATGGATCAATCGGTCGGTGGGCACCACCTCCCCCAAACGGATGGTACCATCACATGCCACGCCCTCTTTTCTCAAGAAGTAGAGGAGTAACTCCCCTGCGTAACGGGCCGCACGTTGAGAATCGTGGATAAAGGTATATCGACCCCGCTTCAACCCCAGGGAACGGATTCGATCCCTGGCATAAGGAATCAACGGTGTCTGCCGTTCGGCGGAGAGGATCCTCCCTTTTTTGTCTCTTTTGAAGGCAACCGTGTTGAAATTCGCGCACAGCGCCCCCACCGGCGCATCGTAAGGGTTGGTGGAACCTCCACAGCCCGGAATAACAATCTCGGGTGAGAAGTAACAGACATCCAGCAACAGCGACTGAAACGTCTGAATCTCCATCTTCAGGCGAACCGCTATTTCTTGAAGGGCTTCCGAAATCAGCAAGGGATCGCCATACCCTTTGACCTTGAGGTTCTGTGTGGCATCCATGTAGAATTCGGTACGAAATCGATAAGAAGGGCCCATACGATCCAGGAAGGCAAGTGCGGTCAATACCTTCAAGCTCGAGGCGGGAATGCAGGGCCTTTTCTCGTTTTTTCCGCAAAGGATCTTTCCGTCCGGTCCTGCAAGTAGGAGGGCGTCTTGTGACGTGATATGCGTCAGGCACGGCAGGGACAAACGACCATAGGCGGCATCGGGCGGAACAAGGGTGAAAACCGTGAGAAAGATCCCGAGCCCCACCGCCCAACAGGTTCTTGTCCTCCACAGCTCCCTGGAAGGGCCCGTTCGTAAACGGGCGGACATGAGGCAGCGGCGCACAGGCATCATTCGGTTGCCAGCCGGTAGGATTCGTAAAACCACATGACCCGCTTCACAAAAGTTCGCGTCTCTGGAAATGGGGGCACCCCGTTGAATGATTCCACGGTATCCGGCCCTGCGTTATAAGCGGCCAGGGCCAGGACCTTATCATTCTTGAAACGCTTCAGCAGGAGGCTCATGTATCGGACCCCGCCGAAAATGTTCTCTTCCGGATCAAGAGGGTCAACGACCGCCATATCGTCGGCCGTGCCGGGCATCAACTGCATCAGACCCTGTGCACCCTTTGAAGAAACCGCCTGGGGATCAAAGCCTGATTCAGCCTTGATGATGGCCTGAATGAATTGAGGCTCGATGCCGAAACGGGTCGAGGCCTGCTGGATAATCCCTTGGTATTCATTCAGGTAATCCGAGGCCGATTTACGACCGGGAATAAAGAGGCGGTAGCGGCTGTCGGTCTTGATGTTGGTAAAATGCCAAACCCCATTTTTATCCACGAACCGGTAGATTTCTGCATGCAGGGGGGCATGTGCAGTCAGCAACAGCAACAGCACTATGGACGCCCCCCACCACCGCCCGATGAGAATCGTTTTCAACTTGATCGTTTCCAGTCTGCCAAGAATTTCTCGAGCCCGATGTCCGTCAGCGGGTGCCGGATCAACTGCTGGATGACCTTGAACGGAATGGTGGCGATATCCGCGCCCATGAGGGCTGCATCCAGTACATGGATCGGATTTCGAATACTCGCAACGATCACCTCGGTGTCAAATGCATAGTTCTCATAGATGGTCAAGATCTGTTCCACGAGTTCCATTCCCACATGGCTGATGTCATCCAGACGTCCTACAAAAGGACTGATGTAGGCAGCGCCGGCCTTGGCGGCCATCAAGGCCTGAATCGGTGAAAAGCAGAGGGTCACGTTGGTCTGGATCCCCTCACGGGCCAGGATGGCGACGGCCTTCAGACCTTCTTCGATCAGGGGGATCTTCACAACGATATTGTCAGCGATTTGGGCTAAATCCCGGGCCTCTGTTACCATACCCTCCGCCTCAACGCTCACCACCTCTGCGCTCACAGGGCCGTCAACAACATCGCATATTTCCTTGATGAGTCCCTTGAATTCCCGCCCCTCTTTGGCCACCAGGCTCGGGTTGGTGGTTACGCCGTCGGCCATGCCGAGGGCTGCGGCCTGTTTGATTTCTTCGATGTTTGCCGTATCAACAAAAAATTTCATATCTCCCCCTGATTGGATGTTGGTTGTTGGTTACCGGATACTGGATACTGGTCGGAGCGCAGCGAAGATCCCGCCTGTTTTTGAGGCGCGGATACAGGATACCGAAGCTGTAAACCGAACAATCATGTTTCAAACGCTGATTTTACACGTCCGCCGCAGCCCATCCCGCCAGGCGGGACTCACCACGAAGCTCACGAAAGGCAAGAAGAAGGCCGTAGAAAACAAGATTTCGTGTTTCTTCGTGCGCTTCGTGGTAAACCGTTAACTGCACCTTTGAGCGAACACTGGAATCTAACTTAAAACATGTTGCCCGTTGAGCGGCCCGAAGGGCCTAAATTTCCCCATCACTCAATTCCCCTTCAACTCTCTTTCAAATTTCTCTGCGCATTCCCGACTGCAGAAGAAATATTCCGTCCCATCCACAACCCGTCGATAGGCCGTTCGCCTCGGGATATAGGTCTTGCAGGCCGGGTCCTGAACCATTTCATCGATGGCACCGCCATCCGTGGTCATGCCGCTTCTCTGACCATCTGATCGTGGAAGATATTTCCGTACCAGACGGTACGCGAGATAGGCAAGAAAGATAAGGATGATCAGTCGCATATCATATCTCTCATGGGGATGGCGGCCTGTCCTTCGGAACCCAGAGCATCCTTCAGTTCCGACATGCTCTTGCCCAGAACCGGGTGAATCAGACCGGGATCCAGCTGTGCCATAGGCTGGAGGACGAACCGTCTCTGATGCATGAGCGGGTGAGGAACCATGAGAGACGGTTCCTGGATCACTTCATTTTCATACAGCAGAATATCCAGATCAATGACACGGGGTTCCCATTTTCGGTGTCTGACCCGACCCATGTGAGATTCAATAGAGAGAAGGGCCTTCAAAAGCTCCCGAGGGCCGAGGGATGTCCCGATGCGGATGGCCCCGTTCACATACCAGTCCTGGGATGTCACGCCCACCGGCTCGGTCCGGTAGAAGGGAGACTGTTTAGAGACAGTACATCCATCGGTATGGTCTATTATATCAATAGCTTTTCGACAATTCTTCAACTTATCGCCTAGATTGGACCCAATGCCGATATAGGCGACCTTCAACACGGAAAAGGGACCGTGGAACACCTAAAGCCTCATCCCTTTCAAACGCTCCAGGGCCTCTTTTAGTCTCTCCTTTTTCTGAGTCAAAGCGATACGGAAATACCCTTCCCCCGGTTCTCCGAAACCGTTGCCCGGCGTCACGACCACGCCGGCATCCTCGAGGAGCCGGGTGGCCAGTTCGGCCGACGTGTAGCCTTTTGGGACCTCAACCCAGAGATAGAAGGTTGCCTTTGGCGCGCCCACATGGAAGCCCGCTTCTCTGAGCCCCTGGACCATCACATCCCTCCGCGCCGTATAGATCTCGATCATATCCCCCACACAAGACTGGTCCCCCCGGATGGCCTCGATTCCGGCCATCTGTACCGCCTGAAACACACCGGAATCGATATTGCTCTTGATGGCACCCAGGCCCTGGATGACCGCCTCATTCCCCACGGCAAACCCGATCCGCCACCCGGTCATATTGTAGGTCTTGGACAGGGAGTGAAATTCCACCCCCACTTCTTTGGCCCCCTCGGCCTCTAAGAAGCTGGGCGGCCGATATCCGTCGAATGCCATTTCCGTATAGGCGGCATCATGGCACACCACGATCTCGTATCTCTTTGCAAAAGCCACCACACGATCGAAGAACGCGCGGTCTGCCACCGCGGCAGTGGGATTGTTGGGATAGTTGATAAATATAAGCCGAGCCCGCTCTGCCACCGGCTCCGGGATCGCTTCTAGATCAGGAAGATAGTGGTTCTTGCTCAGTAACGGCATAAAAAAAGATTCGCCCCCGGCAAACAGGGTGGCAATGTGATATACCGGATACGCAGGGGTAGGGACCAACGCCACATCGCCCGGATTGATGAAGGCCAGGGGGAGATGGGCCAGGCCTTCCTTGCTTCCGATGAGGGACACCACTTCCCCGTTCGCATTCAGGTCAACACCAAACCGACGCTGATACCATTCGGCAACCGCTTCCTTGAAATCATTCATTCCTGAATAAGACGGATAGCGGTGGTTGGCAGGGTCTTCGACCGTCCGTTTCATCTTGTCAATGATATGCTGCGGAGTGGGCAGGTCAGGATCTCCAACGCCCAGGTCAATAATATCGATCCCTTTCGCCTTGATTTCAGCCTTCTTTCGATCAATTTCCTTAAAAAGATAAGGCGGGAGCTGTCTCAGTCGCTCTGCATACGCAAACAATTTTAAACAATCCTTTCTGTATGGGTCATATTTCGCCGGGATGCGTGTCCCTTGCTCACCTCAAGCCCAGCACATCCTGCATATCGTACAGGCCTTTTGGCTGATTCACCACCCACAGGGCGGCCCTTACGGCCCCGCGTGCAAAATTGTCCCGATTATGGGCCCGGTGGATCAATTCCAGCCGCTCACCGATCCCGCCGAACATCACCGTGTGCTCGCCGGTGATATCTCCGGCCCGCCAGGCCTGAATACCGATCTCCTCATCCGTCCGTTCCCCGATCATCCCCTTTCGTTCATATACCCCCACCCGTTCCAGATCCCTGTTGGAGGCGTCCGCCAGGATCTGCGCCAGGCGCATGGCCGTGCCGCTCGGGGCATCCTTCTTGAGCCGGTGATGGACTTCCAGGATTTCCATATCATAGTCGGCACCCAGGATTCGAGCCATCTCCCCGGCAATCTTGAACATGACATTGACCCCGACGCTCATATTGGGTGCCAGCACGCACTGGATCTTCTCGGATAGAGACCGGATCTCCTGGAGTATCTCTCCGGCGATCCCCGTGGTCCCGATAACCATGGCGGTTCCTTTTGCGGCAGCATTCCTGATATGTTCCAACGTTGCCTGAGGAGCGGTAAAATCGATCAGCACCTCTCCCGAATCAGCCACTGCATCAAAAGAGCCTGCGATGGTGACGCCCACCTCGCCGATTCCGGCCACGAGCCCTGCATCCTGGCCCACCTTTGGATGGTCGGCCCGCTCAAACGCGCCGATCAGGGTTGTTTCGGGGTTCTGATGAATCATATGAATAATCCGTTGTCCCATCCGACCGGCAGCCCCGGCAATCATAACCTGGATCATACGTTCCCCCCTCTCCATGTGCAACGATTGGCGCTTCAGATTCAAAGCCCGAACATATCCCTTGAACGATCAAACCTCCCATCCTTTTACCGGAAATTTTCATCACTTTCAACGAAATTCATCAAGCGATCCGACGGTGGAGACGTCACACGGGTTGGCAGGTTAGGGCCTCTGCGATGTCCTCTTCGGTGACGCCCAGAAAATGGAGTATATTTTTCATCCGTCTTTTCCCGATGGCCGCCCCGGCCGATCGATCGAGTCCTTTTTTGGCGTTATAGGCAATACTGAGACCGGCCTGACCCAGCATGAGCGCGTCATTGGCCCCGTCCCCCACCACCACGGTCTGATCCATAAGGATCCGCTCATCACATGCGGTCTGGTGAACGATGCGGGCCTTGCGCGCCGAGTCGATCACCTCCCCCGCCACCTTACCGGTCAAGACCCCGTCCCTGATCTCCAGTTGATTGGCATAACAGAAATGAAAACCGAGTTTCTCCTTGAGATGCTCTGCAAAAAAATCAAATCCCCCTGTCACCACCCCCAGTCTGTACCCCAGCCACTTAAGGGTGGTTACCAGTTCTTCCACACCGTCCGACAGCGGGATGTGGCGCTTGATTTCCTCGAGATCCGCTAATGTGAGGCCCTTAAGGAACGCCACACGCTGTCGCAACGATTCCTCAAAATCGAATTCCCCTCGCATGGCCTTTTCTGTGACACGACTCACCTCGTTGTACACCCCGGCCCTGCGGGCCAGTTCATCAATGACCTCCATGTCCACCAGAGTGCTGTCCATATCGAAAAAAATCAGCCGCTTATTCTTCCGGTACGCCTCCATTTTCTGGAGGGCCAAATCGATGCCGAGTCTCCGGCTCCTGCGCATGACCCTCTCCTTGAGGCGGCCCAGGTCAGGGCTCTTGTTTACATTGATGACCATCTCTATGGATGTGTCACCGTGGTGGGTGACCGTGACCATGGTTTCAATATTGACGGCCTCCTCTTCAAGTATTTTCGAGAGCTCGTAAAGGGCCCGGGTGCCGCCAAAATGCGTCAACACAAATAGATTCCGTTCACTGATCGCCTCTAGGTCGGCCTCGGAAAAAAGCCTGAAATTGAGCGTCAGCTGTAACTTGCTGGCCTCGAAAAGGAGATCCTTGATGACGCTGTCTTCCTTCGTGTCCGCCCGGCTGAGGTCCAGCAGGAGGTAGAGGCCCAGCTGGTTTTGTGGAGATGCCTGTTCAATGTCCACGACCGCAACCCCGTGTTTCACCAGAACCGCCGTCAGGTTCGCTGTAATACCGATCCGGTCCGGTCCGGAAACGGTTACCATCAGAAGTCGCTTCCCCTCTTCCATCGCCTATGGCCTCCTCTTAACGATTCCTTCCCCATTCAAGACCGGCAAGTCCATGACCCCTTTTAGATTCGAACATGTTATGCTATAAGGAGATGTCAATCGTCAATTGTTAAAAGGGGACATCCAAACCGTGTTTCCAGCCCAAGGGGGATCACTTGGGATCTTTTTATCATGGCCCCGTCATATCCCGAGGCTGAAAGACATGGCCAAGAACATCGCCCCCCATGTGTTCCCGGTGGGACCCGGTACCGTGGAGGTGGTCGTCGCTCGGATCGGCAACTCACCCCAGTGGTGATGATTCAGTCGCTTTCAGCCAGCCTTCGTATCGACGCCCGAGGATGGATTCACTCATGCCCCGTAGGAAGGAGAATACCCATGGAAAATATCTTTGCATTGGTGAGCCGCACAGACAAGGACGGTAACGTATCGATCCGGCTGGGTCTCCGACTCAAGATAGCCGGGATAGAATCCTTTTGTCCTGTCTCGAAATGGTGTGAGGCATTTGACGCCTTTGAAAAGGAAACCCGCGCTGTAAACCGATCGCTTGAGCAGATGAGAACCAAGGCGCAAACCCTCTTTGGGAGCCGGTCGCCCGCCACGGGCATTGAGATCCGTCCGGATATGCCACCGGATGAGATCTGGGGTATTCTGGCCGCCATCGGGGATGAAGAAATCCTGGTCTCGGTCTTCAATGAGCTGGACGACTCCCAGAAGCAGGCAGTGGCTGAGCACGTCCTGACCCAGTGCAACATCTTTTCCAGCAAAGCCGCCGTTTTCTCCAGACGTTACGATAGTGAGGCAGGATGCATGACATAAGCCGTTCAGATGCTCTCTCCCACCCCCGGTGCAGACTAAAGGGTGTCCTCCTCCCTTCCTGCGCCGATAAGCGGGAGGACCTTTTCCACTTCAAAGAAGACCAGAAAGCGGGACCCCCCCTCTGTTTTTGAAGGGTATTTGCGCCGTCGCAACGCATAGAGCCTCTCCGTATCCTTTTCTTCGCCGGTCTTTTTCAGGAACAGCCGCTGTCCCTTGTATCCCGGGCCTTCCTCCATGAACAGGTACATGGCATAAGGGTTGGATTGAAGATTGTGGTGGGTCAGGCGGTCGGCCATGATGAACGCCAGCCGGCCCTCTTCCGCAAAGTGGGGCCTCGAATAGATGGCTGCATCCACCTTTCCGTCGGCGTCCGCAGTGGCCAGGATGCCCGTCCCCTTGATTTCTCCAAAGTATGTTTCCAGTTCCATGTCATCCTCCTTTTCTGTGTTGAACCTCAAAGGCGGCACAGCCGCAGCCCATCCCGCCAGGCGGGACTCACCACGAAGTTCACGAAGGGAACGAGGAGGGCCACGGAGAACAAGACTTCCTGCTCTTCGTGGTCATCCGTTACCTGTGACTTTGAATGGATATTTGCTCCCAAGATCTCCCCATCATGCGGGGAAGTTTCAGAGCACGAGTGTAAAGTTAAGGAATTGTTTCAACTCATCTGAAATAGGGATTCAAGATGCTTTCTTGTTTTCCATGACAGAAGACTCAGGAATAAGGCCCGAATCTCACACGTTCGGGAAGTTGTGTCAAACGACGGCTGCATACCGCTATGAATCCCTTTTTGGGTTGATACGGCATACGTAGGACCTGCGGGGTGCAAAGCGGTCCGGTCCCTCGGAAATCGGCTTTCCAACGGAACGTGCCAGTCGCCTAAGCATGCCCGCGTAAATCCATTGATGTAGGGGATAGAGCGCATACCAGTAGGCCATACCCCAGAGTCCCTTCGGCGAAAACCTCGATAGCAGTTGAAGTTCTGTCTGGTCCTCTTCAACGGGATAGAGGTGAAATTCCATGACAGCCTCTCCGGGAAGCCTCATTTCCGCAAGGAGCGTCAGGCGATGCGGGGCCTCCACTTCCATGACCCGCCAGAAATCAAGGGCATCGCCGATCATCAGTTCCCGTGGGTCCCGTCGGCCGCGTCTCAGGCCGATGCCCCCGACCCATCGATCCAGGGCGCCCCGAACTTCCCACAACACATTCGCGAAATACCATCCGGTACGGCCTCCGATGATCTTGATGCGGTCCCAGACCTCCCCGCAGGAGGCCTCGATCACGGCACGATATCCGCATTCATAAACGGTCCCCCCGGCATAGCCGGCATCCCCGCACTGGGTCCACTCGGGTACCTGGAGGGCCCCTGCATCGGACCAGCAGGATTCCACGCACTGGGATCGGACCTGTTCCAGGGCATACCGAATGGCCTGCCGGCAACTGATGAGGTCCTGAGGAACCAGGTCCCGGATACGGTTCTCTTTACAGACCACCGGGTTCTTCAATCCTTCGATGAGGGGCCGCGCGATGGAGGATGGAACCGGGGTGACCAGGTGCACCCACCAGGAACTGAGATGGGGCGACAGGACCTTGACCGGGATGATGATGCGCCTGGCAAGCCCTGCTTCCTCTGCATAAAGCTGAATCAGGTCTTCGTAGGTCAGGATATCCGGACCGCCGATGTCAAAACGCTTCCCCATGGTTTTGTCATTCTCCAGGCACCCTTTCAGGTACCGGAGGACGTTGCGGATGGCGATAGGCTGACAGGGGGTGCGAACCCATGTGGGGGTGGTCATGACCGGGAGCCTTTCGGACAGGTAACGGAGCATCTCAAAGGAGGCGCCGCCAGACCCCAGGATAACCGCCGCGCGGAGAAATGTCACAGGGACCGGTCCGGCCTCGAGAATCTCCGCCACCTCGGTCCTTGACCGGAGGTGTTCGCTCAGATCAGGGCTGTCTTCACCGAGTCCTCCGAGATAAATCACCCGCTCCATTCCGGCTGCAGAACAGGCCTCCACCATATTGCGGGCCGCTTTCCGATCGGCCTCGGCAAAATCCTTATGAGAGGCGGACATGGAGTGGACCAGGTAGAATGCGGCCCAGCACCCATCGGCGGCCTTTCTTACGGAATCCGCGTCAAGGACGTCGGCCTCTGCCAACTCCACATGAGGGTGTCGGGACCAGGGGCGGGCCTCAAGTTTGGCCCTGGAGCGTCCCATCACCCGGATGGTGTGTCCCGCCTCCAGCAGCACAGGGACCAGCCTGCCCCCCACATATCCAGTGGCCCCGGTAACGAGAACCGGTTCGGAATGCATGGGTTGAACCCTCCAAAAAATAAATGGTTACGATCGACTATTTCTGACTGTCCGGGCCCGAAGACGTGACGGTTTCCTGTTCCTGCTGCCGTTTCCTGAAGGCGGCCGCCTCTGCAGAAAGCTCTTGAAGGAGCCCATTCAAGGTCCATCCTTGGGAGACCGGTGTCAGCGTGGCCCAGAGCTGCGGCGGCAGCCCCTGACCCCGGTAACCGGACAGGAGGGCATGCAGCTCGTTTTCAGTGAAGCCGGACATGATGATGGCCCTTGACAGATCCGAAGCGCGTCCCTTTCCCTGACCGGATGGTCCCTGAACCAGGTCCCTGAGGATGGTCTCCCCATCGGTTGTTGCGGCAAAGACAATGGGGTGGTGACCGAGCCCGCACGTCTCCATCAGTGCGACGATCCCCTCCTGTTCGTCGGCCCCGTATCCACAGACAAGAATACAGGGGGGACCGAACATCCGCTTTTCCGATTTTCCGACTTTTTGAAATGTATTGTCCGTCATCTAAACACTCCTTTGTAAATCCGGTTTACCGGATTGTCAACGCGTCAGGCCTTCCATTTCTGATAGATGAGCGCGTGACTCAATGACCCGCATCTTTTTCCAGCTGCCCTGGCGGTAGCGGAGCATGAAGGCCATGCCCAGGGCGCACGCATACACCATGGCGAGGGTCCAGACCGTATAAAGTCCGGCGCCCAGGACCTCGACCGCCACGTATACCGGAAGGATCATGGTGCCGAGGCAGACCGCCCCGATGGTCCACATAATAAACCGGGTATCGCCAGCCCCTTTTATGGCGCCTGAATAGATCAGATTCAATGCATCGAAGAGGCAGAAAACCGCTACAAATCGCATGAGGATAACGCCCAGATCCATGATTTCCCTGTATTGACCGCTGGAAGGCCCCCCCGTCTCAAAGAGGGAGAGAAGGGGTTCCGGCATCAGTACAAAGACCGCCGCCAGCGGCATCATGTACGCCAGGGTGATATGAAGGGCACTGGTGGTGGCCTCCACACCGCCCTCGGGATGCTCCCGGCCGACGGCCTGTCCCACCAGTGTGGCATTGCCGATGTGAAACCCCACCATGGGGAGAAAGGCAAGGGCCTCGATGGACAGCACGATGTTGGACGCCGCCAATTCCAGATCTCCCAGCCTTCCCAGCATCTGGATGAAAAAGGTGAACCCAAATACCTCGATAAAAAACTGGATGCCGCTGGGAATACCGTAGCGCATGAGACGTCCGAACAGGTCTTTGTCCAGTCTCCGGTTTTTCCAGGTGCCAAACCGGTCCCGGTTCTTCCTGCTGAAAATAAGGACCCCAAGGCTCACCACGATGGTGCTGTAGGCCGTCACGGTGGCGATGGCCGCCCCCATGATCCCTAATTCGGGAAAGGGTCCCACGCCATTGATCAGGCAGTAGTCGAGCGGAATGTTCACCGCCGCACCGGTCATGTGAACCAGCATAACGGTCCATGTCAACCCGCGGCCGGTGTAGAAACAGGCCATGGACGACCCCAAAACCACCAGGCCGGCACCGAGGGTCAGGATATCGAAATAGGTCACTTCGAGAGACTGGACCGCCGGGGAATGCCCGATCAGGGCAAAGAGGTCCTCAGACACAAAATAGAGGAGTGCCAGTAGTACCCACGAAAAAATGGAAAACCAGATGCCCTGCCAAAGGGCCGCGCCGATCCGGTGGGAGGCCCGCGCCCCGCTATACTGGGCCACAAAGGCGTTGGTGTAGTTGGCCACACCCATAAAAAAAGAAATGAAGGTGAAAGAAGCAATGCCGGCCGGGAGCGCAGCCGCAATGGACACCACAGAATAATTGGCCAGGAAGATCCGGTCTGTGAACTGCATCAAGGTGATAGAGCCCATGGAGGCCACCAGGGGAAGACTGATGGCCATGACCTGACGGTATCCATACGGTTTTGACCAGCGCTGCAGCATGGGTATCGGGTATTCTGGTACTGGGTTATGGGTTATTCGTTCATGCGTATGGGTGACAGTTGCGTGTGGCTATGATCTTGAGTTTGGGGCCAATCAGTCGGTGCGGCTTCAGCCGCACCGACGGCGACAGGCCTACCCAACCAAAAAAAGGGCGTCTTTGCCTGGGCCAAGACGCCTTCTCTTGACATATCCGGTTGAACGAACCGGCCGGTCTTCGGTTAGATCAGTCCGTAATCCGTCAGCACCTTTTTCAGGCGATCGAGATTGGCCGGGGCCATGGGACAAAGCGGCAGCCGCATCTCATCCTGAATCTTACCCATCAGGGCCAGAGATGTCTTGACCGGGATCGGATTGGTCTCGAAGAACATGGCCTGACACAGGGGAAAGAGCCTGTAAAAGCGTGCCGTGGCATCCGTCACCCGCCCCTCTTCCCAGGCGGCCACCAGATCCGCCGAATCCTTAGGTACGATATTGGCGATCACAGAGATGACCCCCTTCCCCCCCAGGGAAAGCACGGGCAGGGTCACGTTGTCATCTCCGGAGAGAAGCGTAATATTCTCCCCGGCCAGCCGAACGATCTCAGCCATCTGCCCCAGGTTGCCCGAGGCCTCCTTGATGGCCACCACCTCCGGGAGTTCTGCAAGACGCGCCACGGTCTCGGGAAGCATATTGACGCTGGTGCGACCCGGCACATTGTAAAGGACCTGGGGCAGGGGCACGGCCTCTGCAATGGCCTTGAAGTGCCGGTAGAGTCCCTCCTGGGTCGGTTTGTTATAGTAGGGCGCCACCTGAAGGGTAGCATCGGCCCCCGCCTTCTTGGCGTGTTGGCTCAATTCAATGGCCTCGCTGGTGCTGTTTCCACCGGTCCCCGCGATCACCGGTACCCGCTTATTGACCGCCTCGATGGCGATGTCGATGACCCGGGCATGCTCCGCCACATTCAGGGTAGCGGACTCGCCGGTGGTGCCGCAGGGCACGATGGCTCGGGTACCATTGGTGATTTGGAACTCGATGAGTTCACGATAGGCCTCCTCATCCACCTGGCCGTCTTTGAACGGCGTAACAATCGCCACAATACTTCCACTAAACATGATAACCTCCCCTTGTCAATTTTGGATTTCCGATTTCCATGGGCTTTTCAGCCTTCAAGGGTTTCCGGGTTGAGTTTTCCTTCATAGACGATGGTCGTGTTTCCCTCCAACCACACCTTGCCAAAGGACGCCCCGTCTTTCTCAAAGTGGATCATCAGTTCTTCCCCCCCCCGGGTCTCCACCGTTACCGGAGAATCCACCATCCCCCGAAGGGCGGCCGTGAGCGCGGACGCCATGGCCCCGGTACCGCATGCCAGGGTTTCATCCTCCACACCGCGTTCGTAGGTCCTCAGTGCCAGGCGGTTGAGACCGACCTTCCTCATGAAATTGGCATTGGTTCCCTGCGGTGAAAACCGGTCATGATACCGGACGGCCCTCCCCTGTTCAAAGACCGGATGATGGTCGAGATCCTCAACGCCCACTACCACATGCGGGACCCCTGTATTGATGAAATCACAATACTGCCAACCCGCCTGGGGTTCAAGATCGAAATCCATGGCGGCCGGACCGGGGCCGGGCATCCGAATTTTGACCCTTCGACCCTTGACCTTAGCCGAGATCGGTCCGGCCAGGGTTTCGAAGGTCATTTCGGGGCCGGCAATCCGCTTTAAGCAGGCGAAACGGGAGACACATCGCCCGCCGTTGCCGCACATTTCCACCTCCCCGCCATCGGCGTTGAAGAAACGCCATCCAAAATCAGAGGCCGTAGAGGGCACGACAAAGATAACCCCGTCGGCACCGACGGATATGCGCCGCTGGCAGGCCCTCTCCACCAGTGGCCCCATGTCACTATCCTGTATGCGGCCGTCCCGATTGTCGATAATGATGAAATCATTGCCGCTGCCGCTCATTTTCCAGAATTCGATGGGAAATTTCATGGGTCCTAACCCCCTGTCAGGAAATCGGGGATATGTTCCCCTCGGACCAGATCTTCAAACCGCTCCCGTTCCCGAATGACGGAATAACGATCCCCGTTAACCATCACCTCCGGGGCCCGCGGACGCGAATTGTATGTGGACGACATGCTGAACCCATAGGCCCCGGCGCTCATGACCGCTATGAGGTCACCCGGTTCCAACATGTCCACTTCCCTCCCCTTGGCCAGGAAGTCCCCGGACTCACAGATAGGCCCGACAATATCCGCCGTTACCGTTGAACGACTCCGGACGCGAACAGGCTGTATCGCATGATAGGAATTATAGAGACTCGGCCGCATGAGATCGTTCATGGCCGCATCCACAACAAAGAACATCTTTTCCTGAGTGGCCTTGGTATACAGGACCCGGGTCACCAGGATCCCGGCATTTCCCACGATGACACGCCCCGGTTCCAGGATCAGGGTGACATCCAGCCCTTCCAGCTCCTTCCCGATCTCCCGGGCGTAGTCCCGGGGATGGGGCGGCGCTTCCTTGTCATAGGTAATTCCCAATCCCCCGCCCAAATCCAGATACTGAATGGCAATACCCATGCCCCTAAGACGTTGGATGAGGTCCTTCAGTTTCCGGAGGGCATCAACGAACGGGCTGACCTGCGTCAGCTGGGAGCCGATATGGCAGGAGACACCGGCCACATCAAGCCCCTTCAGGTCTTCAGCGATGGCATACTGCGTCACCGCCTCATCAATATCAATGCCGAACTTATTTTCCTTAAGTCCGGTGGAGATGTAGGGGTGGGTCTTTGGATCCACATCGGGATTGACCCGGATGGCCACCCGTGCCTGACTGCCGAGGGTTTCCGCCACTGAATTGAGCCGCTGTATTTCCTGGGCCGATTCGGCATTGAACATGAGGATGCCCGATTCCAGGGCGTATTCAAGATCAGACACTCCCTTCCCGACGCCTGAGTAAACGATCTTGGAAGGGTCCACACCCGCCTTCAAGGCCCGGTATAATTCGCCTCCCGACACGATATCGACACCGCCTCCCATCCGGGCGAACAGCCTCAAAATGGCCATATTGGAATTGGACTTCATGGAAAAGCAGGTCAGGTGATCCATATGACGGAAGGCGCCGTCAAAGGCCTCGAAATGTTGCTTTAATGTGGCATGGGAATAGAGATAAAGCGGGGTGCCCACATCCTCGGCAATGGCGGCCACGGGAACGTCTTCCCCGTACAATGCGTCCTGTATGTAATGAAAGTGATGCATATTTTGTATCGATCCAGGGCTAAGACAACCTATTAAC
>Ga0272444_10002092_pt1 | contig 18714 bp, 13 predicted proteins | sample SSMForm13_FD_201033 | JGI IMG/M metagenome (GOLD analysis project Ga0272444, IMG submission 201033) | Marine sediment archaeal communities from Little Sippewissett salt marsh, Falmouth, MA, United States - SSM-Form-13 | ecosystem: Environmental > Aquatic > Marine > Wetlands > Sediment ... | reverse complement strand
CAATCCAAAACGATGCGAATCGGTGATACCATCCATAATACGATAAGCATAATCGAATCGGAAACGGTTACGGGTGAATCCGACCCCGAATGTAAAATTATCACGATCATAACCGGCCCGGAAATCGAACCACTCATAATATGACTCTCCGCCGATATGAATCCGCGCCGCACGGTCCTCCGGTATTTCAAGTGCAACATTAAAATTACTCTTAAACTCATAAATATTTAATGGGTTATGCATCGCCATACCAAGCATAATCGTATGCGGAATGGTTTCCGTGCGGTCACCCAATTTAAGTCGCGGTGAGACAATATCCTGTATTAAAGCCCCAAATGAAATCTTGTCTGATACAGGTTTTAAGACCGACAAGTCCGCCCCTACCCCATAAGTAGTATTGTTGTCGAGCGATTGATTGTAAACTTTCATCGCAGCGCCGAAAGATATCCCCCCCCAGAATGTTCGACCGTAACCAATCATTAATTGAGAAATCGAGTAGCCGAATTGTCCCTGCTCGACCCAATCAACACGGCGGGTAATATCTTCGGTCCCCAGGCGCATATACGAAACCCCAAATCCACCAAGAGTCTTATGACGGTACACATACGAGGCTACATCATATATCGTTCCCTCAAATAACGTGACATGCATTGCATTAAGTTCCTGATATTCCAGAAGCGCCAATCCGGCCTGGTTCCAGTAAACAGTCGAGGCATCGTCGGCCATCGCCACGAATCCGCCGCCCATACCGACCGCTCGCACGCCGGAACCGATAGAGAATTGAGACTCCCGCCCGGCATCACCGGCATAGGTACCAAAGGACGCCAGCAAAACAATCATCAGCGCTACTAAATATGTTCTCAAACCGATTCTCATTTCATCACCGCCAGTTTGAGCTTATAGGACTCGCCGGTGCGCTTGGCCTCAACCACGATGATATAAACACCGTTTAAAACCATTCGACCTTCATCATTACATCCATTCCAGCTAACATTATTATCACCCTGCCTGCCCCCTTCTGAACCGGCCGAATAATATTTATTGTAGACTTTTTCCCCAAGAAGCGTATAAACAGTCATCTCGACATCGGAATCCTGATTCAGGTAGTAAGCGAATTCAGCCTCACCCTGCTCCGGATTAAAAGGATTGTTCCGAACCGCAAACGAATTTTCCAATCCGACAGACACAATTATGAAGTTCGATAAGACTTTAAAATTACTTTCGAATTTACCGGTTACCGGCACAATCTGGTTAACACGCGGGCCGGTCACATATGCCGCCTTGATATCCCGGCTGTCGACCTGCACGCCGAATCCTTTCGCTTTAATTTCCGGATTAATACGAGCGAAGAAGTAAATCGTGTCGGCCACCTGAGGATACAACCTGAAATTGTTGAAATTCAAACGTAATCGTTCCCCATACAATTCGGCGGTCGTGATTATACTATCGTCATTTTTAAATCCGGCCGTCGCGGGCAAAACAATATCTTCGGCCGGAATAATATAACCATGCTGATCGGTTATTTCGAGAATAATCGATTTCAATCCAATCTGGCTGAGTGAGTCGCCGGTTTTATTACAGAATTCCAGTCCCAGCAATTCATACGATTCGCCGGGGATTATCAACGGGGTCGGGCTGACAATTACGGCGCCGACCAGTTCATCGGATGCGGTCGAGCCGACATTAATCGTAATTGAAACCGAATCGACATTAACCACCGCGGGGAGAGCGGTATTATTGTCAGTTGGAATATAGGTAATCAATAATTGTAGATTGGCGGTGACTGTTTTCGATGGAGCGGTCAATTGCCAGGTGCCAACATCCCCGGTTTCCAATGCTATCGACGTCGTATCGTCCACACCAAAATCGACGCCGTCGGTTATCAATGTTATCTGACCGGGACCGGCCGAGGCCTCACCCGAATTATCCAGTCTGACGTCGATAGAGAATATTTGTCCGTATTCGACAAAATCGCCATAGACATCATTTAACGTATACGTCAATTCAATCTCTGCCGGTGACTGTACCTGCACCCCAACCACATTATCTTCCGGCGGTAGGATTGTTACCGCCTCCGGTGCCGCAAGAACCGCTTTATATACGAATAACGAAGTCGATGTTTGCGGCGCCTCCATCATAAACGTCATTTGTAAACCGTCATGACCGGAGATAGAGATATCACTCTCAACGGAGAATGTATCAGATCCGTCTTCGGATAAAATTAACAGCGATATAGAATCAACATCATAGTCGGAAAGGTTTTCTACCGCGACCAAAATACCGAATTCCTGCCCATGATTCAAAAAAGGCGGATTCGGAGCTATCAAATCGGCTGATAGTATACGTAATTCCGGTGTCGTCGCGACATGTTCCAATATCGAAATCGACTCATTGTTGAAAAATACTGTATCAACGCGTCGAGCGTACAATTCATAACCATCCAGGATCAGACGCGGTGTCAGAGACGAACCGCCGAACCTGTCGGGGATATATATATCCGACGTCACAATATGATTCCGCCCCTCGGTCAATGTGTATGCTTCGCTTAATAATGTCACCATGACTAATGTGTCGTTATCATACAACTCAAACCGCGACTGATAACGATCAAGAACAAAATCAGGTGAACCGGTAAGTTCTACATCTAATTCAAATTGGCAAGCATAACCGGCCATAGCCGAATCGGGTGTAACGGAACCATCGCTGTATTCCAGTTCAAACGGATAAAGTACCATAACCGAATCGAAATTTTCAAGCGGGACCATTACATACCAGCCGTCATCATAGAGCGAACCTTCCATCCGTAAATAACCATACCGCTCAGTCGCCCAGCCCAGTTCATATAAATCAGGTACTTCGATATTCGAAAACGACAAAGTGATAATATCGGTATCACCGGTTTGATACGTCGACAAGACCGAGTAATAAAGTTCGTACCACTCCGAATCACCATCACCGACAAACAGATGCGTGGCGATACGCGGACGGTCGAGTTCGTAACCTTCACCCGGACGTAACTGCAATGATATTTTATCTATATTCGATGGCGACAACACAGTGTCGTGGCTCAGAGAATTTTCGACATACTCAAACAGAACCGACTCTAATACCACAATCGGCTTTTCATGCACGACCGAAACGGTATACGTATCATCACCATAAACATAATCGGCCCGCATGACCACCATAAAGGTGTCATTCTCGTTAAGATTCAAATCGTTGGTGATATCAACTAAAAATGAAACCTGTGTCGAGTCGCCGACCGGAAGCGAATCGACCGTGCCGGTTATAGTGCAATTATCGGTGCATGAAACAAAGTACAATTCATATGTAATCGGAGAATACGGTGCCAGGTTGCCCGGATTATAAAGCGACGCCATAAACTGCCCCTTAAATCCGGTGCGAACCGTATCCGGCAGAGTCCTCAGAATATCCTGAATAATTCCGTTAAAATGCAGGTTAACCCAATTGGAGGTTACTTCATCGGTGCCAACATAAACCTGTACAGCTCCTGCCTCACCGATATACATCAGGCCGATATCGGTCAGATCAGCGACACCATCGGTAAAATCGCCGGTGCTGTTCAGTACATCAGGCGTCATCTCTCCCCTGCTAACAGTAATTGTTACCGGCGATAACTCGGCATCAAAATCGGTTTTTATATTCCCATATAAATCAATCGCAGTAATCGATGCCGAACCGATGAATTCATTAGCGATAAACTGTGTCGATGGTATTCCTAAAGATAAATCACTAAGTTCCGCCGGAAGCACTTCCACATTTATCTCGATGATACCGGTATCGGAATCGATACCAAGTCTTGCCTGCCCGGTCTTGAATAAATACTGATAAGCTGTCCCCGCACCATTAAGTACCAGCACATCGTTAATAATTGCATTATATCCATCCGGTGACGTCCCATCTCCAATAAGAATAACATCGAACATAGTGGTCATCGACTCACCGGTCGAATCGACCGCCTCGGTGATACGTATCGCCATTGGCTGTCCGGCTGTTACAGTGTCGTCGTACTCAAGTTTAAATGAGGCCGGATGTGTCCCGCTTACTACTAAAATCGAATCGGTAGTGGTCGAAATGATACCATCAGTAATAGTAATCGTCTGGTTCCCCATCGTTATCAACGAAAAGAGACTGCCTCCAAAGGAATGTTGACCGGAATCGACAGATATAAAACTATAGCTATTACCTGTATCATAAAAGAATTCAGCGAGTGTGTCATTTGACATGAAATACACCTCGCCATTATAATCATATTTTAAATTATCAAAAGAATCATAAGCGGCAATCGTTACGACCGAAGGGAACGGTTCTCCGGATTGCACTACTGCCGGGTATTCAATAAAAACAAAGTAATCCAATTCGGAAGGAGTTACGGTAATTAACCCCGACGTATCGGCCAGACTGCCGGTACTAACCACCACCTGTCCGGTGCCGTTAGTTGTGACCGAAAGTTCACCGTTATCGAGCGATCCGATATTCTCCGATTCGGAAGTAAAAAACCAGGTATAATCGAAGCCGTCTAATTCATTACCGTACTCATCAACGGCCGCAACGGTAAACAATTGCGTTGTCCCGGCAGTTAAAAACAGCGGTTCATCGGGATGGATATAAATCGCATACGGATCGGCCGGATATATATCGAACCACTCCGACCAGACCGGACCGGAAACAACACGAAAATGCCTGTTGAATATAAGTCCCGATATAAAATATTGACCGGCTGAAGTTGGATTCCCGATTGTACTAATCGTCAGGGTAACTTCGGTTCCGACCGAAGGTGTCGAGCCGCCCTCGAAACAGATCGCCATTTTATTGTACCAGACAAAGGCGCATTTAACCTCCGGATCTGTTCCCGGATTATCATCAGAGTAGGTGATATCTTCTATTTGTGAGAGATCAAAATTAAACGGAAAACGAAAAGCGATACCACCATGCCAGGGTAACCCTGATGATGGCAGCGTTATTTTAATATCAAAAGTATCCTGAGTACCTGCTTTCCCGATATATGGGATCACCGTCAAATCAAAATCGGGCGGGCAGGCTTCCTCGGCAACCAAACCGGTGAATTCACCTTCCTCATCCCAAAAATCTATATCCTGTAACGAATCCGGAAGTGAAAATACAATATCGGCGGTATAACCTGCTGCCGGCAACAACAAGATGGTAATAGTCAGCAGGTAAATTGTCTTAAAAATACTCATAGCCATAGCTTCTTAGACTATATAGAAACAGCAAAGAGGATGCCTCAATCCTAACAAATTGCGGTTTTACAGAAATAGTTGACGGACAACTGAATGGACCTAAGTAATCGGCTAACCGCTTATATAATAAATACGTATGTTCTCAGGTGAACGTAGCATAAAACCCATCAAAATAGTCCGATAAAATATAAAAATAATGAAATTATAATAATGATAAATCCGTATGCATAGTAATGCGCTTTGTATGCACCCTGATGCACTATATGCAGGACTATTCTTTTCTAAGCCGTCGCTCCGACGATTGGATAGTATTGCTTAAAAGCATCGCGATTGTCATCGGACCAACACCTCCCGGCACCGGTGTAATGTATGATGCTTTGGCAAAGCAGGCTTCATAGTCAACGTCGCCGGTTAATCGATACCCTTTTTCGGTCGAGTCGTCCGGGACCCGGTTCATGCCAACATCTATAATAACCGCTCCCTCTTTGACCATGTCCCCTTTTACAAACTCAGGCTGACCAATAGCAACGATTAATATATCGGCGCGTTTTAATACCGCAGGAAGATTAGCTGTCCGCGAATGACATACGGTAACAGTCGCATTGGCCATCTCCCCTTTTTGCAAAAGCATAATTCCGACCGGTTTCCCGACAATATTGGAACGCCCCAGCACAACCACTTCTTTACCACTCGGATCGATATTATAGCGACGCATCAACTCGACAATCCCGGCCGGAGTGCATGACAAAAATGTTGGATAACCGAGGACCATCATCCCGACATTAAAAGGATGAAAACCATCAACATCTTTTTTCGGATCGATTAAATTCGTAACGGTTGACTCATCGATATGTTTTGGAAGTGGTAATTGCACTAAGATGCCATCGATATCGTCGCGATCATTCAGGTCCCGGACAATATTCATCAGTTCATCCTGCGAAATATCGGCCGGCTTTTTTATCACTTCGGAGTACACCCCGATTTTGTCACATGCTTTGGCCTTACTGCGAACATACGTTTGTGAAGCCGGATCTTCCCCGACCAGCACCGCCGCCAGACCGGGTGTCACACCTTGTTGTTTTAACTTGGTGACTTTATCTTTCAATTCCGCCTTGATATCTTTGGCGACTTTTTTGCCATCGATTATTTGTACTTCCATGGTTGTTGCTTCCAATTTGTTTAGTCCTCCAATACCGGTTCTCTTCCATAGTCAAGATTAAACGGTTCGATTTCCTCCGCCCGACCTGTTTCCGAATCGATAGTAAGTACAACCCCGCTGATACGAACATCATCCCGGGCACAGGTAAATCGTTTCGGCATCCCGGTCAAAAAACGCTCCAGCGACGGTTTCTTGGCCATCCCGATAATAGAATCAAAAGCGCCGGTCATACCGACATCGGTGATATAGGCGGTCCCTTTTTCGGAGATAGTTTCATCGGCCGTCTGCACATGCGTATGTGTCCCGACAACAGCCGAGACACCACCATCAAGATAATAAGCCAGTGCCTGTTTTTCTGAAGTCACTTCGGCATGGAAATCGATTAATATAACTTTTGTCTGCTCCCTGATGGCACTTACGATTTTATCGGCCACCCGGAAGGGACAATCGATATCTTTCATATAGGTGCGACCCATCAGATTAATTATACCGATTTTGCAGCCTTCAACCTCATCGATGTAATATCCGTTACCCGGCACACCGGGCGGAAAATTGGCCGGACGTAATAACCGATTTTCCTCGGTGATGTACTTGAGAATATCCATCCGGTCCCAGATATGATTTCCCGATGTCTGACAATTGACACCATACGAAAAAATCTTCCGGGCCATTTCCGGAGTAATACCGAATCCGCCGGCCGCATTTTCGATATTACATACAACATAGTGCGCCCCGTACCTTTCTTTTAACGATTTGCACATTTGCGATAGTACAAATCGTCCCGGCTTTCCAACCAAATCCGCAAAAAAGATTATTTTCAAATGCGCCATTTATTTCCCTTACTTGGCATACTCGGTCGCCCGCGATTCACGGATAACGGTTACCTTAATCTGACCCGGGTATTCAAGCTCGTGCTCGATTTTTTCGGCAATATCACCGGCCAGAATCGACGCCGATAAATCATCAACCGATTCATACTCGACAATAACACGAACCTCACGTCCCGCCTGAATTGCAAACGCTTTCGCCACACCCTTAAACGAGTCGGCCAGCTCTTCCAGCTTTTCGAGACGTTTAATGTATGCTTCCAGCGGTTCACGACGCGCGCCCGGACGTGCCCCGGAAATAGCATCGGCCGCCTGCACAAAGACCGAATACGGTGTCTCCTGAGGTACATCACCGTGATGCGACAGGATAGCATTTAAAACCACCGCGTCTTCATTATAACGACTCAGGAAATTAGCGCCGATCTCCGTATGCGTTCCTTCAGTTTCGCGATCGATTGCCTTACCGATATCATGAAGCAGACCGGCCCGTTTCGCCAAGTTAGGATCAAGCCCCAGCTCAGAAGCCATCAATCCGGTAAGAATAGCCACTTCTTTTGAATGCTGAAGAACATTCTGCCCATATGAACTCCGGTAATTTAATTTGCCCAGCAGTCGAATAACATCGGCATGTAATCCCTGAACGCCGATATCAAAACAAGCCTGCTCGCCGATCTCCCGGACAATCATCTCCATTTCCTTTTCCGTCTTGGAGACAATCTCTTCGATTCTGGTCGGGTGAATACGTCCGTCGGAAATAAGTTTCTCCAGAGACATCCGGGCAATTTCCCGGCGAATCGGATCATAACCCGATAAAATTACCGCTTCCGGTGTATCATCAACAATAACATCGATCCCGGTCGCGGTTTCAAATGAACGAATATTCCGTCCTTCACGACCGATAATACGTCCCTTCATTTCTTCATTGGGAAGATTAACGACCGACACGGTTGACTCGACCGTATGGTCGGCGGCACAGCGATAAATAGCCGAGATGATAATCTCTTTCGCCTCTTTATCCGCAGTCCGCTCCGCCTCGTCGTGGATCTCTTTTATAGTCGCCGCCGCCTCAAGTTTGGCTTCGCCGATTAAATTATCTTTTAATTCTTTTTTGGCCTCTTCGGCCGTCATCTGAGCGATACGTTCCAGCTTCTCGTTTTGAACCTCTATAATTTTGGCTAATTCCTGTTCACGAAGCGTTATCCCCTTCTCGCGAGCACTAATTGTCCGCTCCCGGCCCTGAATATCCTTCTCCCGTTTCTGAACCGTCTCGAGCTTTTTATCAGCCGAAGTTTCTTTCTCATGCAAACGCCTTTCAGTCTTTTGAACCTCGTTGCGTTTTTGGTTAAGTTCTTTCTCGAGATTTGTTTTGACTCTGTACCATTCTTCTTTCGCCTCTAACAGGGCTTCCTTCTTTTTTATTTCAGCCTCTTTTTCGGCTTCAGCTACCATCCGACGGGCGGTATCCTCGGCGCCGGAAATTCGTTTATCACCTATTTTTCGGAGGATAAACCAGGCCGCGACAAAAGACAAAATCGCCGCCGCCGCCGAAATGAGGATGATTAACAGCACGTTACTCATTAAAAACCTCCTCGCCTTCGACAAAGCAAAGGCATCTATTTAAAGGTCAAATAGATGATATTATGAAAATAAACCGGGAGATATCAAACAACCGGACAGCTACCCCGATTCGGCCAGAGCTCCATCCAGCAATTCAAGAATTCCTTTTGCCTTTTCCTCAACCTTGTCCAGTTCGCTGTCATCTCTGTCTTTATAATCCATCAGTTCACCGGCCAGGTTTAAAGCGGTCAGAACGGCAATTTTATGGGGCGCGCGATTTTTTGAATTCAAGGCAATCTCGCGCATTTTTTTATCAACGTAATCAGCGACACGTAAAATATATTCCGTATCGGCGTAGCCCCGAATCGAATATTCCTCACCGAATATGTTAACTTTAACAACTTCTTGTCTGTTTTGACTATCCGACATACCCGATGAATTATATCCTTTTCTTATCTCAAATTATTTTCTGATATCATCTATTCATTTATATAAAAAATTGCTCTTCCAAGCTAACTATCTCAAACTTTTTTGTCAACAATCTATTTTCTAATTTTGTTCTAATAAATTTAACTTGCCGACAATATTATTTAATTTATCCTTAACTTTTTCGGCCCGTTTGCCTTCCAGCTTTTCCATCTCGGCCAGTTTCGATTTTAGCTCGGCCAGTTCGTTTTCCAGACGATTATTCTTTTCAACCAATTCCTTTTTTTCGCCGTTAAGTTTTTCAATCAAGGTAACCGCTTTGGTTATTCTTTCTTCAAGTTGAGCCAATGAATCCATAACTCTATCCTTCTCTGATTTCGGCCTTAAAGTGTTCCTTCAAATATACGGCTATTTTATCTTGTCTGGCAAGTATTTCTTTACTTTCGAGACTGCGCTCGGTTGAGCGATACTGCAATGCGAAAGCGATAGATTTTTTACCCTCACCGACCTGTTTCCCGCGGTAAAGGTCGAAAATCCTGACCTCCTCCAAAAGCTCTCCGCCCACCTCTTTTATCGCTGCTTCGAGCTGTCCGGCGTTTATGGTTTCATCAACCACCACTGCCAGATCACGAGGAGCCGCCGGATAACGCGGAACCGGCGTGAATGACATATCTCGGCGTCTCTTCTCAAGTAATTTATTAAAATCCAAAACCGCCGCAAAAACCGGCTGTTTTATATCAAAGGCTTTAGCCAGTTCGAAATTAATCTGACCTGCGTTTCCGATAATTTCACCATCCATTTGTATTTCAAACGAGCACCCTTTTAGATAAAGATATTGCTCCTTTGGAGTTATCGTAACCGGTAAAACCCGGCAGGAATCGATAAGCCTGTCAATTGCACCCTTGAGATGGTAAAACGAAAATTCCGCACCTTTGGAATACCAGCTATCATCGGTTCGACCGGTGAGAACCAATCCAATCTGTTCTTTTTCCTGATGCGAATCACCCGGCAAAAATATTTTGCCGACTTCGAATAACTGAACACTTATATTTCTATGAGCAATATTATGTGCAACCGATTTTAGCAATGAATACAGAAGATTATTTTGCATAACGGCTAAATCTTCCGCAATTGGGTTCAGAATTTTAATCGCCGGCCGGTCTTTGGTTAATTTATCCATCAATTTCGGATCAGCCATTCCAATTCCATATGTCTCGTCGTATCCCTGAGCAGTAAGCGCTCTTCTGATATCATCCTTGAAAATATCTTCTTCAATCAGATGCGTGAACAACGGCCCCAGATTTCGTTCGGCATCCGGTACCGATTCGTATCCTTCGATCCGCACTATTTCCTCAATCAGGTCAACCTCGCGTTCGATATCGGGACGGAACGTCGGGACCGATACTTTCATCGGATTGTCACCGTCAACTCCGAAATCAAGACGTTCGAATATTTCCCGCATTCTATTTTTGGATATGTTCGTACCAAGAAATGAGTTACATTTTTCGGGTCGGAAATCAACCTTAATCGGCGTAATCTTTTTCGGGTAACAATCAACGATACCGGAAAGTATTTGTCCACCGGCATACTTGCTGATTAAATAAGCCGCTCTATCCATAGCCGCTGGAACATTATTCGGATCGGCTCCTTTTTCGAAACGTACCGATGACTCGGTTACAATCCCCAGATGCAATCTACCCCGGCGGGTCGTTACCGAATTAAAGTAGGCCGCCTCAAGCAAAATATCGGTCGTGTCGTTATATATTTCCGAATCCAGGCCACCCATAATACCGGCCGCCGCGACAGCTTTTTCTCCATCGGTAATAAGCAGTACTTCGGAATTAAGCGTATGTTCGGTTTCATCAAGCGTCGTGAACTTCTCCCCTTCACGTGCCCGACGAACTAAAATTTCTTTGCGATTAAATCTATTATAATCAAAGGCATGAAGCGGGTGTCCGTATTCAAGCATGACCAGGTTGGTAATATCAACTACATTCGAAATTGGACGAATACCGCTTAATAATAATTTTTGTTTTATCCACCACGGTGAGGGACCAATTTTGGCGCCCTTTATCATACGCGCCGCATAACGCGGGCAGGCATTGGAATCATCAATCGATACTTTAATATAGTCTGAAGCTTTCTCCCCGGTTTCCTTAACCGTAAAATCCGGCCGCTTGATATTATTACCCATCAGACAGCCGATATCGCGCGCGACACCGATAGCCGACATCATATCAGGACGGTTCGGCGTCAGATCGAGTTTTATAATGCTGTCATTTAATTTCAAATACTCGTCAGCCGGTTTTCCAACCGGAGCGTTTTCATCGAGAACTATAATACCGGAATGGTCATCACTCAAACCAAGTTCACGTTCGGAACAAATCATCCCGTACGATTCGACTCCGCGAAGCTTGACCTTTTTTATCTCGAATTCATTCTGCAATTTGGCGCCGATTTTGGCCAAAACAATTTTTTGACCCTGTGCCACATTAGGCGCTCCGCATATAACCTGTAACTTTTCTTCGCCCGAATCAACAATAGCCAGTTTCAGATGGTCAGAGTTTTCGACATCGTTCAACTCCACCACCTGACCGATTACTATATTATAAAATTCATCTTCGAAAAGTTTATGTACCTCAGCCTCCGACCCGCACAATGTCAGCCGGTCGGCCACCTCTTCAGGCGACCACTCAAAATCAACCAGTTCTTTTAACCAACTATATGGAACCTGCATTACTTAAACTGCCTTATAAACCTGATATCGTTTTCATAGAAAAACCGAATATCGGTGATACGATATTTAAGCATGATTATTCGCTCGACACCAATCCCGAAAGCATAACCGGAATATTTCTCCGGATCGATATTGGCGAATTTAAGCACATTCGGATCAATCATCCCACAGCCGAGAATTTCCAGCCAGCCGGCATATTTACACAACTGGCACCCTTTACCCTTGCACAAAAAGCAAGTAATATCAACCTCGGCCGATGGTTCGGTGAATGGGAAATAACTCGGGCGAAAACGAAGTTTTAATTCCTCGCCGAAGAAATCACGACAAAAAGCAACCAGGACACCTTTCAGGTCCGACATAGTGACACCTTCATCAACAAGGAAACCGTCAACCTGATGAAAAATACAGTGCGAACGCGTCGAGATAGCCTCGTTGCGATAACATTTTCCCGGAGTGATAATTTTCATTGGCGGTTTGGAAGTCGCCAGTGTCCGCGCCTGTACCGGGGTTGTATGCGTCCGCAGGACCATCTTGTCACCCTCGACATAAAATGTATCCTGCATATCGCGCGCCGGATGATCCGGCAGGAAATTGAGCGCCTCGAAATTATAATAATCGGATTCGACATCCGGACCGCGCGCAATGGTGAACCCCATCCCGTGAAACGAGCGGCACATATCATCGATAACTTTAGTTATCGGGTGCAGCGCTCCCTGACGATGCGCGATACCGGGCAGGGTCGGATCAATAATTTCTTTAACCTCTGTCGCCTGAAATATTTTGGTCGCCTCTTTGATGGCGGTTTCGAGTTCGACTTTGGCTTTATTGGACAGACCACCGAGCGTTTTTCGCTCTTCAATGGGCAGCTCTTTAAGTCCCTTAAGAACGGACGTAATTAAACCTTTACGACCTAGATATTTGACGCTTATATCCTGAAGTTCTTTTTTTGAACCGGCCGCCACCACCGCCGACAAGGCATCGGCAAGGTACTGTTGTATTTGGCTCGACCCGGACATATTATAATCCGGGATTAATTACTTTTAGCCATTTCAACCAGGCGACCGAATGTTGCCGAATCCTGAGCGGCGATATTCGACAGGGCTTTACGATCGAGCCCGATACCGGCTTTCTTCAAGCCGTTCATAAAGGTGGAATAATTTAATCCATGTTGTTTGGTCGCGGCTGAAATTCGGGCGATCCACAGTCTTCGATATGTCCGCTTTTTCGCTCGGCGATCACGATATGCATAAGTTAAACCTTTATGAACCGTTTCGAGAGCGGTTCGATACAATCGTGAACGGGCTCCGTAATTTCCGCGAGCCTTCTTAAGAACCTTTTTATGTCGGCGGTGAGCCGCCACATTATTTTTTGCACGAGGCATTTTTATTCTCCTGACAAACTAATATCCGGCGCCCTTAATAAGGAATCATCTTCCCTACACGCGCCTTGTCCACATCGCTGACCAGACCGGATTTGCGCAGATTACGTTTACGTTTCGCGCTTTTCTTGGTCAAAATATGCGAATGATATGCTTTCTTTCTTTTAATTTTTCCGGTCGCCGTTTTCCTGAACCGCTTCGCTGCCGACCGGCTCGTTTTTATCTTCGGCATTATCTTTTCCTTTGGGTTTCGATTTTTGAGCCTTAACATTCGGACTCAAAATCATTATCATATCTCTACCTTCCAATTTCGCTTCCTGTTCAACGGTGCAAATATCACCCAACTCTTCCACTACCCGATCGAGAACTTTCTGCCCGTATTCGGTATGGGCTCGCTCGCGACCCTTGAACATCACAAAAACTTTAACTTTGCTGCCCTTTTCCAGAAATTCTTTAACATGCCTCGTCTTAAACTGAAAATCATGTTCGTCAATCTTGGGCCGATACCGCATTGCCCGCATCTGCACTACATGCTGCTTTTTCTTGGCCTGCCTGGCTTTTTTTGACTGCTCATACTTAAATTTACCGAAATCCATAATCCGGCAAACCGGCGGTCGGCTGTTCGGTGACACCTCGACCAGGTCCAGATGAGCATCCTTCGCTCTCGCAAGCGCCTCTTTAGCGGGCAAAATACCAATTTGATCGCCATTGGCACCGATCACTCGGACCGGTGATGCAGTTATCCGTTCGTTTACGCGAATGAATTTCTTGGCTATCTTATCCTCCTTATGGTTACAGTTTGGATTTCGCGGCTTTCATACTTATCTCCGCCGTTAAAGTTTCAATCATCTCATCCACTGAGAAACTTCCGGCGTCACCTTTTCCCTGAAGCCTGACCGAAACCGAACCATTCTCTTTTTCCTTGGCCCCTATTATAAACATATACGGGATTTTCTGCAACTCCGATTCTCGAATCTTATGCCCGATTTTTTCGGAGCGCGAATCCAGCTCGCCCCGAATATTATTTTCTTTCAGACGCGCCAGAATCTCTACACCGTATTCATTGATTTCATCCGTGATTGGTAAAACCCTGACCTGCACCGGCGATAACCACAACGGGAACTTGCCCGCATAATGCTCGATAAGCACCCCGAAAAACCGCTCAATCGAGCCTAATAACGCGCGATGTATCATAAACGGTCGTTTCAGCTTGCCTTCGCTGTCGGTATAGGTTAAATCAAATCGCTCCGGCAGGTTAAAATCAAACTGGATCGTTGAACACTGCCAGCTGCGCCCGAGAGCATCCTTAATATTCATATCTATCTTCGGCCCGTAGAAAGCGCCGTCACCCTCGGCGACGGTATAATCCAGCTTCAAAATATCCATCGCCCGTCGTAAACCATTCTGTGCCTTTTCCCAGTCGGACGGATCGCCGATAGCGTCCTCCGGACGAGTCGAAAGACATATATCATAATTTTCGAATCCGAACGATTTTAAAATGTGCAGGCAGAATTTCAACAACCAAACCAGTTCATCTTCCATCCCCTCCGGCGATACAAAATGATGCGCATCATCCTGAGTAAATCCCCGAACCCGCATCAATCCGTGCAAAACACCGGGCATCTCGTAACGATATACGGTCCCCAGTTCTGCCCAGCGCATCGGCAGATCTCGATAACTCCATCGCCGAGATTTATACATGGCAATATGGAATGGGCAGTTCATCGGTTTTATCTGATACTTGATATTATCGATTTCCATCGGCTGATACATATCATCTTTATAAAAATCGGTATGCCCCGACCGATTCCATAACTCAAGGTTGGCGATATGCGGAGAATAAACGATTTCATAATCGTTTTTGAAATGCTCCTCCCGCCAAAAATTTTCGATTTCGTTACGGATGATACCACCTTTGGGCATCCACATCACCAGCCCGGCACCGACTTCGTTACTTATATGGAACAATTCCAGTTGTTTACCCAGCACCCGATGGTCGCGCTTCTTGGCTTCTTCCATCCGATAAAGGTAATCATCGAGCATCGCCTTTTTCGGATACGAAACACCGTAAATACGCTGAAGCATTTTATTTTTTTCATCACCCTTCCAGTACGCTCCGGATGATGAAACCAACTTAAACGCCTTAATCCGCCCCGTGTCCGGAAGATGCGGACCGCGGCAGAGATCTTTGAAAGTCGAATGCCTGTAAACCGAAACCCGCTCATCGAGGATATCTTCCTGAAGCATCTCGACTTTATAATTTTCACCACCTTTTTGGAATTCTTCGAGCGCCTCATCATGACTGATATCGACCCGTTCGAATTGTGCCTTCTCTTTTATTATCTCGCTCATCCGTTTTTCGATTCGTTCCAGATCCTCCGGTGCAAACGGCTTGTCCACTTCAAAATCGTAATAAAATCCTTCCTCGATCGACGGCCCAATCGCCAGACGCGCCTCGGGGAATAAATCTTTAACCGCCTGCGCCATGACATGCGCCGATGAATGCCAAAATACTTTTTTCCCATCCACAGAATCGAACGTAAGAAATTCAATCGGGACATCCGACTCTATTATCGCCGTCATATCGCGCAAATCACCATTGACCCGGGCCGCAACCGCATCTTTAGCCAGACGCGGCGACAGCGAGCGCGCGATTTCGACAGCGGAGGTACCTTTGGGGTACTCTTTTTCCGAGCCGTCCGGGAATTTTATTTTAACGTCGCTCATCTCTATTACTATAAACGGGGATAAATCGGTTTCCGCACCGCTTTTATCCCGCCAATTATGGTGGGCGATACTGGAATCGAACCAGTGACCTCTTGCATGTCAAGCAAGCACTCTAACCAACTGAGCTAATCGCCCATCTTCTCCGTTACATTACGGCCTCAAGTTTATAACCCGCAATGATATATAATATTATCGAGCCTGTCAAGGAAATTATTAGCCCGCCAACCCCAAATTGGAAATATTTTCGACCTTTCAAGACCAGATACCAAGCAGTTACTATGTTATAAAAGCGTCTATGAGACAAAAAAGAGGCTACCTTAGTTAAAAACTTTACAGAATGCGTGGTCGCTAAGCGCCACATTTTAAAGGAGGTAGCCTCATGCGGAAGATGCAGGATTACATTTTGAAAGGCAAGCGAATTTTCATCGGTTTGGAAGATTCGAAGCGGACGTGGAAGTTGTGTGTTCGCAGCGAGGGGATGATCGTTCACGAGATAAATATGTCGGCGGATTATATGAATTTACTGAGTTATTTAAAGAATCGTTATCCTGATTGTGAAATAAAGGTAATGTATGAAGCCGGTTTTGGTGGATTTTGGCTTCACGATCGTCTTGAGTCGGATAATATCGTTTGCATCGTGACACCACCGCACAAAGTGACCCAGGCGAAAGTAAACAAAGTTAAAACGGATCGTATTGATGCTCGTCGTCTGGCTCTCAACCTTGAGAATAACGACTACCGGAGTTGTCATGTTGCGGATCGGGAACACCGAGAGAATCGTCAGGTTAGCCGGACACTTTCACAGATACAAAAGAATATAACGTCGAACAAGAATCGGATTCGGAAACTTTTGGATTTTCATGGACTCAACGCGGGTTTGCCGTCCGGTGCCTGGAAACCGTCTCATTATCAAAGCCTTAAATCGATGAAGTTGAGTTCTACGTTACGGGTTTGTCTGGATATTTACCTGAGACTTCTGGACAGCCTCGAAACTCTAAAATCGGAGTTGAAAGAACGTCTGGAATCGATCAGTGAACAGGACCGTTATCGTGAATCGGTTAGAATCAAGGAGAGCTGTCCGGGTGTTGGTCGGTTATCGGCGATTCGTTTCACATTGGAGTGGGGCGATTTGTCGCGCTTTCCGACCGGTAAACACCTGGCTTCATACACCGGTCTGACGAGCAGCGAATACTCGACCGGTGAGCAGGTTCATCGCGGACGTATCACCGGTCAGGGTTCGCGCCTGGCTGATCCAATGTGCCTGGCGGGCGATAAAACGAGACCCGGTTTTATTAAATAAATTTGACCGAGTCAGGAAGAATACGGGGAGCAAAAAGAAAGCGATTGTCGCGGTGGCTCGTAAGCTGGCGGTTCGGATACGGGCAATTGAGGTTTTGAAACAACCGTATGTTGTTGGAGTGATTGAATAACAGGAGGATTGTTTCGGGCATCGGAAAATATCTTTACCATTAATATCGGAATAAGGTGTATGACGTTTTCGACCTTGTGAATAAAAACACGTTAATGTAGGATGTTGGCACCATTTTCGACTTTTCGAATAAGTAGATTGTGGGAGAACCACGAATAGCAGGTTGTGAAGATAATTCTGAGCGTCCGGTAAAAAAGAAAGGAAAAACCAAGGCAGCCTAAAATATTTATTAAAAAATACCTTGCTTTTATCATAGCAGGTCGAAACCCCTGACGAAGGTCCCGATCCCGATACTATCGGGAGAGGGAGGTATCGACATCTTAAAAATCACTGAGTGATTCTGTAAATATACGTTTCCCTCCCCCTTACGACCGCGTGATTCCTGACTTACCCTCCTACCGACCGGTCGCGATCTCCGCCTGTTCGATATCCTCCAGCCAAACCTCGAATATTTTACCGCTGGTTTTATCAACCGCCGTTAAGCGCCATCGCTTGTCACCAATTTGCAGCGAGATAGGTTTCACAAACGGCCATTTTTCGACACCGGAACACATTCGAAGCTTTAGCCTACGACCGTTCATTAACGCTTTCAGGCAAACCCCAACAATGTCGTCAATTTCGGATGTAAATCGTTTACTATGTCTATCCTGATCAACAATCAACTCACATAACCTCTCCCGTTTGATATGCGGAATCGCCGCAATAATTTTCAACTCGATATTCCGGATTATTTTGTCCAGCCGTGACGAACGCCGCAACCGTGTCGTTCTCAGACTGTAACCCAAAATCTCCTGCTCCGCACGAGTAAATTTCAAAGGCGGCAGAGAAATCTCTTCGACCAGATTATAACCGTCGTTGCAATAAATCGGGATATCCATCGCCAGAAGCGCCTGCAAATCGCGATAGATCGTCCGTTTCGATACATTACATTCATCAGCCAATTCCTCGATTTTTGCCGCCTTTCTCACCCGAAAAATATTGAGAATAAACAAAAGCCTCTCAGTTTTTGTCATAACCCACTCCTACCCTTTTTGCCCAAGGATAGGCACACCCACTGACAACCGCCGTCAGTGAAATTATAAGGATGCAGAAAAGGTCATTTCGACACAAAGAAGGTCGGCCAAATTGATTTGACCGACCTTCTTTTAGACAACCCGTGGTTAGGTGGGTACTACTTCCTCAAGACTCCGCACTCATCTGTCCATTCCTCGCATGTACAGGGTGGCGGCCCCTCGAGATACAGGAAACTAAT
>Ga0272444_10002090_pt1 | contig 18719 bp, 20 predicted proteins | sample SSMForm13_FD_201033 | JGI IMG/M metagenome (GOLD analysis project Ga0272444, IMG submission 201033) | Marine sediment archaeal communities from Little Sippewissett salt marsh, Falmouth, MA, United States - SSM-Form-13 | ecosystem: Environmental > Aquatic > Marine > Wetlands > Sediment ... | reverse complement strand
GGGTATGGGCGGCGGGCGCCGCAGGCAATAAAAAATAGGACCAATAGGACCTGTCGGCCTTATAAGACCTATGTATTGGACTTATTGGACTTATAGAACCTATAGATTCGGTTATACAATTCCGCAAAGCCACCGGGGTAGTAGATCATGACCAGAATCAGAAACAGACCGTAAAAAATCAGGTTGACACCGGGGTACTGGGAGAAGACGGAGCGCACCATTTCCATGGCAAAGACAAACGGGATGGCGACGAAGGCTCCCCCCCATAGACTGGCCCGGCCGCCGATGTAAACGACGACCAATACTTCAATGGTTTTGGCGGTGTGCATTACGTCCGGCATGAGGATGCCGTAGTAATGGGCGTAAAAGCCGCCGATCCATCCGGCGAAGGCGCACGAAAGGGTGAAATTGATGATGCGGTAGCGGGTGGGATTGATACCTGATGTGCGGGCCGCTTCCATGTTCTGGCCGATGGCTTTGAAGGCCAGACCCATGTGGGAGCGCACCACGCGTTTTAATACCACGTAGGTGATAAGGAACATTATCAGAATGATGTAGAAATAGGGCCGATTGGAGGAAGTGTCGAGCAGGGTGGGACAGTTGAGGCCGAGCGGGCCTTCGGTGAGAAAAACCATTTTTGTGGCCAGGCCCCAGAATGCGAGGCTGATGAACCAGGCCATCACGGCCGCGAAGATGCCGCGCAAACGGAGGGTCAGAACCCCGGTTAAAAAACCGATCAGGCCGGCCGGCACCACCCCGACAAACATGCCGATCCAGGGCGACAGGCCTAGCTTGGCAGCCAGGATGCCGGAAGTGTAGGCACCCAGTCCCACAAAGGCGGCAAAGCCGAAGTTGACGATGTTGATGTAGCCGCCGGTAAAATCAAAAGCCACGGCCTGGGCCGCCATGAACAATCCCACAACCATCCAGCGGATCAGGTATTCCTGGTTGAACGGGGGGATAAAGGGAAGCACGGCCAGAAGCACCAGGCTGAAAAGGCCCAGCGGGCTCAGACACAGAAAATCCAATGCCTTGCCAAAGCCATTCTTGTCGGTTGATTTGTGCGCGTTTGCCACAGGGTCACCTATTGATCCAGAATGCCCCGGACTTCACTGCCGAAGATGCCCGAGGGTCTTATCATCAGCACCAGGATAATACACGCCGCCGGCACGGCGTATTCCCAGCCCTCACCAAAATAAACAGCGGTTAAGACCTGCAGCAGCGCCACGACAAAAGCACCGACGGCGGCGCCGGCTACGTTGGCCATGCCGGCCAGGATGACGATGAACCATGAGTTGTAAAGCGGCCCCAGGCCCACGGTGGGATAGGCCGGGTACATGAACAGCAGACAGGCGCCGGCCAGGGCGGCCAAGGCGGAGCTCAAGGCCAGGGTCAGGGTTTGAATGACATTGATGTTGATTCCCACCATGCGGGCGCCGGTTTCGTCCTGGGAAACGGCGCGAATGGCCTGGCCGAAGCGGGAGGATTTCATGAAGAGCCAGAAGGCCCCCAGTACGGCCATGGCCAGGATAAACACAAAGAAGCGGTCAAAGGAGATGTACACGTTGAAAAACGAAAGCGTTGGATAATTCCAGTAGGCGACGATGCCCCTGAAGTCGGTACCGAAAATCAACTGGGAGCTGTTCACCAGAAACGTGGAAAGTCCCACGGTGATGACAAAGGAGTTCATGACCCACTGTTCGCGTGTGCGTTTGCGCAATGGCCGAAAGACCAGCAGCTCACACAGGACCCCCACCAGGGCGCCGGCGATCACCGCGGCCAGCATGGCCAGAAGCGGCAGAAGTGCTTCCGGAACCGGGTGCGGCTTGTCCATGAGGTAGTCGGTAAACGGCGTGAAGGTGAAATAGGCCGTGAGGCTGCCGATCAGAAAAAACTCTCCGTGCACGAAACTGACCACGTTCATCACGCCGAAAACCAGCGCCAGGCCCATGGCGACCAGAGCCCACATGCCGCCGGTGACGATCGTGTTGACGATGACGAAAAAACCGTTGTCCAGAGCGCCCAGAACGCCGGCGGTGATCGATACGGCGATGGTGATGCCGGCCGGCGATTTCACACCGGTCAACATTCGTTTCAAGGTGTGTTCGGCGCGAGAGGCGGTAGCCATGAATCCCTATTCCTTTTGTCTGAAGGTTGCCGTGTGTTTAAATGCCCAGGTAGGCTTTGCGCACATGCGCGTTCCGGCTGAGGTCGCCGCTGGCGCCTTCCAGCACGATCTTGCCTTTTTCCAGAACGTAGCCGCGGTCGGTGGCCTGCAGGGTTTTGGTGACATTCTGTTCCACCAGTAAAATGGTAACCCCTTTTTGCTTCAGTGTTTTTAAGGCCCGGAAGACCGCCGCTGTCATCTGCGGCGCGAGTCCCAGCGAGGGTTCATCCACCAGCAGCAAGGAAGGGGACGACATCAGTCCGCGGCCGATGGCCAGCATTTTGCGCTCGCCGCCGCTCATGGTGCCGGCCAGCTGTTTGCGGCGTTCTTTGAGCGCCGGAAACAGCTGGAAGACAAAATCCCGGGTTTGGGCTGCTTTATGACGGTCCTCGATGGAAAAGGCACCCATGGCCAGGTTTTCCTGAACCGTCATACCGGCGAACAGATTGAGCTCTTCGGAGATATAGCTGATGCCCAGCCGACAGATTTTGTCCCCCGGCAGGCGCTCAACAGGCCGGCCGTTGAATTCGATCCGGCCGGCCATGGGTGTCACCAGGCCGGCCACCGATTTTAAAAAAGTGCTCTTGCCGGCCCCGTTGGGGCCGACCAGGCAGACGAACTCGCCCCGGTCTACGTGCAGCGATACCTGCCACAATACCTGGAGAAAGCCGTATCCTGAATCGAGATCCTTGACCTGCAGCAACGCGGGTTCATGCATTGACATTTTCAGCTATCCAAATGGTTGGTCCCGGCGGTTGGCGTTATTCATCAATGCCCAGGTAGGCTTCCCGGACCGCCGGGTTCCGGGCCACTTCCCGGGTCGGTCCTTCGGCGATTTTGTTGCCGAACTGCAGCACCGCCAGGCGGTCGCACAGCTGCATGATCACCTGCATGATATGCTCGACCATGATGATGGTCACACCGCTGTCCCGAATTTTGGAAATGATGGCCATCAGATCGGCCAGTTCTCCCTCCGTCAAACCCGATGCCAGTTCGTCCAGAAACAGCAGCCGGGGCTCGCTGGCCAGGGCCCGTGCCAGGTCCAGGCGCTTCAGCTGCACCGTGTTGAGCATTTCGGAGACGGTGTCTTCGCCCACAGGGAACTCCACAAAAGACAGTTTTTCCCGGCACAACGCGGTCGGGTCGGCGACCCGGCGTCTTTTTTTGCCGAAAACCGCCGCCACCATGACGTTGTCCAGCACCGACAGCTTGGGAAAGGGGCGCGGGATCTGAAAGGTGCGTGCCAGGCCCAGGCGGCACATTACTTCCGGCGCCAGTCCGGTGACGTTCTTTCCTAGAAAAAACACGTTGCCCGCGGTGGGGGGATTCAAGCCCGCCATGGCGTTCAGCAGTGTGGTCTTACCGGCGCCGTTGGGGCCGATCAGCCCCAGGATTTCGCCCTCCGCGGCCTGCAGCGACACCTGGTTGACCGCCACCAGTCCCCCGAAACGTTTGGTCAGCTCTTGCGTCTCCAGTAGATTCATCGGCGTTTTTCCTAAACTTGTAATCCAAAAACCGGCGGCCGCCCGCTGCCGGACGCCCGCCGATTTTATCAGCGCACCACCAGCTCGGCCTGCTTGACTTCCTCGGGAAAAACGTTGTAGCCGTCACCCTTCTGATATTGGATGACCGGGAAGAAAAAGTCCGCCGGGCTGATCTTGGGGTCCGGCCGATTCGCGGCGTCCGTGCCGTAGCGGGCGTGCATCAGGGCGCCGTCGGCACGATCGTAGGTCAATTTGCCTTCGGCGACTTCTTCGCGCCCGATTTTGGTGATCGTTTCGCTGTTGAGTTCGCCGTATTTTTCGATGGCGTGTTTGGCGATTTTTACAAAAAAGTTGGTATAGTCATAGGACTGGCCTGCGGCCGAAGGGCTCGGATCGTACTTGAAGCGGCTCTTGAACTTCTCGACCCACGCCTTCTGCGCCGGGGTCGCCAGCTGCGGCTGCATGTCCAGCACGCCGTCCGAAGACCGGCCGGTCATCTTGTACCAGTCGCCCACCCAGCCCAGGCCGTCGGCGATCACCAGACCCTTGAAGCCGATTTCGCGCTGCTGCTTGATAATGGCCGACACCGAGGCAACGCCGGAGCTCGAACCGGCCAAAAGGGTTACGCCGGCCTGCTTGCACTTGTTGATGTAGGGGTAGAAATCGGTCTTTTTAAGATCAAAGTACTCCTCTGTGAAAATCTCCCAACCGTTCTCCGTCAGACCCTTGGCCATACCGCCCACCAGGCTGCGACCCCAGTCCGTGTCTTCGCCCCACAGGGCCGCCAGCTTCTTTTGCGGCTTCCAGATGCCCTTTTCCTCGGCGTAGTTCAGCAGTTCGACATAACCGACCACCAGTTTCTGGGGAATCGGCCAGCCCTTCATGATCAGATACCGCTCCTCGGCCGGCAGACTTTGATATTTGTCGTTGCCGGCTTTGCCCGCCCCCATGCAGAAAAAGTGCGGCACTTTGTACTTGGCCAGCATGGGTTGAATGGCCACCGTCACCGCCGTGTTCCAGTTCAGTATGCCGGCCTGTACGCCCTTGCGCTCGATGGCTTCGGCATAGGCATTGGTTCCCTTGGCCGGATCGCTCTGATCGTCGATGTAGACCAGCTCGATCTTGTAGTCGCCGATCCGGCCGCCGATGTTGTCGATGGCCATGGTCGCCGCGTCCTTCATCTCCGTTCCGCTCTTGGCCGCCGGTCCGGTGAACGGACCCAGCACGCCGAGCTTGAACACCTTGTCTTGCGCCGCCGCAGGGCCTGCGATCAGCAGACCTGCCAGGACAACTGCCAAAACAAACACCCCGAACCATTTTTTGTAACGCATTTCACCCTCCTTGGACGTAAACGGTTTTTGGTTGAACGTCCCTGAAATCCAGGGCTCGTATACCCGGTTTGCTGATGCCTGTTTTACAACGGCCACCCGCGTTTGAAAAAAACGGGAGAACAAAGCGGCCGGCCGCCGCATCCATGACGTGGCTCAAACAGCGGCGCGGCGGATGGGTTGAGTGGAGGTCATTTCCGCTATGGTGGGCCATGGGCGTTGGCTCCGATAAATGATATTCAAACAAAACGTTTGCCGCTTTCCAGCCGATGGTTGGCTGGGCCGACGGCGGCAATGGAATTGGCACAAGGAACAAAGGCATATAACATACTGAGTCCCGGAGCTTATAAAGCATCTGATTGGTTCTGTCAAACATAGAATGGCGCATTGAAATATTTAGCAAGAACAAAAACAACGCCGTTTGGTTGTTGACGTCCGCCGGGGAATCGTGCCACGATGGTGTTGATCAGACAACCGCTCGGGAGAAAGAAGAAGAACCCATGGACACAAACATCCGCATCACGATTGTCTATGACAACGAAGCGTATCAATCCGGTCTGGCCGCTGATTGGGGATTCGCCTGTGTGATCAACATTCGTGAGAACGTCATTTTGTTCGACACCGGCGCCGACGCCCGGATATTGCTGAGCAACATGCATCGGCTGGGCATCCCTCCCACCGATATCGGCCAGGTGGTTCTGTCCCACGCCCACTACGACCACACAGGCGGGCTGGCGGGTTTTCTGCAGCACAATAAAACGGCGGCCGTCACCTTTCCGGCTTCGTTCCCCGCCGACTTTCAGGAGCAACTGGATCGGGGGGGAATCAAAACCAGTGCCGTTCGCGGGCCCACGGCCATATCGGAACACATCTTTTCAACGGGCGAGCTTGGGCGGTCCCGCAAAGAGCAGTCGCTGATCATCCGCACCGGCGCCGGTCTGCTGCTTATCACCGGCTGTGCGCATCCGGGAATTGTAAACATCATCAAGGCGGCCGCCGCCTCATACGAAGACCCCATTCTGCTGGTGATGGGCGGGTTCCATCTCAACGGGATGTCTCGGGATGAACTAGACGCCATTATTGATGATTTTAAAAAATTGGGCGTACAGCAGGTCTGCCCCTGCCATTGCACCGGCGATGCGGCCAAACAGCGATTCAAGACGGTTTACGACGCCCGCTGCCTGGCCGGCGGCGCCGGCAGAGTGATAACCCTTAAATCTCAAATCTCAAGCACCAAATAACAAACAACTGCTCTGCGATCCGTTTGAGATTTTGAACATTGGTGTTTGGATATTTAACACCGATCTTCGGCCACAGCGTCGCTCCCTGCCAATCGCCGTGATTGACAAGCGGCGCCGGATCTGTTTTACTCGATTCATCAACCGCAATTCAAGGGTGTAAACGCGAACACACCGCACCGGCAGCAGCGGTCCTTCATTTCTTTGTTTCCATCCTGTTTTCAATAATCCCGCAACCGGCGTAAAGGAGTTTGGCGATGAGCAACGGCGGACAGGAACAGCAGATTGATTTTACGGTGGACCGCAAGAATCTGTACCGGGAGGAATCGATCACCGATTTGAAAGTGGCGTCGATACGGCGTCTGATACCGATAACGGTGGACGGCAGCCGCGATACGAGCCGCGGTGCCGTCTTTGTGGCCCACACCCAGCTCATGTCGCCGGAAGGCCCGCTGCCGCTGCAGGCGCGATTGAAGGCCACCAGCCTCGACGAAGCCATCGCCGAGTTCCCGGGCGCCATGGAGCAGGCCCTGGCGGACATGGTGCAGCACCTGAAAAAGATGCGTGAGCAGCAGCAGCAACAGCCGCCGCCGCGCCGGGATGCGGGGTCCCGCATCATCGTCCCCGGGCGGTAAATGGACGGCAACAGACGCCGGCGATGGATCCGGCATTGTTTTTGTGGCCCTTCCGCACGTGCTGTCGTGTCGGCCGGCGCCGAAAATTCATCAGATGTGCGACTGAGGAAAACACGAGATGGCGGCCGGCGCAAGGGGAGCGGTGATGCGCATCGGCGCACCGGTGGTTTGCCGAAGATGAAGTGGCTGTTGATGGGGGTGCTGTTTTGTATGGCCGCGGCGGTGCAGGCGCAGGAAACGGCGTCGGGCCGCCGCCTCTATATCGAGCTTGAAGGCGGACCGGTCTGGCAGTCCAGAAGTGATGTGCGCATTCCCGGCGACGGCGGCACCGAATTTTCGTTCAAGGAATTGACCGGCGGCGGTCCGTATGCGGCCGGCCGGTTTTCGCTGGGCTGGCAGCCGCGGGAACGGCATGCACTGCGGCTGGCGGTGGCGCCCCTGCGGGTGGAAGGCAAAGGATCCTTTGACCGGCCGGTTGAATTCGCCGGTGCTGTTTTTGCGGCGGACACCACAACCGAGGGACGCTATAAATTCGACACCTATCGGCTCGGCTATCGCTATCGACTGCTGCAGCGGTCTAACTGGCAGTTCTGGACCGGCGCCGCCCTTCTGGTGCGCGATGCCGAGATCGAACTGGAACAGGCCGATGTCCGGGCCGCCGACAGCAATGTGGGGCTGGTGCCGCTTTTGAGCCTGGCGGCCCGGTGGTCATTTGCCGAGCGCTGGGCCGCCGTGCTCGATTTTGACGGCCTTGCCGGCGGACCCGGACGGGCACTGGATCTGGCCCTGACGCTGCGTTATGATGTGAATGCCCGCTGGCAGGTCGCCGCCGGCTACCGCACCCTGGAAGGCGGGGTGGACAATGAGGATGTATATAATTTCAGCTGGTTCAACTACGCGCTGGTTTCGATCCGATATCGTTTTTAGGGCCTTTGGCTGCCGATGCATGACCGCCGGTATAACATGCACAAAGAATATGACAAGATCGTCTGGTCGACCTGCAATGTGAACTGCGGCAGCCGCTGTCCCGTACGCCTTTTTGTTAAAAACGGCCAGGTGGTGCGTGTCGAGCCGGACAATACCGGGGATGGCCCCGGCGGGCCGCCGGAGATCCGCGCCTGCCTGCGCGGCCGGGCCCTGCGGCGCTGGGTGTACGCCAAAGAGCGGCTGCTGTATCCCCTCAAACGGTCGGGTGCGCGCGGCGAAGGACGGTTTGAACGCATCTCGTGGGACCAGGCTCTGGATGAAATCGCCGGCGCCCTGCGGCGCATTATCAAACGCTACGGCAACCAAGCCATTTTCCGTATATACGGCACCGGCAACCTGGGCGGCGTGGTGTCCAGCCGGGATCAGATCGACCGTCTGATGAATCTTGCCGGCGGCTTTCTGGGCTATTACAATTCCTACAGTACAGCCCAGATCGAACATGCCATGCACTACACCTACGGCGAACGGGACACCGGCAGCCATATCAGCGATATGGTCAACAGCCGGCTGGCGGTTTTTTTCGGCAACAACCCGGCTGAAACGCGCATGAGCGGCGGCGGCACCATCCGGGATCTGATGGAAGTCAAGCGGCAAAGCAGTGTGCGCATTATCGTGGTCGATCCCCGGCACACGGACACGGCGGCCTTCGCCGACGAGTGGATTCCGATCCGGCCGGGAACGGACGCCGCTCTGGTCAGCGGGCTGGCGCATGTACTGATCACCGAGAACAGGGTGGATCAGTCTTTTCTGGACACCTGTTGTCTGGGATATGACCGCCACACCATGCCGCCGCAAATCCCGCCCGGCAACAGCTATAAAGCGTATATTCTCGGCAAGGGGCCGGACGGCATCGCCAAGACGCCGGCCTGGGCCGCGGCCGTCAGCGGCGTCGGCGCGGCCCGTATTGTTCGTCTGGCGCGCGAGATTGCGGATGCCAAACCGGTTTTTATCGCCCAGGGATGGGGGCCCCAGCGGCATGCCGCCGGCGAACAGAGCGCGCGCGCTATCTGTATGCTGCCCATATTGACCGGCAACGTGGGCATACGCGGCGGCAACAGCGGCGACCGCGAGGGGGCTTTCGGCATTGATTTTCCAGTTGTACCCGTGGGCCGCAACCCGGTTAAAACCGCCATTCCCTGTTTCCTTTGGACCCAGGCCGTGGACGATCCCTTTCACCTGACCGCGTTGAACAGCGGTCTGAAGGGCGGGGATCGCCTGGCGGCACCGATCAAGTTCATCTGGAGCTTTGCCAGCAACACCCTTGTCAATCAACATTCCGACATCAACCGCACCAAAAAAATTTTAAAGGACACGCACAAGTGTGAGATGATTGTGGTTATCGACAACGTGCTCACCGCCAGCGCCCGCTTTGCCGACATGCTGCTGCCGGCGACCAGCAGCTTTGAAGAGGACGACCTTTGCTACCAGAGCTACGGCATGGAACTGGGGGCGCTGATGCTGCGCCAAAAGGCCGTGGCGCCGCCGGGCGAGTGCCGCACGCTCTATGACATCTGCGCCGGGGTGGCCGAGCGTCTTGGGGTGGGGCCGGCTTTTACCGAAGGGCGCACGCATGACGCGTGGGTGGCGCACCTGTATCAGCAGTGCCGCCGGGTCAAACCGGAGCTGCCGCGAAGCTATGCGGACGCTGCCGCCAAAGGGTTGTTCAAATGGATGCGGCCGGGCCGGCCGCGGGTGGGTTTCAAGACCTTCCGCGACGATCCGCAAGGCCATCCGCTGCAAACCCCGTCGGGCCGCATCGAAATATTTTCGCCCCGCCTGTGGGAGATGGCGCAGACCTGGCAGCTGCCGGCGGGGGATGTGATCACGGCCCTGCCCGAATACCATCCCACGTGGGGCGGACCCGACGATCCGCAAGCGGCGGCCTATCCGCTGCAGTGCGTGGGCCACCATGGCAAACAGCGCACGCATTCGTCTTACGGCAACAATCCCTGGCTGGAGGCGGCGGCGCCGCAGATGGTCTGGATCAACCCGCTGGATGCGGATGCGCGCGGCATCCGGCACGGCGACCGGGTGCGTGTTTTCAACGCCTTGGGCGAAACGCAGCTCCGGGCCCGGGTCACGGAGCGCATCATGCCGGGCGTGCTGTCTCTGGCGCAGGGGGCCTGGCATCGGCCGGGTCCGGATGGGACGGACCGCAACGGCTGCATCAATGTGCTGACCCGTCAGCGGCCCTCGCCCATCGCCAAGGGCAATCCCCAGCATACCAACCGGGTGCAGGTCGAAAAGGCCGCCGGAGAGCCGCCGTGTTGAAACGACCGGCCTTTTTTCTGGATGTGCAGCGCTGCACCGGCTGCAAAACCTGCATGATCGCCTGCCGGGACAAACACAATCTGCCGCCGGATGTGCGCTGGCGGCGGGTGGTGGAGTTTGTCGGCGGTGCGTGGAAAATACAGCCGGACGGCACGTATTTTCAGGATGTGTTCGCCTATTACCTCTCGATCAGCTGCAATCACTGCCGGAATCCGGTGTGTGTGGCGGCCTGTCCCACAACGGCCATGCATCAGGACGAATTCGGCATTGTTCGTGTGGATCCGGACAAATGCGTGGGCTGCCGCTACTGTGAATGGGTGTGCCCCTATTCGGCACCGCAGTTTGACGCCGTCAGCGGCAGCATGACCAAGTGCGACTTCTGCCGCGACGATCTTTTGGAGGGGGGTGTGCCGGCCTGTGTGGCCGCCTGTCCCACGCGGGCGCTTCAGTTCGGGGAGTATGATCAACTGGCGGCTGAACCGGGCATTGTTCACAATATGGCCCCGCTGCCGCCGGACGACCTCACCGAACCCGGCTTTGTGCTGGCCGCCCATCGAGACGTCTGCCCGGCAAAGACCTGCAGGGGGCGTATCGCCAACCCCGAGGAGGTCATAGATGTCGAATGAGATTGTCGGCCATCCCCTCAGCCGAAGCTTTGCGGATGACGGCCGAACGGCGCCGGAACCCCTGCGACGCAGAGGCGCCGACGTCAGCCTGATCATTTTTACCCTCTGCATCCAGAGTGCCGTCGGGCTTGTGTGGGTGGGATGCGCGGCCCGCTGGATCGAAGCCCTAGGCGGGAACAGCCTGTTTCGTCTGCAGATGGCGACTGCGCTGGGGTTGACCGTGATGGGCCTCGCCGCTGCGCCGGGTCACCTGGCAAAACCCCGCCTGGCGGTGCTTGCACTGCGCAACCTGAAGCGATCCTGGCTGAGCCGCGAGGTGGGGCTGGCGCCGCTGACGGCCGCGGCCCTGATCTGGTTGATCTGGCGAACGCCTGCGGAGGGCGGCGGCCTGGTCGGGTTGGAAATCGGCGTCTGCCTGCTGGGCCTGGCCCTCCTGGGGGCCATGAGGGGTGTCTATCATATCAGGGCTGTACCGGTGTGGCACTCGGCGGCCACCGGATTGGCCTTTCTTGCCAGTGCCCTGATGCTGGGCGGCGCCCTGGCTCTCGCCGCCGCCGTCTTGGGGAGGGCTTTTTTTTCGATTTCCGGCCTTGCATTGACGACGTCCGCCGTCGCTGTCGTGTCCGGGCTGCTGGCCAAGACCATGGTTGTGATATTGCTGTTGAAGATCGATGCATCCGTTCCGGATTACATATGGTACGCGAAGACGGCGGCGCCGCTTAAAAGCGACCGCATCTTTCTGCTCAGCATGGGGCTGATCGTCGCCGGCATCGTCTGCCTCGCCCTCGCGTTGACCGGGCCGGCGGCCCTGCCGCTGTGGGCACTTGGGGGTTTTTTATGCTTTGCCGCCGCAGAGATTCTGGGGCGGCGTCACTTTTACAAATCCTACCAGCGCATCGGTGTATGAGGCTGCGAAGGGGAACAGGATTGCATCCGCTGGAATGCAAAATACCGCCGGCATGAAGGGGGAGGAAATATGTCTGAAACATATGATGTATTGGTGATCGGCTCCGGCACCGCCGGCCAGACGGCGGCGTATGCCTTGCATGCCCATAAACGGCGTGTGGGGCTGGTGGAAAGCAGTGAGCGTCCGGGAGGCACCTGCGCTCTCAGCGGCTGTCAGGCCAAAAAGTGGTTTTATGAGGCGGCCGAAACCGTGGCCCGCTCGCGTCACCTGCACGGCATCGGCATCACGGATCCGGCCGCAGCCTGCTGGGCGGACCTGCGGGACGCCAAAAACCGGTTTACGGCGCAGGTGCCCTCCGACACCGTTGGAGGGTTCAGACAGGCCGGTATTGATTTTATTCCCGGCCGCGCCCGTTTTGTAGACAGGCGAACGATTGCGGTGGGGGGGCGCCGCATCAGCGCGCGTTTTTTCGTGCTGGCCACCGGTGCCGTGCCCATGTCCCTGCCCTTTGACGGCGCCCACCGGATGATCAACAGCGATGAATTTATGGAATTGGATGATCTTCCCGGGCGCATCGTCTTTATCGGCGGCGGCTTCATTTCGTTTGAATTCGCCCACTTTGCCGCCCGTCTGGGACCGGACAACAGCAGCCTGACGATTTTAGAAGCCGCGCCCCGCCCGTTGGGACCCTTTGATGCGGAAATGGTCGACCTGCTGACAACCGCTACCACGGAAGCCGGCATTCAGATTCACACCGACGTGGCCGTTGCCGGGCTGGTCGAGACGGATGACGGTCTGAGGGTGATGCTGAAAGACGGCCGGCGGTTTGAAGCGGACATCGTAGTCAACGGCGCCGGCCGGGCGCCCGATATTGACGATCTCGAGTTGAACAAGGCGGATGTCGAGGCTTCCAGACGCGGCATCCGGGTCGATGCACAAATGACGACCACCAACCCGGCAATCTACGCGGTGGGGGACTGCGCCGCCGCCGTTCAACTGGCCCGGGTCGCGGATCAGGAGGCTTCCGTTGCGGCCGCCAATATTCAGTCCGCTCTGGCGCAGCAGGAACCCGAGGCGGTGATGGACTACCGGGCCGTGCCGGCGCTGCTGTTTACCTGTCCACAGTATGGCATGGTGGGATGGACCGAGCAGGCCCTTAAAGAAAAGGGCCGCACCTACCGCAAAAGCGCGGCCAAGAAACTGCGCTGGCCCACCTACCGCCGCGTGGGGCTCAAGTCCGCCGCCTACAAGGTCCTGGTGGACGAAAAGGGATATTTTTTGGGAGCGCACGTGTTGTCGGACAACGCCGGCGGCCTGATCAACACGTTCCACTTGGCCATGGTCAATCGCATTCCGATAGAACAACTCCATCACCAGTCGATCATGAGCCCTTACCCCACGCGCGAGAGTGATATCATTTACATGCTCAAACCCCTGCTGGGTGAAGGCTGAATACAAATGGGACAAGATGTATTGCTCTGAACGTGATGGCAAACCGGCTTGACAGCAACATGCAGCTGTGATAGAAAAATTTAATACACAAAAGCTTTATCCATTGACCACTTCTATTGGTATCGCCGCACTATCTTCCCTGCAATGCGCTTTTGTGTCTCCACCCCGGGGGAAAACGGTTTTTTAAACTTTCAGGAGGCCAACATGGAACGAGATGAGCTCAAAAAGATCCTTGCCGGCCTTTGCATCGCCGGTCTGATCACCGGTTCTACGCTGAGCTTGGGCGCTTGCGCCGGGCAAAGTGCTTGAAGCGGTGAGAATCAGGGAGCAGGTAGCTCCCAAAGTGGTTGAAGCGGCGGAAGCTCCGGTGCCGGGAGCACCGACGAAGAAGAGCAGCCCGCCCAAAGCGGCTGAAGCTGATGCATCGGCGCGCGGTCTGCGCGCCTTGATTCGGCTTCCATTAAAACCCCGCTGAAAACGTCGTTGGCCATGCCAGCGTGATGAATTTACCAGCCGACCGTTACCAAGCCATCTATCCTCATTGCCGCAGGATCCTTGGAAAACAAACCTGGGGAAGGATCCTGGCGGCATCGGCGGCGGATTCAGAACCCGGCGCCCTGCCGGAATTCCTTCAGCAATGGCAGCAAGAACTGGATCTGCCGCCGTTTATCGCCGATCTGGCCCGTATCGAGCGGGCCTGTCATGACGTAAAAAAAGACAAACACGTCGCAACTCCGCATGTCAGTCAAACAACCCTCAATCCGACCCTGAAAATCGTGCCGGTTGCCTGGAAAAACCTGTTGACGTTGATGACGGCGGCGGCCGCGGTGGGCAAGGGGGTGCATGCTGATCCGGATATTTTCATCGCCGTCTGGCGGCATCCGAAAAGCGGGCGGTTGCACCTGCGGGAGGCAGATCAGGCCGATCTGCTGGCGCTCAAAATAACGGTTGAAAACATCACCCCCGGCGAGGCGGCGGCCCACGGGCAAGCCGATGCCGCCGTCATACAGGCGGCGCTGCGGCGGGCGGTAAAAAAGGGTCTGCTGCAGGCGCCTGCATCGCTGATCCGGCGCGAGACGGCATCCAGCAAGAATGTACCGCTCCCATTAAAGCCATTCGTGAAGGCAGACATTTTTACCTTGCAATGGCATATCACCCAGGCCTGCGATCTCCATTGCCGGCACTGCTACGATCGTAGCGAGCGCGACCCCATGCCCCTTGAAACGGCCTTGGGTGTTCTGGATGATTTTGACGCGTTTTGCCGGCAGATGCAGGTGAGCGGGCAGGTCACCTTTACCGGCGGAAATCCCTTGCTTTACCCGCATTTTAACCGGATCTACCGTGCGGCCGCCGGCCGCGGCTTCGGGGTGGCCATCCTCGGCAACCCCTCACCCATGGGCGCCGTCGAAAAATTGCTCAATATCGCCCGGCCCCTGTTTTTTCAAGTGAGCCTGGAAGGGTTGGCACCCCATAATAACGTTATCCGGGGCGCAGGCCATTTTGAGCGCACGCTGGATTTTTTGGACCAGTTGCGGTCGCTGAATATCTATACCATGGTCATGTTGACCCTCAGCCGCGACAACATTGACCAAGTGCTGCCGCTGGCCGATCTGCTGCGAGATCGGGCGGATCATTTTACCTTCAACCGGCTGGCGACCGTGGGCGAGGGTGCCCGGCTGGCCATGGCTTCACCGGCCGCCTTCCGAATCTTTTTGCGGCAATACGAGGCCTGTGCCCGCGAAAATCCGCTGCTGGGGTTGAAGGACAATCTGCTGAACCTCATCCGCTGTGAAAGCGGACAGGCGCTGTGCGGCGGGTGCACGGGTTTCGGGTGCGGTGCCGCCTTTAATTTCGTGGCCCTGCTGCCTGACGGCGAGGTGCACGCCTGCCGCAAGTTTCCCTCGCTCATCGGCAATGTGCACCAGAGCCGTTTGATCGATATATACCACAGCCGACAGGCGCGGCGGTATCGAAACGGCAGCCAGTCCTGCCGTGACTGTCCCTTGAATCTCGTATGCCGCGGCTGCATGGCCGTCGCCTACAGCCTGGGCCTGGATGTGTTCAAAGACAGGGATCCATTTTGTTTTGTCACGCCGGAAATTCAGCAGCGGGTTCTGGCGCAGCGGTTGACAAATCCGGCGGGCGGCATTAACAATCACGCTGGCACGCGATTGCGCTGATCGTATCTATCTGAATGCGGACCCTGCATCCAACATCCAAAAACGATTGAGGAAAAAAATGCATGGATGATTTTGACCGGTTCGTCGAAAACTTACAGGAAGAGATTTTTGAAGACACCCGTCGGGCCTACGGCGAGGCCGGATTCCAGCGCTGGCGCCACCCGCTTTACCAGGGCCGGATGGAAAATGCGAATGCGCAGGCCAGGGTGACGGGGACTTGCGGCGACACCATGGAAATATTTCTCAGATTCGAAAACGACCGCGTGAGCGCGGCGACCTATGCGACCGACGGCTGCGGCGCCAGCACGGTATGCGGCTCTTTTGCCGCTGAAATGGCCCTGGGCAGAAACCCGGATGAGCTCGCGGACATCACCGGCGAAGCCATTTTACAAAAAATCGGCCGCTTTCCCGAAGAAGACGAGCACTGTGCCTACCTCGCCGCCGCCACCCTCCAGCAGGCCCTGGAGAACTATATGCGTTATTAGCGCGTTTGGAAGAATAATTTTCAAAACCGGTGTTGGATCGTTCTGCGTTGGTTTTATCGGCAACATCGTGAAAACGAGACCCCAACGCGCTGACTGTTTGTGGCATTTCAGCGCCATGTGGCGGGTGTCGTCGGCATGATCGTCGTATTTGCCTAGATGGATCAGCAGGGTGCCGTCGGCGGGTTGCATATTTTCAACGATGGCGGCCTTGGGGTCGATTGCCGGCCGCATATTCAACGTCTGTTGAAAAGCAGGCGGCTGGGCGGTGTCATGAGTACCAGGATGCCGGAATCGGCCGGGTGAACACCGGCGCAGCCTTACCCACCAGGGCCGGCAGGTCTTTTTCAAGCTGCTGCGCCAGCCAGGCCGACGCGTCGATCAGCGCCGGCAGTTCAACCTGCGTTCGACAGCCCAGGCCGTTCAGCATGTGCAACAGGTCCTCAGTGGCGATATTTCCCACGGCCCGGGGCGCAAAAGGGCAGCCGCCGATGCCGCCCAGGGCGGTGTCAAAGCAGGTAACGCCCGCTTTGAGGGCGGCATAAGCATTGGCGTAGCCGGTATTGCGCGTGTTGTGCAGATGGACGCCCAGTGTGACGGGTTTGTTTTTTAAAACAGCCGACATGCGTTCGCACAACGCCGCCACCTGGTCCGGCACCGCCATGCCGGTGGTGTCGGCCAGTATGAGTTCGTCGGTGCCCAGATCCGCGATTCTCTCGGCCAGATCGAGCACCCTTGTGGTCGGTACGGCTCCTTCGTAGGGACAGCCGAAGGCGGCGCCGACGATGGCGCCGAAGGGTGTGCCGGCTGTATTCGCTGCTGCGGCGATGGTTTTGAAGCTCGCATAGGATGTCTCGGTCGTACAGTTAAAATTGGCCTGGTTGAGGGCATCGCTGGCCAGGATCGCCAGGCGGATGTGCCGCAAGCCGGCGTTGGCGGCCAGTTCATAACCTTTCCGATTGGGCACCAAGGCGGTGTAAATGGGTTTTTCGGACACATTCAGCCGCCGGCAGAGGTCATCCATGCCGGCCATCTGGGGCACCCGGCCGGGGTTGACAAACGAGCCGATTTCGATGCGCGGCACACCGGCGGCTTCGATTCTGGTGATCAGTTCGGCCCGCATTTGCGGCGGCAGTCTTTTGCCCTCATTCTGCAGTCCGTCGCGCGGCGCCACATCCACGATGGTGATATCCGGGGTCATAGGGAAGCGGTTGTCCATTTTAGGCCGATGTTTTTTTCTTCCGCACTTAGCGAAGTGAAAAAACCAGTTTCAAGGCCTGATCAATTGCATTCATCTTTTCGGCTGACAGCTGACCGCGAATGCGGACCAACCGTCGGCGGCGATCGACAGGGCGTGTCTGCAGGCAATCCGCAACAGATCGTGTTGACAAACCGTTGCTTTTGGAAGGAAAAAGATCGACATTGGTTATGATACCAGCTTTTTTTGCGCTCCAACCCGTGATGGGCGCTACTTGAACAACAGGAAGGCGCCGGTTGTAAATGTCGTTGGTGACGATAATGCAGGGTCGGACTTTTCCGGTTTCCGATCCGGCCGTCGGTTCAAGGTCGACATCGATAATCATTCCCCTTCTTAAGGCGGTCATTCAGGCCATTCCGTTACAGCCGATTCTGTCAAAGCGTTGCGTTCGCCATCTTCGGCGTACAGCGCAGCATATAGATCCGCTGATCGTTCCAGCTGATCGTTTTCCAATGTATGTTTAAATGTGTCCAGCGCGGCCCGCAGCATGGCACTTTTATCTTTGAAACCGAACGCCTTGTACTTACTTAAAAACAAGGCTTGGCTTTCTTTGACACTGAATTTGGCCTGAAGCATTTTTTCTCCTTTTCAGGGGCCTGTTTCCGATCCCTATATTGGTCCTTACTACAGGTTCTAACTGCCAGAAGTCAAGACCTTTTTAGGTTGTTTTAAAAAAGGTCGGTTTTTATGACTTGCGTCCGTCAACCGATTTTATTTGAAAAATCCGCTGAGGGCTTGTCCGATCCGACTGGAATGTATATAATACCTGCTTGAACCATTGTCACTACAACATGCCGGTCCATTGATGGACGCGCCCAGGCGGGCAAAGGAGACAAGATGAATACCGCTTTGACCTTTATTCTGGCTGTGATGATTTTCATGGTTGTCTGGCGTGTGTTTTCCCGCAGAAAGCGGGCCTCCGGACAGGAAGTTTACGTGTGTGATCAATGCGGTGAAAGCCACTGCGATTGTCATCGGGAGGAGGAACACCAGACGGTGGACAAAACCTGAATCGACCTCAATGCTGCCTCAGCGGCAAAGCCCCGCCGCTGAGGCGGTGAAAGAAGCGTCTGATGACGCTTCGGGGCGTCAAGATGATCAGATTGCCGGCCAGAACCATGGCGACCCCCACCAGCGCATCAGCGGTCCAGCGGTAGTCCTCGAACATCGTTGAGAGCGCCAGGGCGATCACCGGTGCCACCAGGGTGACATAGGCGGCGTATTCGGCGCCGATGCGGCTGATAAGCCGCATGTAGCAGCCGAACGCCCCAATGGACCCGAAAAGCGTAAGATACAGCATGGGGCCCAGATAGCCGATGGACCAGTCCATGCTCCAGCGGCCCCCGGCCGCAAAATGGATCCCGAGCGTCAGCAGCCCGCCGTAGGCCATGCCGAAGGCGTTGGCCTGGGTGACGGGGATGCCGCTGCGGGCCGTGTGTGCGCCGATGATGTTGCCCACGGAAGCCATATACGCGGCGCCAAGCGCGATCAAGAGCCCGATCAGACTGCGGGTGGCGGCAAACGCGGCCAGATCGTGTCTGAAAACGACGGCAATCCCCGTAAGTCCCATAACACCGCCGGCAAAGGCGCGCCAGGCCACCGGTTGACCTATAAAAACCCGCAGATTTAAAATATTCCACATTAGAATGGTCGAAAATATGACGGCCACCAGCCCACTGGTCATGTAGCCCGTGGCCAGGTAGC
>Ga0272444_10002089_pt1 | contig 18726 bp, 16 predicted proteins | sample SSMForm13_FD_201033 | JGI IMG/M metagenome (GOLD analysis project Ga0272444, IMG submission 201033) | Marine sediment archaeal communities from Little Sippewissett salt marsh, Falmouth, MA, United States - SSM-Form-13 | ecosystem: Environmental > Aquatic > Marine > Wetlands > Sediment ... | reverse complement strand
GGAGCAACTGGCCGGGATCGTGGCCGAGGGCCAGAGCGTGGCGGTAATTACCGATGCCGGTTCACCGGGCATCTCCGATCCGGCTTTTCGCATAGTCCGGGCGGCGATCGAACACGGCCTTGAAATCATCGCCCTGCCCGGCCCCTGCGCTATCATACCGGCGGTGACGGCCTCCGGCCTGCCGACTGACCGGTTCTTTTTCGAAGGTTTCCTGACCAACAAGTCGGCGGCGCGTCGAAGACGACTCCGACAACTGGCGAGCTATGATCATACCCTTGTATTCTACGAATCGCCGCACCGGGTTCACAAGACACTTGCAGACATGCTGGAAGTACTCGGTGACAGGCAGGCTTGCCTGGCCCGTGAGATTAGTAAGAAGTTCGAGCAGTATATCCGGGGAAGCCTTGGCGAAATCATAGAGCAGGTAAAGGACCGGAACGTCAAGGGGGAGATCGTACTCGTATTGGCCGGAAGTCCCGGCGGGGGCGACGGCGATGAGTGAAGCGAAAAGGCTCTCCCCCATCGCCCGGACAGCCTACGCTTTCGATTGGATAATCATCGGCTATTGCCTGCTGATGGTCGCGGCGATATTGCTCCTGGGACGACCGCTTTCCGTCTATACCGATGAACTGGCTTTCTACGCCGCCACAGGGTTGATCGCCCTGCTGATATCGCGCTATGTCGATCCCTCTCAGAGCCGATGGCATGCCCTGGTGCGCCTGCTCTATCCGGCCGCTATGTTCACGTTTTTCTATCGGGCAACCGGCGGGCTGATGTTTCTGCTGACCGACCAGTTTCTCGACTGGCAGGTAGTGACGTTCGAGAAGATGATCCTGGGCGCCAACCCGACGCTATATTTCGACGCCCACATGCTGAACACCTGGACCAATGAGATCCTCTCATTCTGCTACTTCAGCTACTACCCCATGCTGCCGATTTTTCTAATCGTGACTTTTGCCAGAAAGCACTATCGGGTCGTGATCGAGTTCACAGCAGCCGCCTGCCTGACTTTCTTTATATCCTATTTACTGTTTTCACTCTACCCGGTGGAAGGCCCCCGCTGGTATTTCGCCGAACTCTATGCCAACAAAATCGAGGGCCCGCTGTTCAGACCGCTGGTAGAAATGGTCATCAACCGGGGGGCGGTGCACGGCGGCGCTATGCCCTCGTCACACACCGGCGTGGCGCTGGTGATCATGCTCTTTTGCTTTCGCTATTATCGCAGGGCCGGATGGATCCTCCTGCCGATAGTCACCGGACTGGCGCTGGGAACAGTCTGGGGGCGGTTTCATTACGCCTCCGACGTCATTGTCGGGGCCGCTATCGGGATCTTTTCCCTCGGCCTGGTGTGGAAATACCGAGGGGCTGAAACGCCGGACCGGACCTCAACCTCAGAACACAGGGAGTTAAGCCGACAAGATGTATCCTGAACTTTTCAGAATCGGACCGGTGCCGATCCGGTCTTTCGGGCTGATGCTGGCCCTGTCGTTTCTCCTGGGTGTATGGTACGTAAGCCGGATCGCCCGCCGCGACGGCAAACCGTTCGAGCAGCTTCTCAACGTCGCCTATATCCTCATTTTCGGCGGCATCGTGGGCGCCCGCCTGTCTTACGTCGTTCTGCACTGGGCAGATTTCGCTCACAACCTGGGGGCGATCTTCAATCCGTTCGGCGAGAACCAGTTCGGTATCGCCGGCCTTAACCTCTACGGCGGAGTGCTGCTGGCTATCGGCGGCGCCTGGCTCTACTGCTATTTGAAAAAGCTCTCTGTCCTTGAGGTATTCGATTACTTTGCTCCCACTCTCGGTCTGGGAATCGGCGTAAGCCGGATCGGCTGTTTCCTGAACGGCTGTTGTTTCGGTACGCCCACCGACCTTCCGTGGGGAGTTGAATTCCCCGAGGGCTCTATCCCCTACGCGGTATTCGGATCGCAACACATCCATCCAGCCCAGCTCTACAGCTCGCTCTACGGCCTGGCTATCTTTGTGACCCTGCACTTCGTGATGAAGCACCGGAAGTTCGTCGGGCAGCTGGTGGCGATCCTGTTTATGGCAGAGGCGTTCTTCAGGTACGTGCTCGAGTATGTACGCTATTACGAGCACGAGATGCATTTCACGCTCGACGGGATGCACCCGACATATAACCAGGCGGTTTCGATCGGGCTGTTTCTCACCGGGCTGGTGATCTACATTGTTCAGATGAAAAGACAGGCCGCCCGGACGGACGGATAGCAGACGCTACTGGTCGAGAACCTCAAGACCGGGATACTGCCTCTCGCGCTCACGCACGAAAGCCGTATCAATACCGTGTGAGAGAGCCCGACGGAAACCTTCCCGGGCAGCTTCAAATTCCCCTACAAAAGCCCGGTGATCGGCGTATTCAATGAGTATTCCCAGGGGGACATCGGGACGTGCCACCAGTTCCTCCAGGAGTCGGCTGTATTCCTCTTCCCGCTGCTGAGTTCGATAAACTCCCACCAGGTAAATCAGCGGAGTAACATCGGAGGAGTCCATCGCAGCCGCTTTCAACCAGCAGGATTCGGCCCGGGCGGTGTCGCCCACAGCGGCATAGCCCATACCGAGCTGCCTGACGTGGTCGGAATTGAAAGGCGTCACCGCGGTGGCGATCTGCCAGCAGGTAAGCGCGCTGTCGTACTGCCCGCGATTGTAATGATACAGCCCCAGCCCGGCCCAGGCAAAACCGTGAGTAGGATCGAAATTGACCGCGTCCCGAAGTCTCTCGACCGCTGCCTCCCTGTCTCCCCGCTCCGTAAGTATCCGGCCCTCTTCGTACCAGTGCTCCTGGGGATACCAGACAGCGCAGCGTTCGCTGAGTTGCTCGGCCCGGACCGTATCCCCCCTTTTCTCGAGATAGTCTATCAGGATGGACCGACCTTTGCGATTGCGGATTTCGTCCAGCGACGCCATCCGCTCAAATGCAGCTATCCCCTTCTCGGGTATGATCTGGACCGCCACTCGCGGAGCCAGTAGCAGAAAGCCCAAGCCCAGAGCCAATGTGGAGATGGCGGCGTAACCCGCCAGTCGGTTCCGGTTGTCCAGGATTATGTAGAAACCGAGCAATGTCAGCGGCACGGCCGGAAAGCTGAACAGATCCCAATCGCGGGGCATGCCCAACCCCGGTTGGAAGACAAACGCCATAGCCAGCGAGGCAGCCAGCAGCAGTATCAAAAAACGGTAATCAGGGCGGGCCAGGAGAGCGCGGGCCGGCAGCGTGAACCATGCGACGATAAACAACAACAGGGGCGGGGCGTGCTGCCACAGCAGGTTGCCGAAGTCCAGCAAATGGGCGGTGGAAAACATCGTGTAGCTTTCGACCACGAGAGGACCATCGACAAAAGGGACGATCGTAAAACGGAAGAAAAAGCTGTTCGTGTAGACATAAACGAAGGCCGCAATCGCAACGGCCACCACCACCGCTGCCCCGCTCCAGCGAACGGCCGGAAGCAAGGCGGCGATCTTTCGGCCGATACTCGTTTCTCTCAGAGTCAGGTAAAGAGCGGCCGGGATAAGAACAACGCCGAAGATATGCAGCGCAACGGCAACTGCGAGCGGGATCAGAAGCCAGGCGCGGGAGAGCCTTCCTCTGGCCACCAGTAGGCCCATCAGGCTGAACACTCCCACCACGGATACGAACAGCGGGTAATTCTCGACATAACCGAAGTACAGCAGCATGTGGCCGCCGGAGCAAAGACCGAGAAGGAGGATCATTCGATCGAAAGTTCTTTCGAACAACCGCCCGGCCACAATCGCCGAAGCCGCGATGAAGATCAGGCCCGAGATGTACGAGTAAAGTTGGGCGGCTAGAAGAGCCGAGTGTTCGGACAAGCCTTTGACCGCGAGATAGATCCAGTACTGTACCTCGTGCACGCCGGCCGCCCAAGGTTTGTTGTGAGACCAACCGTAGGCCAGCCAGTCAAGAATCTGGTAACCGTCGCCGAGGAAGTGCGTGCGGCCCCTGAAAAGGTGGAAGCAGACCGCGAAAAACAGCACCACGGCAACAGCCGTCAACGGATACGAGTTGCGCTTCTGCGAAGATTCTGCCGATAGTCTCACCAAGCTGACCAGGTAAAACAGCAGCAAACCCAGCACCAGCAGGATAACGGGCCCGGGCCAGCCGAAGAAGCCGAACCAGTTGATTCCCCAGAGGCGTGCCTCGGGAAAGAACGAAGCGGCGTAGAAGGCCGCTATCGTCAGGGCGTAAGCAGTGTGGATTAACGAAGAGGTTTTGTCGTTGCGGCCGGTTGGCACCAGTTTCTGCCCTCTGCTGCTTGATCGTACCGGCGGCCGCCGAGCTCTATTACATCAACGAATAACCGCCGTCGACAATAACGGTCTGACCGGTGATCCAACTGGCTCTCGGACTGGCCAGGAACACGACCACATCCGCAATTTCTTCGGGCTTGCCGATCCGCTTGAACGGGGTGCGCTCGGAGACTTCCCGTTTCATCTGCTCGAAATTGGGGAAGACCGAGAGCGCCCGGGTGTCGATAAACCCGCCGGAGACGGCGTTAACCGTGATTTGCCGCGGGGCCATCTCGATAGCCGCATAGCGCACGATATTCTCAAGCGCCGCCTTGGAGACACCGATCGCCGAATAACCCGGAATATACCGAATCGAGCCCAGCGATGAAAGCGTAACGATCCGGCCGTGATCGGGCATAATCCTGGCGCCGAGTTGAAGGCAATGAAGAAAGGCTCGGGCGTTGGTGTGCATCGACAGATCCCAGGCTTTGTCGTCGATATCGAGAAGGTTGGTGTAGAGCCCCAGGGCGGCGTTGGATATGAGAATGTCCAGTTTGCCGAACCGCTCCTTGATAGCTTCGAATATCCCCGGGATCTGGCTGTGATTGCCCATATTGGCCCGGTGGGCAAACGATTCCACGCCGTAGCTCTTGATCTTCTCGACCGCTTCCTCGGCCGACTGACGGCTCCGAAAGTAATTGAGCACCACATTGGCGCCGCGCCGGGCTAGTCTTTCGGCGACGGCAAACCCGATCCCCCGGGTGCCGCCCGATACAAACGCTACTTTTCCTTCAAGCTCCATCTTGACTCTCCCGTGAAACGAGGCTCTCCGGCCCCGCAGAAATCAGATTTCGTAGCCGCCGGCCTGGCTCTCGACATCTTCGGCCAGGCTCTCCAGATCGATCGGGGTAAAGTCCGTGTTGAAAATGCGGCCGTAATGCTTGACCAACTTGCGGCTAAAAGTAAGAAGATTCACCTTTTTACTCAACATTTTTTTCGCGGAGGTCATCACAGCCGAATCCAGCCCGCAGGGGTGGATCTGATCGAAGGCGGCGAGATCGGTGTTGAGATTGATGGCGGCCCCGTGGAAAGATATCCACTTCTGCACCGCCACCCCGACCGAGGCTATCTTATTCCCGCCCGTCCAGACCCCTTTGTTTTCGTCCCCTTTTTCGGCGTCGATCTTGTAGTCGGCCAGCGCGGAGATAATGCCGTCCTGGATGTTGTCCATGAAAAGGTGCAGGTCGCGGCCCCGCCGGGTGAGATTGAAGATGAAGTAAACGACCAGTTGGCCGGGTCCGTGATAGGTGACATCGCCGCCCCGCTCTATCTTGACCGGCGGAATCTTCAGATCGGCGTAGTTCTCCTCGTGACCGTCGCGTCCCACCGTAACCACCGGCGGGTGCTCGACCGTGATAATCGTATCCCGGGCAAAACCCTGCTCGCGCATACGGCGCAGGCCGTGCTGCCAGCTCAGCACCTGTTCATAGTCAACTTTTCCCAGCTCCAGGTGCCAGCCGTAGACTTTCTCTTCCGATAGCCCCATAATCAGCGCAGATTGAGCAGCAGCTTCCGCGTATCGGTCAGGAACTCGTGCACCCGGTGCAGGAACTGGACGGCCGTATGACCATCGATCAACCGGTGATCGAACGACATGCCGAAACTGGAGATATCGCGGACGACGATCTCACCGTTGACTACCCACGGCCGTTTGGTGATAGCGTGGATGCCGAGTATAGCCACCTGCGGTTGCGAGATGATCGGAGTCGAGGACGTGGCCCCGAACATGCCGGCGTTGGTCAGCGTGAAAGTTCCCCCGGAGACATCGTCCGGCATCAGCCGGTTGGTCCGGGCCTTCTCGCCGATCTGCGCGATTTCGACCGCCAGCTCGACGATCGTTTTCTTGTCGGCGTTTTTTACCACCGGCACAATCAGGCCCTCATCGCGCGCGACAGCTATTCCGATGTTGTAGTAGTTCTTGAGGATGACCTCTTTTTCGGTCATCGAAGCGTTGACCGTCGGGAATTCTTTCAGGGCCACACAGGCGGCTTTAACGATGAACGGCATGTAGGTAATGTTCGCGCCGTAGTCGTCGATAAAAGACTTCTTGATCTCCTTGCGGAAGGCCACCAGCTCGGTCAGGTCGATATCTTCAAACGTCGTAACATGCGTCGAGGTATGCACCGAGTGGACCATGTGATCGGCGATCATCTTGCGAGCGCCGGCCAGGGGATAGCGAGTTTCCCGCATTGATTCCGGAAGCGGCTCGAATACGGGTACCTCAACCTTGAACCGGGGCTCCCTGGGGGCTGCCTCGGCCGGGGCTGCGGGGGCCGCCGCTCTGGCCGGTTCTCGACTGATCGTCGGAGCGGCCGGCGAAGGTATCGGGCCGCCGGTAAAACCGGCCGCAGCCGAACGGGCCTCCACCGTCCGCAAGACATCGTCGGCGGTCACCAGGCCGTTTTTCCCGGTAGGTGTGATCAGCTCCGGATCGACCCCATATTCGCGGATCATCATCCGTACTTTTGGCGACATTTTGCCTTTACCGCGGGCGGCGGTACCTTTGACTTCTGGCTGCGGCGCGGCCGGGGCTGGCGCCGGTTTGGCCGGAGCGGCCTCTTTCCCGGCCGGGGCGGCGGGTTTCTGAGCCGGGGCGGCTTCCTTGGCGGCCGGGGCAGCCTTGGCGCCTCCCTCCTTGCCGTCGTCGATAGTCGCCACTCTCGTGCCGACCGGGACAACATCCCCCTCCTTGGCAAACTGGGCGGTCAGGACGCCGTCGGACTCCGCCGGGATCTCCACGTTGACCTTGTCGGTCATCAACTCGACCAGCGGCTCATTGACTTTTACTTTATCGCCAACTTTAACTTTCCATTCCAAAATGGTCCCCTCGAGGACCGATTCACCCATCTGTGGGACCAGGACATCTTGTATCATTGCCGCTTTCCTCTCTCAAGCGATTGATCGTCTTTTCGCATAATCGTGGAGAATATATCAACGTGGGTCAAGGCAGTCAAGCTTTGCGGGGCTGCTATCTTCACCTGACCTCAAGCATCCGCTCCAGCGCCAGCCGGGCATCGGTACGGGTCGGCTCGGGCACCTCGATCCTCTTCAGGTCCGGGTAGTTCTCCAGACAATAGGCCAGATCGTTAAGCGTAGTCCGGTACATATTGGCACAAACCGGACAAGTTTTGCCCGATAACTCAATAATCGTCTTATCCGGGCACTGATGGGCCATCCGGTTGATCAGGTTGATCTCGGTACCGATGGCGATTGTCGACCCGGCCGGAGCCTTAGCGCAATATTCAACTATGAACTTGGTTGAGCCGGAAGCATCGGCCCGGTCGACTACCTCGGGGGGACATTCCGGGTGAACCACTACTTTGACCCCGGGGTATTGCTGGCGGACTTCATCGACCTGCTCGGCCGTGAAATTGGTATGAACGTGACAATGCCCTTTCCAGAGGATAATACGGGCTCGGTCGATCTGCTCTCCCGTAAGGCCGCCGTTATCCCTGGAGAAATCCCAAATGACCATTTCTTCGGGCTTGAGACCCATTTTGCGGCCGGTGTTCATACCCAAATTTTCATCGGGAAAGAAGAACGCCTTTTCCCGGCGGTCGAACGCCCACTTAAGGGCGGCATCGGCGTTTGACGAGGTACAGATCAGACCGCCGTGTTTGCCGGTAAAGGCTTTCAATCCGGCGGCAGTGTTCATGTACGAAATCGGCATGATCTTTTCTTCGCCGCCAAAGGGCTTGAGAATCTCCCAGGCCTCGAGAACATCGGCCATCTCCGCCATGTCGGCCATCGGACAGCCGGCCAGCGGATTGGGAAGGAAAACGCTCTGATGGTCGGCGGTCAGGATATCGGCCGACTCGGCCATGAAGTGAACGCCGCAGAACACAATAACTTCGGACTCTTTCTGGCTGGCGGCGATCTTCGACAGGGCGTAGCTGTCACCGACATGATCTCCGAAAGCCACCACCTCGATCCGCTGATAATGGTGGGTCAGGATGCACAGCCGGGAGCCCAGCCGCTCGCGCGCGAGTGTAATGCGCTCTTTCAGCTCGTCTATACCGGCTTCGCGATATTCTGCGGGTAACGAGAAGTACATACTCTACTTGTTCTCTTTCTCCCGGGCTTTTTCTTTTTCCACCATGCGCTTCATTTTCCCCCTCGAGGCCAGGTGTTTATCGGTGGAATGGCCCGGCCTGACTTTGGCCCGGGGATCGATGAAATTCTTGGCGTTGTTGACGGCCACCGCGACTTCGCCGCAGCCGGTGGAGATCAGATCCAGCTTGCCTTCGTAGCTGACGATATCCCCGGCGGCAAAAACGCCTTCGATGTTGGTACGCATGCGCGAGTCGACCTTGATGGCGTTGTTCTCCAGCTCCAGCCCCCAATCCTCGATCGGACCGAGATTGGTCAGAAAACCGATATTGAGAATGATCGCATCGACGTCCAGCAGTTCTTCCTCGCCCGTCTGCGTCTGCACGATCGTGGCGCGCCTGACCCAGTCCTCTCCCTCAATTCGCTTCAACTCCCAGAAGGGGACTTTGAGCCGCACGGAGGATTCCCGGACTTTCCGCACGGAATCCTCATGAGCTGAGAAGAAGTCGTTGCGATGGATGTGGGTGATTTCACGGGCGACCGGCTCCAGCATCATAGCATAGTCGAAAGCGGCATCGCCGCCGCCCACGATGAGAACGCGTTTGTCCCTGAAATCCTTCAGCCGTCGCACGCTGTAAAACACCCCGGCGCCTTCAAGCTCGCGCAGATTGGGGATATCCAGACGTTTCGGAATATAGGCTCCCATGCCGGCGCAGATCACCACTGTTTTGCTCCGGTGAACCCCCTTGTTGGTAGTCAGGGAGAGAATGCCGTCCTCGCCGCGTTTGAGATCAACAACTTTCTCTCCCAGGCAGAACATGTGCGGATACTGGGTGGCCTGCTCCTTGAGCATGCGGGTCAGTTCTTTAGCCATCACTTTGGGGAATCCGGCGACGTCGTAGATGTATTTCTCCGGATACAGGGCCATGAGCCCCCCGCCCACCTCATCGAGCATATCAATCGTCTTGAACCGGGTCACCCTGAGACCGGCGTAATACATGCCGTACAGGCCCACCGGTCCGGCCCCGATGAAGGTGATGTCAAAGAGGTCTTCGCGATTGTAAACGGACTCTTGCTCGCACATATTCATCCAGTTTAGAACAGCGGTCGCAGGCAAAAGTGCCCGAAGCGGTCGAGGAAATCCACCGCCGAGGGGTGCCCGGCGTTACCTGGCCGGCCCCAGCGCCCGTACCGCCTGAAGGAGCTTTTCGTTGTCCGGAAGGTCCGAGGGCGGTACTCGGTCGATGAACCTGATTATGCCCTTCTTGTCGATCAGGAAGACCACCCGCTCGGCATAGCCCCGCTCGGCCAGGATGCCGTACTTGGTGGCAATTTCACCGTGCGGATAGAAGTCGGACATGAGCGGAAAAGGAAGACCGCCCATGGACTTGGCCCAGGCCAGGTGGCAGGCCACGGAGTCGACGGATATTCCCAGGACCTGGCAGTCGTATTCGTCGAAGGTATCTATCAAAGAAACATACGCGGGAATCTGAGCCGAGCAGACCGGCGTGAAATCTCCCGGATAGAAGGCCAGTATCACGTTCTTCCTGCCCTGATACCAGGCCAGATTCAATTCCCCCTCGTTGTGGGTGGGGAGGGTGAAATCGGGGGCGGCATCACCCACCTTCAGTTCGTTCCGATTCATCGCACCGATATCTCTTTCTCGCCGATTCAATCAGATTCGTTGGCGTCATCGTCACGGTCTTCAAGCTCTACGCGATAGGGAGAAAACCTGCTCCGGGGCGCGCCGCAGAGGGGACAGTTGTTCGGCGGCTCCTCGCCGTCGTGAACATATCCGCAAATTTCGCAGAGCCACTGCATACAAGTACTCCCGCCGTGCAACGTCGGGCCCGTCAGTCCTCCATAGGTGAGCCGAGATCGTAGCCGAACCAGCTGTAATTGCCGCTCAGAGCGTCTTTTTCGGCCTGCAACAGCTCAAAATGGCCGTGCTCTTCCTCCGCGAGGCTGTCCAGCACTTTCCCGAACTCCGCGTCATCGATAAGATTCCGCTCTTCCTGGTAGAATTTGGTGGCGGCCAGTTCGGCCTCGATAGCCAGGTTGATGAATTCCATCTCGGTCTTCAGATCGTGGACATGGCCTTTGCGAAAGACCTCGGTGAGAACGGACAGACCTTTCTCCGGGAGCTTCCCTATCTCGCCGCCCACGAACTTTTCGTAGAATCCCTTAAGCGTTTTCAGGTGCCGGATTTCGTCATCCCGGAGACCTTCCAGCTTGCGCTTAGCCTCGGGGTTGGTAGCTTTCTTTGCCACCAGATCATAGAAGTGGAAGCCGTCCTCTTCGCCCCGCATGGCGGTTTTGAGAGTGGCAGCTATCTGTTCTTTTGTCTTCGACATGCTCTGACCTCACTAGCGCGACGGCCTCGCCGCGGTTTATTATCTCTGACGTATATATTCTACTGCTTTTCTCATTCTGTCAACCACCGTTTGCTGCCCCAGGACGACCAGCATATCGTACAGACCGGGACCGATAGACATACCGGAGACGGCCAGCCTGGTGGGGTGTATGATCTTTCCCTTTTTGAGCCCGCGCTTTTCGGCCAGTTCTGAAAGAGCTGCCTCCACCCCATCGTGGGTGAATTGCGCGAGAACCTCGAAACGATCGGCCAGCTCGGCCAGGAGTTCGGCCGCCTCGGCGTGGAACTGCTTTTCTTCGGCTTTTGGGTCGTACTTGTAATTGAAATCGAAGAAATAACCGCCCAGCGCCACAACATCGGTCATCCGGTGCAGGCGCTCACGCAGCAGGCCCACAACCTGGCGAAGATACTCCCAGCGGGTCTCCAGCCAGTATTTGGTCGTCAGGCCCGCTTCCACCAGCAGCGGCGCCGCCAGCACGGCCAGTTCGTGATCGCTCTTCCGCTGGAGGTGGGCGAAATTGAAAGCCAGGAGCTTCTCTTCGTCGAAGACGGCGTTGGAGTTGTTCAGACCGGCCGTGTCGAACAGGTCGATCAATTCCCGGCGGGTGTAAATTTCGTTGTCGGATTTCGGGGACCAGCCCAGCAGGGCGAGATAGTTGATCATCGCTTCGGGGATGATTCCCTCGTTTTTATATTCGCCGACATCCTTGTCGCCGAGACGCTTGGAGACTTTCTTCTTGTCGGGGCGGAGAATCATCGGCACGTGACCGAACACGGGAAGTTCCAGTCCCAGGGCGTTGTACAGAATGATCTGCTTGAAAGTGTTGGTGATGTGGTCGTTGCCGCGGATGACGTGGGTGATCCCCATATCGTGGTCGTCCACCACCACCGCGAAATTGTAGGTCACCGAGCCATCGGAGCGCGCCACGATGAAATCTTCCAGCTCCTCGTTTTCCCTTGTGAGCGTGCCCGAAACGATATCTTCGTAAGTCGTAGCGCCTTCAGGTATCTTCACTCTGACCACCGGCTTCTCACCGGCGTCCATTTTCGCCCGGACCTCCTCGGGGCTGAGCGAGAGACACTTGCGGCTGTATTTCGGCGATCTTCTTTCGGCCCGGGCCAGATTCCGCTCGGCCTCGAGATCCTCGCGGGTGCAGAAGCAATAATAGGCCCGGTCAGTCTCCAGGAACTTCTTGAGGTATTCGGCGTAGAGATCGCCGCGCTTCGATTGGAAAACGATCTCCTCGTCCCAGTTCAACTCCAGCCATTTGAGAGCGTCGATGATCGGCTCAATGAACTCCGGCCGGGAACGAGCTACGTCGGTGTCTTCGAGTCTTAGCACGAACTTGCCGTCGTGGCTACGGGCAAAGAGATAGTTGAACAGGGCCGCCCGGGCCGTCCCCACGTGCAGATAGCCGGTCGGTGAAGGCGCAATGCGGACTCTGACAGGTTTCTCAGGCATAGTCTACCAACTCGGCTATCGAGGCTCCTCTCCCTCGGGGGGCGGCTTCCCGGGTTCCGATGGAGGCGGGTTCTCAGTTGACGGTAGCTTTGGCGGGGCAAACGGCTGTGCCTGAGGCGCCACGTACGGGTCCGGATGCGGCCGCGCGGGAGCGGGCTCGGCCGGTTGGGCCGGGGCTGCCGGTTGGGCCGGTGCGGCCGGCGGAGGCGGTGGCGGGGCAAACGGCTGTGTCTGGGGCGCCACGTACGGGACCGGATGCGGCCGCGAGGGAGCGGGAGATTCGACCTCTCGAAGTTCCATCTCGAAACCACCGGTGATCTTCGCCACGAGATTGTAGATCGCGACAAAAACCAGACCGACAAGCGTATACAGAACGGCGCCGCCGACCGCAAACACGATCGGCAGGACCACCACCATCACGCCTATCGGCATATCCTGGGTCGACATGCCGGGAACCGGCTCGATCCCCATGTTTTCCATCATGGCGAACTGGACCGACATGAGCATAACCATGAACAGCCCGCCCAGAAACCCGATAAGCAGATTCAGGAAAAAGGCTATTTTCACGTAAGCCCAGATGCCGATCGACTTTATTTCGTAACGCATCGCCAACCTCTCGTGCGGCCGTCTCGACGCCTACCGCACGATCTCCTTCTTGAGAATGAAGCGGGCGTCCACCGCCTTGCATTTGTTGGGATCCGCTGAGACAATAAACGGGTTAATGTCTATTTCCGAGATGCGGTCAAACTCTTTCACCAGCTGCGAGACTCTAAGCAGGGTATCTTCGAGAATCTTCAGATCGACCGGCGGCGCCCCGCGAAAACCGGTCAGGAGCGGATATGACTTCAGAGACTTGATCATCCGGCGGGCTTTTGGAGGAGTCAACGGATTGATACGGAACGCTACGTCTTTCATAACCTCGACATAGATACCGCCCAGTCCGAACATAATCAGGGGGCCGAACGAAGGATCGGTGGTCATACCGATGACCGTCTCCACCGAGCCGGACACCATCTCCTGGAGAATTACGGAGAATCTCTCCCCTTTCGGAATCTTGCCTACTCTCTTCAGCAGCTCCTTATAGGCGTTGCGAACCTCGGTGTCGGAGCGGAGATCTACCATGACACCGCCCGCCTCGGTTTTGTGAAGGATCGGCGGTGTATTGATCTTCATCACTACCGGGAAGCCGAGCGCATGAGCCACCGACACCGCCTCTTTCGCCGAGTAGGCGTACTGGTAGCCGGCCGCCGGAATTCCGTAAGCCTTCAGGATCTCCATTGCGTCCTCACCGACAATCGCCGTATTGCCGTCGGCGGCATATCGGTTGATTATCTCGGTAACTTTGTCCGTGTGAACCTTGAAGGTCTTAACCTTTCCTCTGGAGCGACCCAGCCATTGCCGGTAGCCGTCAATGGTAGAAAGGGCCTTGGCCGCCGCCTCCGGGAAGAGATAAGTGGGAACACCGTTGTGGTTGAGGAAATCGATACCTGCCTTGCTTTCGCCCGCACCCATGAGGCAGGCAAGAACGGTCTTGTCGGTGTCCTTGAGAGCGGCGTAAATATTCTTGCCGACCTGGAGTTCATTGACCGTGACCGGCGCCAGGAAGATGGTCAGGATTGTGTCGTAACGACTGTCTTTCTTAATGACGTTGAGTGTTTCCAGATATTCGGTCGGTCCGGCGCCGCCTACCATGTCCATCGGGTTGGAGTAAGAGGCATCGGCCGAGATGAACTTCTTCAGCTCATTGACAGTACTGGGAGCCAGATTCGGCATCTCCAGACCGTGGCTGATCAGGGCGTCCGTAGCCAGGATACCGGGGCCGCCGGCGTTGGTTACGACCACCACCCGGTTCCCCTTCGGGATCGGCTGTCGCGACAAGGCCGCGGCGACATCGAACAGCTCTTCTGTAGTGTCCACGCGCATAATCCCCGCCTGCTCGAAAAGGGCGTCAACGCCGACGTCCAGACCGGCCAGGGCACCGGTGTGGGAGGAGGCCGCCTTGGCGCCAAGGGTGGTGCGGCCGGATTTCACAGCCACAATCGGTTTGCAGCGGGAGACCTCCGACGTGATCTGTGTAAACTTGCGCGGGTTACCGAAATTCTCCAGGTACAGCAGGATAATCTGGGTCTGGGGATCATCCTTGAAGTAGGTTATGATATCGTTGGAGGAAATGTCGGCCTTGTTTCCGATCGAGGCGATCTTGGAGAAGCCGATCCCCAGCTCCATCGCATGGCTCATAATCGCTTCCCCCATGGCGCCGGACTGGGTAATGAAGCCTACATTGCCGTGCTTGGGGAAAGTCTTGCCGAAAGTCACGTTGAGCCGGATATCAGGATCGGCGTTGACAACACCGAAGCAGTTTGGACCGATCATCCGCATACCGTATTTCCGGACGACTTCGAGCACCTCCTGCTCCCGCGCTTTCCCTTCCGGTCCGACCTCGGAGAAACCGGCCGAGATGACCACCACCCCTTTGACTCCCTTTTCTCCGCACTGCCGTACCGTCTCCTTCACGAACTGCTTGGGGACGATGACCACGGCGAGGTCGACAGCATCCGGGACGTCGAGCACCGTCGAATAGGACTTGACCGAATGGATCACTTCGTAATTGGGATTGACCGGGAAAACTTTGCCCCTGAATTCCGCTGCAAAAATGTTGTGAAGCGTCTCTCGGCCGATCGAGAGCTTCTTGGGGGTGGCGCCGATAACCGCCACCGACCGGGGTTCGAAAAAGGCATCTAACTCGTGTCTCATGATTAACTCTTTGTTACAGCTCCAGAGCTTAGCATCAGGTCGGATCGAGAGACCGAAACCTTCCGCTCAGGAGACGTCGGTCAGAGAGTAAAGGCTCGACCCGAGTTAAAACCGGAATCAATGCCAATGCCCGGAAATGTCAAGCTAAACTTAGCCAACAAGATGGATGCCTTCAGGTATATACGGACGAGAGGCCGCCGCGGTCTCCGCGACGGCCTCTTCAGCCGTCTCTGATATCAGCAAAAGCCTACTTCTTCGAAGCTGTCGATTTCTTCTTCGAAGCGGTCGACTTCTTATTCGAAGCTTTGGCTCCCTTCTCCCGCTGCTTCGCCCTGATACTCGCCTGAGCGGCGGAGAGGCGGGCTATCGGCACCCGGTAAGGCGAGCAGGAGACATAATCGAGTCCGACTCTTTCGAAGAACTCGATCGATTTGGGGTCGCCGCCGTGTTCGCCACAGACCCCGACCTTCAGATCGGGCCGGGCCTCGCGCCCCTTCTCCTTGCCGATCTGGACCAACTGCCCGACCCCGTTGGTATCGATGGACACGAACGGGTCGCTGGGGAGGATTTCTTTCGCAACGTAGTGACCGAGGAATTTGCCGGCGTCGTCGCGCGAGAAGCCCATGGTCATCTGCGTCAGGTCGTTGGTACCGAACGAGAAGAACTCGGCCTCCTCGGCTATCTGGTCGGCCGTGACGGCGGCCCGGGGGACCTCAATCATGGTACCGACCATATAAGTAAGGTTCTTGACCTTGTTCTTGGTAATGACCTCTCGGGCCACGCGATTGACGAGTTCTTTCTGATTCTTGAACTCGTTGACATGGCCCACCAGCGGGATCATAATCTCCGGGAAGACTTTCTTCTTGGCCTTGTGAAGTTCACAGGCCGCCTGAAGAATCGCCCGGACCTGCATCTCGGTGATCTCCGGGTACATGATGCCCAGGCGGCAGCCGCGATGCCCCAGCATGGGATTAAGCTCGCTCAACTCGGAAATGCGCTTGAGCGTCTTCTCCAGCGCCTCGAGCTTCTCTTCGTACTCGTCATCCTTCGGGTCCAGATTCTTGATCTTCTCCTCGATCTCCTCGCTCTTTGGCAGGAACTCGTGGAGCGGCGGATCGAGCGTGCGGATCGTTACCGGAAGACCCTGCATGACCTCGAACAGCCCCTTGAAATCTTTCTTCTGGAACGGCAGCAGCTTGTCCAGGGCGGCCTGTCGCTCTTCGGTAGTGTCGGCCAGGATCATCTGCTGCACGATCGGGATGCGGTTCTCGGCGAAGAACATGTGCTCGGTGCGGCAGAGCCCGATGCCCTCGGCGCCGAATTCGATAGCCTGCTTGGCATCGCGGGGTACGTCGGCGTTGGTCCGGACCTTCAGCCGGCGGACTTCATCAGCCCAGGTCATCAGGGTGTTGAACTCGCCGGAAAGCTCGGGTTCGATGGTGTCGACTTTGCCCAGCACGACTTCACCGGTTGAGCCGTTGAGGGTGATAATCTCGCCCTCTTTGACCGTCAGCCGTCCCACCTGGAACTGCTTCTTGGCGGCGCTGACGCGGACAGCTTCGGCCCCGCTTACGCAGCATTTGCCCATACCGCGAGCCACGACGGCGGCGTGGGAGGTCATCCCGCCGCGGGAGGTGAGAATTCCGACCGCGACGTTCATGCCTTCGATGTCGTCCGGGTTGGTCTCCTCGCGCACGAGGATGGTCGCCGTCTTGGCGCCGACCTTGACGACATCATCGGCCGTGAAATAGACCTTGCCCGAGACGGCGCCCGGCGAGGCGGCCAGCCCCTTGCAGATGACATCGAAAGTGGCCTTGGGATCGATACGCGGATGCAGCAGTTGATCGAGCTGCATCGGATCGATCCGCATCAGGGCCTCTTCCTTGGTGATCAGCTTCTCCTTGACCATGTCGACGGCGATCTTGATCGCCGCCTGGGCGGTACGTTTGCCCGACCGGGTCTGAAGCATGAACAGCTCGTTATCCTGAATGGTGAACTCGAAATCCTGAATATCCCGATAGTGCTGCTCCAGCCGCGTCGTGATATCCTTGAGCTGTTTGTGAATCGCCGGCATATCGTTGGCCAGCTCAGCTATCGGCTGCGGCGTCCGCACACCGGCCACGACGTCCTCGCCCTGGGCGTTGACCAGGTACTCGCCGTAGAATTCTTTCTCACCGGTGGCGGGGTTGCGGGTAAAGCCGACGCCGGTTCCGGACTGGTTGCCCGTGTTGCCGAATACCATCACCTGGACGTTAACCGCGGTGCCCAGCCCGGAGGGAATGTCGTTCAGACGCCGGTACGTGATAGCCCTCGGATTGTTCCAGCTGCGGAAGACGGCGTCGCGGGCCATGCGGAGCTGTACATAGGGGTCATCGGGGAACGCTTCCCCCGACTTCCGTTTAACAATGCCCTTGAACTTCTTGATTATATTCTTCAAATCCGTCGCCTGCAGCGAACTGTCCTGCTTGATGCGGCGGTCTTTTTTCGTTTTGGTAATAACGTCCTCGAACAGGTCCTTATCGATACCGAGCACGACGTTTCCGAACATCGAAATGAAACGCCGGTAGTTGTCCATAGCAAAACGCTCATTGCCGGTTTTCTCAGCCAGACCCTTGACCGTAGCCTCGTTAAGGCCCAGATTGAGAATGGTGTCCATCATGCCGGGCATAGAGAACTTGGCGCCCGAACGGACCGAAACCGTGAGCGGATCGGCCGGGTCGCCGAATTTCCGCCCGGTGATCTTCTCCAGCATCTCCATGTATTTCTCGAGATCCTTATCGATGGTTTTCGGGATCACCATGTTGTTATCGTAGTAAAGATTGCAGACTTCGGTCGTCATCGTGAAACCCGGAGGGACGGGAATGCCGGCGTTAGTCATCTCGGCCAGGTTGGCCCCCTTGCCGCCGAGAAGATCCTTCATCTGAGCGTTGCCGTCGGCTTTGCCCTTTCCAAAAAAGTAATAGTACTTGCCGCTCGTAGCTGCGACCGGCGAGGCCTTGGAAGCTCTGGAAGTTTTGGAGGTTTTTGGAGCTTTTGTCGTCCTCTTGGTCCCGGTGGCCCTGGCCGCTTTCACGCTCTTCGTCTTTTTCTTTGCGGTCTTGGTCGGGGCCTTGGCTACCTTCTTTTTGCCAGAGCCCCTGGTTTTCTTGGCTGGCATAATATCTCCTTATATATTAAGGACTTAAGTATTGACTATTTCGGTCCAGAACAGACAAATAGATACGATATTTTTGAATTGGAAGCAATGGAAAAGGCGGCCGGTCTCTTAAAAATCGACACCGACCGCCGTGATTTCGTGGATGCGCGACCTACATGGTGAAGAGGCGCTCCCCCTTGATGATCTTCTCCAGCATCTTCAGGGTCTTCTCGACCGGCGAATGCATCAGATCCTGGGTGTTGAAGGTGGTTCTAACAACCTCCCGGTTGGCCGCCAAATTGGATTTCCCCCGACCGGCGCGCGCTTTCTTTTTGTGCGTCAAGTTGTACTGGCGCTGATATTCCTTGGCCTTCTCCTTGTGCATCTGGTAATACCGGCGTTGATACTCGCGGCGCGCTTCGGCCGTCGACAGCTTCGACTTCTTCCTCGGTTGCTCCTCCTTGTCAGCGGCAGCTTTCTTCTTCGTTTCGGCTGGGGCTGCTTTCTTAGTCCGAGCCATAACGCCACCTCACTTTCCCTGTGTTTGCGTTGCTACCCTTTTTTCGGAACTTGCGCAGAGAATTGGTCCCTCACACCGCCGACGATAGGAAATAATTACCTGTATGTCAA
>Ga0272444_10002088_pt1 | contig 18731 bp, 13 predicted proteins | sample SSMForm13_FD_201033 | JGI IMG/M metagenome (GOLD analysis project Ga0272444, IMG submission 201033) | Marine sediment archaeal communities from Little Sippewissett salt marsh, Falmouth, MA, United States - SSM-Form-13 | ecosystem: Environmental > Aquatic > Marine > Wetlands > Sediment ... | reverse complement strand
GCTTCGGGGCGAGGTCCATCGTCTGCGGCAGATCGTCACCGACCTGATGGCGGCCAGCACCGTTCAGCTTGGAAACGCCCGGTTGAAGATGGAAAAGGTGGATGTCAAGGAGCTGGTCAATCGCGTCCTGGAGGAACACCGCCAGACGGCGCAGGGACAACAGGTCGGCCTCAGCGGAAGATTCGCCGAGCCCATTCCGCTGGTCCTGGGCGACCGCCAGCAGCTTCAGCTGGCCCTGAATCACCTGGTGGATAATGCCATTACCCATTCCCCGGTGGGAGAAAAGGTAACCGTCGAGGCCAACGGAAAACACACCCTGGACCGGGTTCAGGTGAGCATCATCGACCGCCGGCCGGATGCCATCGACAAGCAGATGATGGAGTTTCTCTGGGGTCAACCGCCGGAGCAGGAGTGGTTGCAGAATGGGGTGCGGGGATTCGATCTCGAGCTGATGGCCGCCGCTCACATCATCGATCTGCTGCACGGCCGCATCGATGTCACCAGCCGACCCGGCAGAGAGACCATTCTGACGCTGACGCTGCCCACGGAATCGATGGCAGAAAGAGCGCAATAACCAGGGGATGCCCCCCGGGAAGCATATGGTGAGCCGTTCAAGGACCGCCGGGGGGCGCAGCGAGTAAGTTCATCGCGCTGCTGTTCAAAACACCGTTCATCTGACCGGTTTCGGTACAGGCAGATGCCGCCTGAGGAAAACACTTTTCGGGAGCAATCCCGGGAAGTGTTTTTTTTCTGCGCCGGTGTCGGCCAACCTTCCCTTGCATTTTACGGCACGCACCACTATATTTTCTGAGCGAACACGATCGACGCCATCGTTCAGAGATCTGCCGCCGGAGAAGAGATGAGGAAACTTTTTCTGGTCATGCTTTTTCTGGCCGCCGGGATGTCGGCGGCGGCATCCGCCCAGGAAGATTCCCGGATTATTTCGCTGCGCTATGAGGAGTCGACCGCCCGGCAGAACGGGTTTCTGCCCCTCCGGGAGCCGGCCCGTCCGCGTATCGGGTTGGCGCTGAGCGGCGGGGGCGCCCGCGGGTTTGCCCATATCGGGGTGCTCATGGCCCTGGAGGAGGCCGGGCTGCCCGTCGATATGGTCGCCGGGACCAGCATGGGCTGCGTCATCGGCGGCCTCTATGCCGCCGGTCACAGCCCGGAAGACCTGCAGCGCATCGCCAACGGAATCGAGTGGGACCGCATCTTTATCGACGACCCTCCCCGGGCCAGCCTGTTCGTCACCCAAAAGCAGGATGAGGTACAGAGCCTCTTTCGTTTTCGCTTCAGCGGATTTTCCCTGAGCTATCCATCCGGGTTAACCAGCGCCCAGAAGCTGTCCGATCTGCTGGCCGACCTGACCATGACGGCCGGCTATCGCGCCGCCGGAGAGTTCGACAATCTCCGGGTGCCGTTTCGCGCGGTGGTCACCGATATGGTCAGCGGCCAGAGCATCGCCATCGGTGAGGGCGACCTGGGGGAAGCGTTGCGCGCCGGACTGGCCGTGCCTCTGATCTTCACACCGGTGGATAAAGACACCATGCTGCTGGCCGACGGCGGTCTGCTGGACAACATCCCGGTGGACGTCGTCCGGGATATGGGGGCCGATGTGGTGGTGGCGGTGGATGTCTCCTCTCCCCTGTCCGACAAGCAGCAGCTGGAAAAGCCGTGGGCTCTGGCCGAGCAGATCATCGCCATCATGATGCGGGAGCACATGCGGACCAGTCTGTCCCAGGCCGATGTGGTCATCGTTCCCGACCTGGGCGGTCATCACGCCATCGAATACGATCGGATCGATGACGTCATCTCGGCCGGTCGGGCAGCAGGCCGGCAGGCGGTGGCCGAGATCCGCCGGCAGCTCTCCGCATATTGGGCCGATCAAGGCGATACGGCCGGCTATCTGCTGACCGGGGTGGAGGTTCCGGAGAGACAAGAACGGCAGGCGGCGCCGCTTCCACAGGCCCCTTTTCAACCGGGCGATCGGGTCGGAGAGGGAGATATCCGGGATTATCTGCGCACCCTGTATCAGACCGGTCCGTTCGAGGATGTGTGGGCCACCCTGGAGGAGGAGCCGGGGGGATTCCGGCTGTGCGTTCACGCCAGGGAGATGCGGCGGTTCTCCGGATATCGTTTGCAGGGCAACACACTGTTTTCCGACGAGGAGCTTTTATCCGGAACACAGCTGATCCCCGGGCGCTACCTCGATCCCCGGATGGTGGATCGGGACCTGCAGACCGTTCTGGACCGCTATCGCTCGAGTGGATATGCCCTGGCCCGGTTCTCCCGGGTGGAGCTGGACGAGTCTCAGGGGATCGTCCTGGGACAGATCGAGGAGGGGATCATCCAGAGGGTGCTGTACAAGGGGAACGAGAAGACCAAACGATGGGTTCTGTCGCGCGAGTTCAGCCTGAATCAGGATGACATCTTCAACCTGTCCCGGGCCCGGGCGGGAATCCAGAATATATACGGCACCGGTCTGTTCGAGAGGGTCTCGATGGAGATCCGCCGGGGCTCGAAAGGGGCTCTGGTGGTGGTTCGGGTGAAGGAGAAAGGCTCACTATCTCTGGCCCTGGGCGCGCAGTACGATCTGGAGCGGGAGGCGGAGGTCTTTGCTCTCCTGGCGGAGGACAATCTGCTGGGGGTGGGCAGCAAACTATCTTTCTATTACCAGTTCGGGGCGTTTCGGGAGCAGGCCCGGGCGGGACTGAAGGCCGATCGTATCTTCAAGACCTACTTGACCTTCAATCTCAACGGGTACTGGAGCCGGCGGGACTGGACCCTCTATCGGGGTGAAGACGAGGCCGGAGAATATTCCGTCTACCGTCGGGGCGCCCGTCTCTTCCTCGGGCAGCACATCCGCCGTTTCGGCACCCTGTCGGCCGAGGGCCGGCTGGAGCGGGTCCGGTTGAATACGATCTCCGGCGAAGGATATCCTACCGGCAGACGGGAGATTCGCAGCCTGGTGCTGCGCTCACAGATCAACACCCTGGATCGGCTGAATTTTCCCACCTCCGGACATGTCCACAGCGCCTACCTGGAGATCGGGCAGCCCATCCTGGGCGGAACGGAGGAGTTTCGCAAGACCTATTTTTCCCTGCAATCATATCTCAGCGGCTGGAAGCGTCACACCCTTTTCGTCTGGGGCTCGATCGGGGTCAGCGAGAGCCCGCTGCCTTTTTCGGAGAAGTTCCGCCTGGGCGGCGAGCGGTCGCTGTACGGATTTCGCCAGGGAGAGTTGATGGGCAACAAGCTGTTTCTGCTCAATGCGGGCTACCGCATGGAGCTGGTACGCAGGTTCTACTTCGGGGTTCGCTATGACGTGGGCAATGTGTGGGAGAACGAGCTGCAGATCAAATGGCTGACCACCAAACATGCCATCGGCGTCAACCTGGCCCTGGATACCCTCCTGGGCCCGGTCACGCTGACGTATGGCCGTGCCGCTGAAGGGCAGGAACGGGCCTACTTCTCGGCCGGGTTTCGGTTCTGATCGGCCGCCGCCGGCACCCTGTCTTTACCGCGCCTGGGCCGTTTTTCCGCCCCCTCTATCCCGCAGTTTCTTCTTCAATTTCCCCGCCTCCGCCTTTTTCACCTTCACCTTCAGCGAAACATACTCGGCCAGGTCCTTGCGGTCCAGCACCTCGCCGGCATCGTAGATCTCTGAGAGCAGATGCGAATCGGCGTGAGGCACCCGCAGCGTCAGAACCTCCATGTCCGACTCGACCCGCCGCAGAATGGCCCGGGTGAGCCCGTCCAGACCCTCCTGGCGAAGTGCGGAGATAAAAATCGACTCCGGATATTCGCTCTGAAGCCGGGCCAGCAGATCAGGATATTCCTCGATGCGGTCGATCTTGTTGAAGACCACCAGAAGGGGGCGGGTGTGGGCGCCGAGCTCCTGGAGCACCCCGGTGACCGCCTTCATCTGCTCCTCGAACTTCTCATGGCTGGCATCGACCACATGAAGCAGCAGATCGGCCTCGACCAGCACCTCCAGGGTGCTGTGAAAGCTGGCCACCAGATGGTGCGGCAGTTTTCGGATCAAGCCGACGGTGTCGGTGATCAGGATCTTGCGATCGCCGTCGATCCGGACGCTGCGGGTGGTCGGATCGAGGGTGGCGAACAACTTATCCTCGGTATAGACGCCGGCCCGGGCCAGGGCGTTGAGCAAGGTCGATTTCCCGGCGTTGGTGTAGCCCACCAGGGCGGTGGTGAACTCGTGCCGGCGGCGGCTGCGGCGAACCTCCCGTCCCCGGGCGATGCGCTCCAGTCGGGTCGACAGGTCGGCGATCCGCTTCCTCACCCGGCGGCGGTCCACCTCCAGCTGGGTCTCCCCCGGCCCGCGGGTTCCGATACCGCCCTCCTGCCTGGACAGATGGGTCCACTGGCGGGTCAGCCGGGGCAGCAGATACTCCAGCTGGGCCAGCTCCACCTGTGTTTTGGCCTCCCTTGACTGTGCCCGGTGGGCGAAGATGTCCAGGATCAGGCCGCTGCGATCGACGATCTTGACGTCGATGAGCCGTTCCAAATTGCGGGCCTGGGCGGGAGAGAGATCGTCGTCGAAGATGACCAGGTTGGCCTCCAGCTCCTGGGTCCGGCGGGCCACCTCCTCAACCTTGCCCTCGCCGATAAAGGTGGCCGGGTCGGGGTGATCGCGCACCTGAACGATGGCATCCATGACATCCGCGCCGGCGGTCTCGGTCAGCAGGGCCAGCTCCCGGAGCGTGTCGTCCGGGGACCAGCCGTCGTCGTGGGGCAGCTTGACAGCCACCAGAACGGCCTTCTCGCGCACTGTATTTTGTTGGGTTTCATACATAGAGGTTTTATTCCCCGGCTTTCTCCCCGGCCGACTCCGAGATGGCCATCCATTTATCCAGCAGACGGTCCAGTTTCCGGCTCAGATCCTGGCGCTGGCCGTGAAGGCTTTTCAGGGCCTGCCAGTCGGTGCTCAGCTCGGGATTTTCCAGCAGCCGGTCGATCTCCTCCAGCTCCTTCTCGGTATACGCGATCTCACCTTCCAGAGATTCCATCTTTCTGGCATCCCCGGCCGGGGTCTGTCTCGATTTTCTGAATGTCTCCCTGCGGCGGGCCTTTCGCCCCCCCAGAGCCGCCTCCTCCAGGGTCCGTTTTTCCCGGTAGGAACGGTAGTTGCCGGGATACTCACGGATCCGTCCGTTCTCCAGATGGAGGATGCGGTCCACCGTCATGTCCAGAAAATAACGGTCGTGCGAGACCAGCAGGACGGTGCCGTCGTATTCCGACAGGACATCCTCCAGGGCGTCCCGGGCGGCGATATCGAGATGATTGGTGGGCTCATCGAGCAGCAGCAGATTGGCCTCCTGGAGCATCAGTTTGGCCAGGGCCACCCGGCTCTGCTCCCCGCCGCTGAGGCTCCCCACCAGCCGGCCGACCTCGTCCCCCTCGAACAGGAACCGGGCCAGATAGCTGCGCAGATCGGGCTCCAGCATGTCCGGCCGTGCCGTCCAGACCTCCTCCAGGATGGAGCGGGTCCGGTCCAGGCCGGCCAGGTCCTGCTGGTAGTAGCCGATGCGGACGTTGTGGCCCGTCTGACAGAGGCCTTCGTCGGGCTGCTCCTGGCCGGTGGCCATCTTCAGCAGGGTGCTCTTGCCGGTGCCGTTGGGGCCCAGCAGGGCCGTCCGCTCGCCACGCTGCACCGCGAAGCTGACGTCTCTGAACAGCACCTGACCGGAGAAGCTCTTGGAGACATTCTGATAGGCCAGGGCCACCCGGCCTTCCCGCCCGGAAGCTTGGAGATGCGGCCGGATCTGTTTCCGCTTCGACGGCGGAGGGGCGATCCGCTCCATCTTCTCCAGCATCCGGCGGCGGCTCTGGGCCTGTTTGGTTTTCTGTCCAACGATGTTTCGGCGGATAAACTCCTCGGTACGGCGGATCTCCTCCTGCTGCAATTCAAACTGCTTGCGCTGCCGGGCCAGGCGCTCCTGCTTCTGGACCACATAGGAGGAATAGCGTCCGGTATAGAACTGCAGGCCGCCGGATTCCATCTCGACGATCTCCTCGACGGCCCGGTCCAGCAGATAGCGGTCGTGAGAGATGACCACCACGGCGCCGGAAAAATCCTTCAGAAACCGCTCCAGCCAGCGGGTGGCCTCGATATCCAGGTGATTGGTGGGCTCGTCGAGCAGCAGCAGCTGGGGCTGGAACAGAAGCACCTGGGCCAGGGCGGCGATGTTCTTCTGTCCGCCGCTGAGCACCCCGACCCGCTTGGTCAGGTCGCGCTGGGAGAAGCCCAGTCCGAACAGGACGCTCTTGATCTCCGACTCGTAGGTATAGCCGCCGGAATGCTCATAGCGGTCCCGCAGCGCGCTGTAGCGGTGCATGATGCCGCTGAGGCGCTCCTTGCCGTGCTCTTCGCGGGAGGCGGCCATGGCGTTTTCCAGCTCCTCCATCTCCCGGTGGATGGCCAGCAGATCGGAGAAGGAGGTGAGCATCTCGTCGAACAGGGTGAGCTCGCCCTGAAGTCCTATCTCCTGACGTAAAAACCCGATTTTAAGACTCTTAGCTCGGAATATCTGTCCCCTGTCCGGGGTCAGCTCGCCGGCGATAAGGCGGAACAGGGTGGTCTTGCCGCAGCCGTTGGCCCCGATCAGGCCGATCTTGCGGCCGGAGTTGATCTGCCACGAGAGGTCCCGGAAAACGGGCTCGCCGCTGTACGATTTGGTCACGTTCTGCAAGTCGATGAGGGTCATGATGTACAGAATATAGCTGAGAAATGATGGTAATTCAAGAGCTTTGTCCGGAACGAAAACCGGCTCGGAGGCAAGGAAGAATGGACAGGAAGGACCGTCTTCACCGCCGGGAATTCTGCAACCTTTCCCCTTTTTCTCCCGTAAAAATAGGCGTGTTCAAGCTGATTTCTCTGGCGGGAGGCAGAAGGGAGTTCGGCTGATATGAATGCGAATGTGAGATGTCTGCTGCTGCCCCTCGCGGCGGCCGGTCTCCTGTTTATCTTCGGCCATGTCGCGGCCCAGGACGAGCGGGTCGTCCCCGAGCTGCGGGCCAGCCGGGTGAACAGCCCCTCACCGGTCATCGATGGGGATCTCGGCGATCACGCCTGGAACATGCCGGACCTGGAGTTTGCCACCCATTTCACCCAGCGGGAGCCGGACGAGGGGGAGGCGGCCACCGAGTCCACCCGGGTGGCCGTCGTCTATGATGACGCCGCCATCTACTTCGCCTTCTGGTGTTACGATTTCGAACCGGACAAGATTACCCGCCAGCTGGTCCGCCGGGACCGCTCCTCCGAGGCCGACTTCGTCAGGGTCAACCTGGATCCCTACCACGACCACCAGACCGGTTACTGCTTCTGGGTCAACGCAGCCAACGTCCAGCAGGATGCTCGGCTATTCAACGAGAACTGGATGGAGTACTGCTGGGACGGGGTGTGGAGCTCGGCGGTGCAGATGCAGCCCTGGGGCTGGTCGGCCGAGTTGAGGATCCCCTATCACTGCATCCGCTTTGCCCGAAACGGCGACCGCACCTGGGGGGTCGATTTCGCCCGGTCCATCAACCGCAAGACCGAGGATGTCCGCTGGGCCTTCACCCCCGCCTCGGAGGGCGGTTTCGTATCCAACTTCGGGCATCTCACCGGGCTGTCCGGCATCGAGCCGGCCTCGCACGTGGAGTTTTTGCCCTACGCCCTTTCCGGTCTGGAGACCGAGCCGACACATGCCGGAAATCCCGACGGCCGGGACTGGACCCGGAACCTGGGATTCGACCTGAAATACGGGCTGGCCACCAATCTCACCCTGGACGCCACCGTCAACTCTGATTTCGGTCAGGTGGAGCTGGACCGGCCGGTGCTCAACCTGTCGGCCTACGAAACCTGGTACGAGGAGCGCCGGCCCTTCTTTATGGAGGGCCTGGAGCTGTTCACCACCGAGTACCAGCTGTTCTACTCCCGGCGTATCGGACGATCCCCCTGGCGTGACCCGGTCGAGGATCCGTTGTACTACACGCGCTATCCCAAGGCGACGACCATTTTGGGGGCGGCCAAGCTAACCGGCAAGCTGGCCAGCGGCACGGAGATGGCCCTGCTGAGCGCGGTCACCGAGGAGGAGAAAGCCGAATACGCGGTGGAGACCGCAGAGGGAGATACGGCCTTCGGAGAGGGCGTGGTCGAGCCGCGCGCCGCCTACACTGTGCTGCGGCTCAAACAGGATGTGCTGACCGAGTCGAACGTCGGCGCCATGATGACCCTGACCGCCCAGGATACCGAGCATCCGGCCGTCACCGGGGGTGTCGACTGGCGCCTGAAGACGAATAGCGGTTACTGGGTCTTCCAGGGGCAGTCGATCGCCAGCCGGGTGGATGACCGGCATACGGGGGTCGGAGCCGATCTCTCCTTGGAACGATGCGCCGGCGAGCATGTCCGCGGGGCCGTGGGAATGAACTGGATGGACCGGTATCTGCAGATCAACCGGCTGGGTTATCTGTGGCGTAATGACTACAGAGAAGGCTGGGGGTGGCTGCAGTACCGGACCACCGATGACTGGTGGGTCTTCCGCAATACATGGAACAACCTGAACGTCTATGGGGCCTGGAACAGCGACCAGGCCAACATCAGCCGGGGCTGGAACGTCAACAACCAGATGCAGTTCGTCAACAACTGGTACGGCTGGCTGGGATTTGCCATGGACTTTCCCGATTACGATGACCGCGAGACGCGCGGGCACGGTCTCTGGGAACATCCCGGCGGGTGGCACGCCTGGCTGTGTTTTGACACCGACGAGCGCAGGAAGTGGTCTTTCGAGTTCGACTATTATTTGGGTGAGAGCCGCACCGCCCCCTGGTGGGCCGGCGAGGTGGGCGTGCGCTACCGGCCGGTCAGCAACATGGAATTCTGGGTCCACGGGGAGTACACCCACGATTTCGACCAGCTCATGTGGGTGGAGAATCCGGATGACGAGACCACCATCTTCGCCGACAAGGACCAGAACATCTTCGAGATGGATGCCAGCGCCAGCATCGTCTTTCACCCCAACCTTTCGCTGCAGCTCTCCGCCCAGGGACTGCTGACCGGCCTGAATTACCGCAACGAGCGGCCCTATCTGCCGGGCGGCCGGTATGGACCGATCCAAACAGGATATGATCATGACTATAACTACTCGGCCCTCAACTCCACCCTCCTGCTGCGCTGGGAGTACCGTCCGGGCAGCACCATCTATCTGGTCTGGACCCGGGCCCGGGAGGAGGTGGATGACACGGTCAACGATCTGGTCCTGTCCCGGGATTTTGAGCGATTCTATTCCAGCGGCGGGGAGAATGTCTTTCTGGTCAAAGCCAGCTACTGGATGAATATTTAGCGCGTGGTTTTCTGATAAAGAAAGCTATTGGATAAATATCTAAAAAGGCACGGTCTTCTAATCGAGGCCAGACAGAGGGTCACCGGTCAGCAATGACCGGCCAATGCTCAACCGGGCGACGGCGGATAGCGCCGGGGGGCGTTCGATCGACTCAAGACGGGCGCAGGAGAGATCCTGCGCTTTTTTCTGTCTTCCCCCGGACATTTCTTCCTTGACACCCACTCCACGATGTGCTATCCTGTGGGGCGTCAGCAAAACGGCAAACGCCAATATTGGGAGAAAAACGAATGAAACTCACCGATCTCTGGCATAACGCGCGGAAGCCGACCCTGTCCTTCGAGCTCTTCCCCCCCCGATCGGAGAAGCAGGCCGTAAAACTGCCCGGGGTGATCGACAGACTGGCCGATCTGAATCCAGATTTTGTCTCGGTCACCTTCGGCGCGGGGGGATCGACCCGGGAGGGCTCACGGCGACTGGTGAAGTTCCTCAGGGAAGAGAAAGACCTGGAGGTGCTGGCCTATTTCGCCGGCTACGGGCTGGGCCCGGACGGGATCACCGCCGTACTGGATGATTATCGCTCTCTGGGAGTGGAGAACATTTTGCTGGTCCGGGGCGATCCGCCCCAGGAGGGCGATTTCGAGCCCCATCCCGACAGCCTGGCGCATGCCTCCGATCTGGTGGCCCTCGTACGTCCCCGGTATGATTTCTGTATCGGTGTGGCCGGATATCCGGAGGGACACGTGGAGTCGTCCGGCCCGGAGGAGGATCTGACCTATCTTCAGCTGAAGGTGGAGCAGGGGGCGGGGTTTGTTGTCGCCAACTATTTCTATGACAACCGGTTCTTCTTTGAGTTCGTCGATCGCTGCCGCCGGGCCGGCATCGAGGTGCCCATCCTCCCCGGGGTGATGCCGATCTACAGCCGCAAGATGATGAAGATCCTGGCCGACCTGTGCGGGGCCACCATCACCGAGACGGTGCTCCAGGGGCTGGCCGGATTGCCCCAGGACGACCAGGAGGCCCTGCTGAATTTCGGCATTGAGCTCGCCGTGCAGCAATGCCGGGAGCTGCTGGGCTCCGGGGTGCCGGGGATCCATATCTACACCATGGACCGCAGTCAATCGGCGGCTGAGATCGTTAACCAGTTGCGGAATGAGGGATTGCTGTGAGGTGGGGACGGGCCGGGGGCGCCCGGCCACGGGATGAGTGACCGTTACGAGCTCGGGGTCGGGATGGCTCCGGACGGAAGGATGATCGAGAAACGATGCATCAGGACACACTGGATATATCGGCGGTGATCATCACCTACAATGAGGAGAAGAACATCCGCCGGTGTCTGGAATCGCTCACCTGGGCCCGGGAGGTTGTGGTGGTCGACTCCGGCAGCACCGATGCCACAGTCGAGATCGCCCGGGAGTATACCGACCGGGTCATCTCCCATCCCTTCGAGGGATATGTCGGGCAGAAGAATTTCGCCCTGGACCAGACCACCGGAGAGTGGATCCTGTCGGTGGATGCCGACGAGGTGGTCACCCCCGAGCTGCTGAACCGCATCCGGGAGGTATGGCCGAAAGAACGGGAACGGTACGACGGCTTCACAGTCAACCGGCTGAGCCGCTTCTCGGGCCGATGGATCCGGCACTGCGGCTGGTACCCGGACCGCAAGCTGCGGCTGTTCCGCCGTTCGAAGGGCCGCTGGGAGGGCGACGATCTGCACGAGAAGGTCCGCCTGGGCGGCCCGATGATGGACCTGGATGCCGATCTTCTTCATTACACCTACGAGAACCTGTCCGAGAACATCGAGAAGATACAGAGTTATTCCACCATCTTCGCCCGGGCGCAGCATGAACGCGGCCGGCGGGCCACGCTCTGGGATCTGCTGATCCGCCCGCCGGCCAAGTTTCTGAAGGCCTACCTGCTCAAAAGGGGCTTTCTGGACGGCCGCCATGGGCTGATTCTCTCGATTACTGCAACCTTCTATGTCTTTCTGAAGTACGCGAAACTATGGGAACGGCGAAAGACCGTGGATGAACCTGAATCCTGAACCGCGCCAGCCCGGGAGGCCGAGTCCCTTGCGGATGCTGCACATCAATACCGCCCACACCTGGCGGGGCGGCGAACAGCAGACCCTGTGGCTGTGTCGGGGGCTGCAGCAGCGGGGCCACCGGGTCCTTCTGGCCTGCCCGCCGGCCAGCCCTCTGATGGACAGGGCCCGCCAGGCGGGCCTTTTTGTCTGTCCGGTGAAGATGCGCGGCGAATGGGATCTGCCGGCCGCCTGGGCGCTGGCCGGCATCATCGCCCGGGAACGCATCGAACTGGTCCATTTTCACACCGCGCACGCCCATACTCTGGGGATGCTGGCGGCCCAGCGAGCCGGCGTGCCTCTGCGCTTCCTGACCCGCCGGGTCGATTTTCACATTCACGGCCATCTTCTGAATCGCTGGAAATACGGCCCGGCTCTGAAAGCTATTTTGGCCATCTCCGAGGGCATTCGCCGTGTGCTGCTGGAGGATGGCCTGGATCCGGAGCGGGTCATCACGGTGCCCAGCGGCATCGATCTGGAGCAGCTTCGAACGGTCGGCGATCCGGCTCCCCGGCGCCACGAGTTGGGAATTCCCCCGAAGGCTCCGGTGATCGGTATGGTGGCCGCCCTGGCTCCGCATAAGGACCACCGGACCTTTTTACGGGCGGCCGCCAAGGTGAAAAAAGCCCTTCCCGATGTTCGTTTTCTGATCGTCGGAGAGGGCCGGTTAGAGGCTGAGCTGAAAGACCTGTCGGGATCGCTGGGATTGTCCCGGGAGGTGATCTTCACCGGTTTTCGGGAGGATGTTCTGGAGTTAATCAAGCTGTTCGATGTCTTCGTCCTGTCATCCTACCTGGAAGGCATGGGGACCTCGCTGCTGGACGCCATGGGTCTGGGAAAGCCGATCGTGGCCACCCGCACCGGCGGAATTCCCGAGGTCGTCCGGGAGGGAGAGAACGGCCTGCTGGTCCCGGCCCGGGAGCCGGAAATGCTGGCCGAAGCGATCGTGCGACTGGGAAGGGATGACCAGCTGCGCCACAGGATGGGCGCCCGGGGGAAGGAAGTCGTCAAGAACTTTTCCGTCCGCAGGACCATCGAGCGCACCGAGGAGGTCTATAGTCGGTTTCTCTAGGTGCATCGAACAGGATCTGTGCAGGTTCGCCCTGCCGGCTTGAGGCCGCCGAAAAGGTCTTTATCGGTTCGCCGCCGCGGTTTCAGTGCCTCGGGGGCGGTTTTTTTCGGCTACCCGGCCGTCCCACCACCGCCACACTCGCCACCCCGCATAACCCCCGCAGCCCGCTGCGATGATGTCGGAGCTGTCGGTATAGCGTCCGGCCACGACCAGCTGGATGCCCTCCAGCAGGGCCCCTATCAGCAGACAGATCAGGACGGCGGACCATTTCCGCGAGCCCCGCTGTGCCCGTCCGTGTCCCTGCAGAAGAAATCCCAGGGGGATGAACCGGAGGATACCGCCCAGGAAGTCGAATAGAGCCAGGGCGTTTGTTTTTCCGTAGTAGCTGGCGAAGGGAACCAAAGCCGATGAGATCGAGCGGGAGAGAGCCTCGGGGCGCACAAACACATAGGGATAGAGCGCACCGTGGGCCAGGAAGAGAAAGTAATGGATCGCGAACAGCCGGAGAAAGCGGGCCCGGTCCCGGGCCTTTGCCGAGATCTCGGGCGGCGTCCCGTTGGCGGCCGTAACGGAGGGATTCAGAAGGAGGAACCACAGGGCTCCGTAGACCGAGCCGCCCAGACCGGCCAGGATGTCCCGGGTCGCCGCCACCCGGGAGCCGATGAAGACCTGCAGCATTTCCACCAGGCTGGTATATACAGCGATTCCGGCCAGAGCCGTGAGAACGGCCAGCAGGCGGCCGCCGCGGCGCCGGTGGAAGGACCTCCGTCGATACAGGACCAGGCACAGGAGAAAGCTTAACCCGGCCAGCCAGAGCGCGGTGCCGAGCATCTTGGAGGGGGGTGTGGGATCGGAGAACGGATTCAGCCGGACCGCCTTGAGGCCAGATTTTATATGGCCGATATCCAGGGAGATGTCGAAGGGAATGGTGGCTGACAGGAAGAGAATGGCGAGATAGGCGGCCAGAAGAAGCTCCGGCGCCGGAATGTTTCCTCGCTCGGCCCACTGCAAACGTGGGGTTCGCAGCACCTGCAGAAACAACGCCAGCAGGACCGCCCCGATGAGGCCGCCGAGCGTATTGGTCAACAGATCGGTGACCGAGGTGATCCGGGAGATGGAGAAAAGCTGCAGCGTTTCCACCAGACCACTGAGCAGGGCCGAGCCGATCAGGGCCAGGCCCAGAATAAGAGACCAGGAGATGCGCTTCCGCCTCCGAAGGGTCACCAGGCCGATCAGTGCCCCCAGGGGAACGAACAGGAGTATGTTGCTGACCATATCGGGTATCGATTCCCGGGAGCCGTCCGGACGGACCAGCGGCGTCCAGCGGATGCTGTCCATATTGTCCCGGATGATTGCAGCGTCGGTGGTGAGATCATAGGGCAGCATGGTGCCGTAGAATATGAACAGGATGAACAGAATCAGCAGGATGCCGTTGCCTTTAATTCCGGCGGACATGAATATCACTCCGTTGTCAAATCCATAGTTTTGAAACCACCGGCATTGTTTTCTGTGAAACGCCACCGTCTGTGAAATGCGCCTGTCTGTTTGTGGGCGCCGGCAGTGGAATGGAGCCGAAATCACCGTCGGAGGAAATATAGTCATTCCGGCGCTTCTGTCAAGAAAGAATCCCGTTTTTATCGTTTTCAGGATGGCCGGGGTTTTAATTTGCACGATACTGCAAATATAACATGTTCGCCCGGTGCCTGTATTGCCCTGTTCGGTAAAGCGTTAAAGAATGCGAGGAACAGACGAAGAAGTCGTTCGCAAAGAATAGTGAAAAAAAGCTTGACAGAAGAATCATTTTGGGGTTAAAATGATCGTCGAAGGATCAGCCATCAGTACCAGACAGGCCAAAAGAGAGTTTACTGCAAATGAAAACTCAATTATCACCGGATGTGGTCCGGAAGACGGTCCGTGAGGCCCTGAAACAGATGAGCCTGCAGGTGGAGACTGCAAGTGTAGATTCTGAAGCGAGCAGATCGAGTTCTGCGAGCAGATCACCGGCGGGGACGGCCACTGTTATCGCTCTTGGCAGCGACCATGGCGGGTTCGAGTTGAAAGAGGATATCAAGAAGTATCTCCAGGAGATAGGGAGAGAGATCGTCGACTGCGGGACCTCGGGAACTGAATCGGTCGATTACCCCATCTTTGCAGAGAAGGTCGCAGCCATGGTCAGCTCCGGGAAGGCCTCCCGGGGCATCATGGTCGATGGTGCCGGCATCGGTTCCTGCGTCACGGCCAACAAAGTACCCGGAGTCAGGGCCGCCCTGTGCTATGATGTCTCCACGGCTCGAAACAGCCGGGAGCACAACGACACCAACTTGCTCACCCTGGGGGGGCGGCTGGTGGGACCCGGATTGGCTCGGGAGATCGTCAGCACCTGGCTGGGCACCGACTGCACCGAGGATCGGCATCTACGGCGGGTTTCCCAGATCACGGATGTAGAGAAAAAATACTGTCCCTCAGGCGCTCCGGCCGTTCCTGCGGCTCGGCCGGCGGAGGAGAGCATCGACGATGTGGTCGAGAAGATCGTTCACCAGATCGAGTCGAGCGTAACGCCGGAGTCGCTGTCCAAAACCCTGGAGGCGGCCTGCGATCCCTGTCACGGTTGCGGACAGTGCGTCGAGAAGCAAGCCGATCAGGTCCGCCGGATCATCGCCATGGGAGCCGGCCGGGTCAGCGCGGCGCCCGGCGTCCAGGACATTCCGGCCCAGCTGGCCAAATTCATCGATCACACCCTGCTGAAGCCGGATGCCTCCCGGGAACAGATCGAGAAACTGTGCCAGGAGGCCAGAGAGTATGGTTTCGCCACCGTCTGCGTCAATCCCACCTGGGTGAGGACCTGCCGAGATCTTTTGCAGGACAGCCCCGTGCGGGTGTGCGCCGTGGTGGGATTTCCACTTGGTGCCAACATTCCAGAGCTCAAGGGTTTCGAGGCCCGACAGGCCATTCGCGACGGGGCCCGGGAGATCGACATGGTGATCAATATCGGGGCCCTGAAAAGCGGATATCAGGATCAGGTCCGCCGCGATATCGCCGCCGTCACCGAGGCCTGCCGGGATGGAAGTGCCTCCAGCAAGGTGATCATCGAGGCGGCTCTGCTGACCGACGAGGAGAAGATCATAGCCTGCCAGCTGGCCCGGGAGGCCAAGGCCGATTTCGTCAAGACCTCGACCGGGTTCGGCCCCGGCGGGGCCACCGATCACGACGTCGCCCTGATGAAGGAGGCCGTACAGTGTCAGCTGGAGGTCAAGGCGGCCGGGGGGATCCGCACACTGGCCGACACCCGGAAGATGCTCCAGGCCGGCGCCACTCGGATCGGGGCCAGCGCCGGGGTGAAGATCGTCGAGGAGGCGGAGACGCTGGTGGCCACGGGTTGAGAACAGAAAATAATTTGACCGAAGGGGGAACACACAGTGGTTGATCTGCGATCGTACGTGTTTCTGGACAGCCTGCAGCCTCAATACGCCGCTTTTATGGGCACGGTGGCTCAGGGATTCCTGCCCATCGCCGACATGGCCTCTCTGTGGATCGAGATCTCGCCGGGCATCGAGATCAACCGCATCACCGATATCGCCCTGAAATCCACCAGGGTGACCCCGGGCATGCAGATCGTCGAGCGGCTCTATGGACTGCTGGAAATCCACTCCGATTCCCAGGCCGATGTCCGTCAGGCCGGGGGGGCGGTTCTGGAGGCTCTGGAGCTGAAGGAAGATGACCGCTGGAAGCCGAGGATCCTGTCCAGCCAGGTCATCCGCAGGCTGGACGATCATCAGGCCCAGCTGATCAACCGCATGCGCCATGGCAACATGATCATTCCCGGGCAAACCCTCTACGTGATGGAGGTGCAGCCGGCGGCCTATGCCTCGCTGGCCGCCAACGAGGCCGAGAAGGCGTCCGACATCAACATCTTAGAGGTGCGCGCCTTCGGCAGCTTCGGCCGGGTCTATCTCGGTGGGGAGGAAAGGGATATCGACGTCGGATACCGGGCGGCGGTGAGCAGCATCGAGGGCGTCACCGGCGTGGAGAAGAACGCACCGGGAGGAAAATCCGCAAAGAACGAATAATGTCTTGAGCGGGAATACATTCGAGTCGATCGTTGATTGATCGTCGAGAAACAAACACTTCTTCTGGAGGAGGAAATCGGTGACCGAAGCGTTGGGAATGATCGAATGCCGCGGGTTTGCCGCCATGGTCGAGGCCTCCGATGCCATGGTCAAGGCGGCCAAGGTGGAGCTGGTCAGCTATGAGAAGACCGGGGGCGGTTATGTCACGGCCATCATTCGCGGAGATGTGGCCGCGGTGAAGGCGGCCCTGGATGCCGGCCGGGCCGGCGCCACCAAGGTTGGAGAGGTGGTCTCGGTCCACGTCATCGCCCGCCCGCACACCAACATCGATATCGTCCTGCCGCTGGGCCGCAAGGAGCAGGCCCTGGCGCAGCGCAAGACCCGCAAGACGAGCGAATAGTCGCGCGGAGGGGTCAGCCGGGGGGGATGGGGAGCGTTCCATCCCCCCGGCACGGCGACAGATCTAGCCGTCCGCTATGGCCGTCAACCAGCGAGGTGAAGGGATGCTTCTGGCCAAGGTGGTGGGCACGCTGGTGTCCACCCGAAAAGAGCAGACTCTGGAGAATCTGAAGTTCCTGGTTCTCAAGCAGATCGATACAGAGCAGAAGGAGACGGGAGCCTATGTGATCGCCGCCGACGCCGTCGGGGCCGGTGTGGGGGAGATCGTCCTCTACGCCACCGGCAGTTCCGCCCGACAGACGGTAATGACCGACCGCCGGCCCTGCGATGCGGTGGTCATGGCCATCGTGGACCTGTGGGAGATCGATGAGGAGATCAAGTACCACAAATACGGCCGGGCATAAAGGGCCGTCTTCCCACCGGGCACCATCGGCGGCAACGGTCGCGGGCAGGATCGTCAGGAATGGTACCGTTCTTCCGGTAGGAATCAATCAGAGGAAGCAGGAGTAAACTGAGGTGCGATTTACCGAGGACCAGATCGACCTCATCGCTCAGCGGGTCACCGAGCGGCTGGCCGGAAGACCGCAGGGTTCTGCGGTCCAGAGGGCCGATGAGCCCGCGACCGGATCCGGTGAGGGTGTTTTCGGGAGCGTCGATGCGGCCGTCTCGGCCGCCTTCGTCGCTCAGAAACAGTTGGCCGCCATGGGACTGGGGGCCCGCGAGAAGATCATCGCCGGTATGCGCCGCACGCTCCGGGAGCACGTTGAAGAGCTGGCCCGGTCGGCACTCAACGAGACCGGTCTGGGCCGGCTGGAGGATAAGCTGGCCAAGAACCGGCTGGTCATCGACAAGACGCCCGGCACTGAGGATCTTCGACCGCAGGCGATGAGCGGTGACCGGGGACTGACTCTGGTGGAGCCGGCGCCCTACGGGGTGATCGGCGCCATCACCCCGATCACCAACCCCACCTCGACCATCATCTGCAACAGCATCGGCATGGTCGCCGCCGGCAACTCGGTGGTCTTCAACGTCCACCCCGGCGCCAGGCAGTGCTCCATCTACAATGTGCAGCTGCTCAACCGGGCCATCACCGCCGCCGGCGGGCCGGCCAACGTCATCACCACGGTCAACCAGCCGACCATCGAGAGCGCCCAGGAGCTGATGCAGCACCCCCGGATCAGGCTGCTGGTGGTCACCGGTGGCGAGGGGGTGGTCAAGGTGGCCATGCGCAGCGGCAAGCGGGCCATCTGCGCCGGTCCGGGCAATCCCCCGGCGGTGGTCGATGAGACCGCCGATCTGGACCAGGCCGCCCGGGATATCGTTTTAGGGGCCTCGTTCGACAATAACATCGTCTGTGTACTGGAAAAAGAGATCATCGCCGTGGACACCATCGCCGATCAACTCAAAACGTGCCTGTGCCGGAGCGGCTGTGTGGAAATCCCCGGGCACCAGCTGCACCAGCTGGAACGGGTCATCTTTGAGGAGGTTCGCGGCCCGGGCCAGCCCGCGGTGGTCAATAAAAAATACATCGGCCAGTGCGCCGATGTCATCCTTCGGGAGATCGGCATCCGGGTGGGCAAGGAGATCCGCCTGGGCATCGTCGAGGTGGACCGCGACCATCCCCTGGTGCTCACCGAGCAGATGATGCCCATTCTGCCCCTGGTGCGGGTATCCAGCGCCGATGAGGGCATCGATCTGGCCGTCCGTGTGGAGCACGGATTCGGGCACACGGCCACCATGCACTCCAAGAACATCGACCACCTCAGTCG
>Ga0272444_10002087_pt1 | contig 18736 bp, 17 predicted proteins | sample SSMForm13_FD_201033 | JGI IMG/M metagenome (GOLD analysis project Ga0272444, IMG submission 201033) | Marine sediment archaeal communities from Little Sippewissett salt marsh, Falmouth, MA, United States - SSM-Form-13 | ecosystem: Environmental > Aquatic > Marine > Wetlands > Sediment ... | reverse complement strand
CACCGATCTGGACATGACCGGCAGGGGTATGCTCGGAAAACGTCTCTGACGAAGCGGTAACCCCGTGAATTCCGTCTTTGCCGACCCTCCCGCCGCACATGATAAGCAGCTCTCCGGGAGATGTTTTTTTTGTTTCCGACGGTTCTTTCCCGATAAAAGCCGGCATAATTCCCAGGGCCGTTACAAAAACAAGGCATTTTCCCATATATCCGGGATGAAAAAGCACCTGGCCGAAGGTCGTGGGAATTCCGCTTTTGTTACCGCCGTCTCTTACCCCTTCAATAACACCATCCAGAAGGCGTCTGGGATGAAGACGGGGCTTAAGGACTCCGTTATAATCCCTGGGTCCGACACAATAGCCGTAACTGCCCATGACCAGCTTCGACCCCTTTCCGGTTCCTAAAGGATCACGGTAAACCCCGACAATTCCGGTAATGGCTCCTCCGTATGCCTCCATATTGGATGGAGAATTGTGGGTTTCCCCGGTAATAACGTAATAATGGTTGCTGTCAAATCGTCCCACACCGGCATTATCCCACAACACCGATACCACCCAGGGATTTTTCTTTTTCAGGGTCAGCGTGGGCGTTTCGATGCAGGTTTTAAATAAATTGTCCACAACCTCGGTCTCACCGGTTTCAAGATCCGAATAACGGAACAGCCCTCGAAAGGTATTATGGTTACAATGATCGCTTCTAGCCTGGGAAATATATTCAAGTTCGATATCCGTAGGATCTGAAAGGTCCACGCAAGCCCGGGCGGCTTGCACCTGGGCATCTAAAAAATAGGACCTTATGAACGGTATATCCGCAGGGTTCAATGCCAGGCCCCGTTGGTCACTAATCTTTTTTAGGGTCGAATCGCTGTCTACGGATATTGTTGACACCGTGGGGGTATGGTCAAGTATGACTTTCGGGATGATAATACCGGTTCCTTGGGCAGGATTCCATTGGTCGGCAGGAAAAATTTTCCACTGCTGGATGATATCATTGGCAAGAAGTTCGGCGGCAATTTTATTCATGTCTTCCACGGTCAGGCCTTTACCTTTCAGGCAATACCGCTTTGAAGTGTAGATGGCCTGACCCGGGCCGAACGTTATCCCCAGAATATCTTCCACGGCTTCAACAGCGGTACTTCCGGGGTTATCTCTGACACCCGGTCTGTATCCGACCCAGATAGTCCAGTCAAATTCCATATCAAGAGGCTCCAAGGAGGAGATCTGTGTCACCGGATTGGTAAAGATTTCTGTTTGGATGGTTTTCAGCTGATCCTCGGAAAGATCGGCGTCAATGGTAACAATATAAACGCAACGAACGCTGACCAGATCGATACCAAAATAATTCTTTGCCTTCTGACGAATTCCGTTTCCTTCAGCATCAAACAGCTCTGATTTTAGGGCTATCTCAAGTCGATATGGCATTGTCGAATTTCATCCAGCAAACGTCTGTATAAGGAAAAATCCTAAAGTTTATGTCAAGTTTTTAAAATATTACACGATTCCAGTTCGTAAACGCGTAATTCCGGATCCGGGTCTCCGGATAATGAGTTTTATAAGGAATCTATATCGAGCACAAATTAAGTTTCCAATCCAGAAATGAGCAATTTTTCGCAAGGTCAAAGAAATCAAGGAATTACGCGGAGGCGTACACGTAGTGCGCCGCACAAGTAATTCCGCAGATTGACGCAGAGATTGCGGAAAAGGGCCATTTCTGGATGGAAACTAACTAAAAAAGACCCGCGCAATATCATTATAGAACACATATATCATCAGCAGTATCAAAATGAATATACCCGCCTGCTGGGCAATTTCCCGCACCCTTATACTTACCGGACTCCCCGTGACCGCCTCAATAAAAAAGAAAAGAAGATGGCCGCCGTCCAAAACCGGGATGGGAAGAAAATTGAGAATGGCAAGGTTTATGCTGATCAGTGCAATGAAAAAGATCAAATGGGTCGCTCCTTCCCTGGCCTGCTCCCCGGCCATCTGGGCAATCATGATCGGCCCGCTCAATGTTTTTGGCGAAATAGTTCCCTGCAAAAGCTTAATCACGCCCTTTATGGTCAGGACGGTGATATTATAGGTCTGTATAATACTCTGCGAAAGGGACTGAAACACATTCAATTTTTTTGAGAACCCGTTACCTGATGCGGTAATTCCGATGACATACCGTTCGACATCTTCGTTAAATATATTTTTAAATGTTTTGATTTCCGGCGTAATATTTATAACCCGGGTAGAATCTTTTCGACGCACGGATATGGAAAGGGCATTGCCTTTGCTTCCCGTAATGATTTCCGACATTTCCTCCCAGGTGGATATATCAACGCCGTTTATGGATGTGATCAGGTCGTCTTTTTCCAGACCTCCCCGGTATGCAGGTGTATCTTCCTGCACCTCTCCTATTGAAGGCTGCAAGATAAACATGCCGGAAATTTGAAAAATACCAAAGAAAATTATCACGGCCAGAAGGAAATTAAAAAAAGGACCGGCCGCAACGATAAGTATCCTTTTCCAGACATTTTTGTGGGTAAATGAGATGGGAATGTCGGCGGGATCTAACTCGGCATCGGGTTGCTCGCCAACCATTTTAACATATCCGCCTAAAGGTATGGCGGAAATAATATAATCGGTAATGCCGATCTTTTTACCGATTAATCTGGGGCCAAAACCCAGTGAAAATTTTTCAACCCCCACGCCGAATAACCTGGCGACCAGGAAATGGCCCAGCTCATGAAAAAATATCAGTACGCCCAAAACAATGACTAATGCAAATATATTAACGCTCATTATTGTAAGAGTTCCTGCTGAAAAATGATTGTAAAATTATAATTGACGGTTTCGTAAAAAGTCTCCCGCTTTAGTTCAGCGGGACGTTGTGCTGCATTTCGCAATCATTCAACGTACGATAAGTAGGCCTCATGATTACAAAATTTGCACGCCTTTTTATCCCGCCTATGTTCGGCGGGGGAATTTGAACTTTTTACGAAACCGTCTCAATCGGACTTTTTACGAGTTTATCATAATTGATAAATTCTTAAGAAGCAGAACTTTTTTTTTATTTTCTTAAAAATAAAACCTATCTTTTTTTGTTCTGCTTGTTCGGGTTAATCTTTTAGATGATAATATTTAATTAATTTTTTCAAGACTATCCTAATTCTGTTTATATTTACATAATATATTCAGAATATTATAGTATGTCGATCAAATTTCGGGCCTGCTCCCGGGCCCATCTGTCAGATTCGATAATATCATCAAAGGACGGGTTCGTAACAACCGTATGGCTTTCCATTGTTTTTCCGATAACCTCAGGTATTTTGACAAATGGTACCCGTTGCTTCAAAAAAGCCTGAACAGCCATCTCGTTTGCGGCATTTAACACCGCCGGCAGTGTTTCTCCGGCTTGGCAGGCCTTGTACGCCAGATCAAGGCATGGAAATTTATTTAAATCAGGCTTTTCGAAAGTAAGGGCCCCGATCGCGGCAAAATCAGGCAAGGGCTGTTCCAGTGCAAGACGTTCGGGATAGGACAGGGCATATGCAATTGCCCCCTTCATATCCGGGATTCCCAGCTGGGCCATTACCGTGCCGTCTTTAAAAGAGACCATGGAGTGAATCACACTTTGCGGATGGATCAGAACTTCAATCATTTCCTGTGAAACACCGAACAGCCATTTTGCCTCTATAACTTCAAGCCCTTTGTTCATTAGGGTCGCTGAATCCACACTAACCTTTTTTCCCATCTGCCAGGTCGGATGGTTGAGCGCATCCCGGGGTTTAATTTTCACAAATTCATTTTCCGGCCGGTTCAAAAATGGACCGCCGGAAGCCGTGAGGAGGATTTTATCCAGATCCTGCCTGCGGTTGCCCGCAATGCATTGAAAAATTGCGCTGTGCTCGCTATCTATTGGAATGATTTTTACACGATTTCGTGCCGCTCTTTTTATAACAAGCTCGCCGGCCATTACAAGGGTTTCCTTATTTGCCAGGGCAATGTTTTTCCCCGCCTCTATGGCAGCAAGGGTGGGTATCAGTCCGGCCGCTCCCACAACTGCGGTAACAACCATATCAACAGAATCATAGGTCGCCGCGGTCCTGTACCCCTCTTGTCCATACATAATTTCAACCGTTGAGTCCGACGGAAGCATGCTTTTTAATTCAATGGCACGGGTCTTGTCAAAAACCACAGCCATGTCAGGGCGGAATTTCTCTACCTGACCGGCCAATAATCTCGTATTATTTCTAGCGGCAAGCGTCTTTACGGTAAATCGTTCGGGAAACTTTGCGACAATTTCAAGTGTATTGCGCCCAATGGATCCTGTGGATCCAAGTATGGAAAGGTTTTTCATTTTATAATATATATTCTATGAAAAAATAAGCGACCGGGGCCGCAAAAAGTAAGGCATCAATTCGATCCAGAAATCCACCATGACCGGGAAGTAATCCACCGGAATCCTTTATATTGGCGATTCTTTTAAGTTTAGATTCAAACAGATCGCCCACCTGTCCTGCAACACCGATACAAAGGAAGAACAGGATACTTAAATTCCACTGCAACAGCGGAAAAAAGAAAATTTTGAACAAAGCACCCGCGCATACATTGGCGGAAAGTCCGCCAACAGATCCTTCTATGGTTTTGTTCGGACTTACGGCAGGGCAAAGCTTATGTCGCCCCAGATAAGATCCGGTATAGAATGCACCGGTATCCCCCAGAAAAACCACGATTAATAGGAAAAAAATCCAGGAAACGCCATGATCACCATTCCGGATCAAAACAAGATACGATAGAAATACAGGTATATATAAAACTCCCAAAACCTGTTTTAAAACAATTTCCGATACGGATGCATTAGATTTAAATTTAGAAAGAGAGATCAGGGCGGAAACAATAAGATTTAAAGCCATAAGGCCTAAAATAATTTTGAATGAATTCATATATGCAGCCCAGATAATAGCCGGACCTATGATGAAAGCCAAAAGCTTAAAGCAAAATGGATTCAAGGGTTCAATTTTGCCAAGCAACATATGATAAAATTCCCAGAGGGCTATGAGGCTTACGGCACCGATAACCATAGAAAACATCAATGCCCCTCCGGTTCCGATGAGCAAAACAAGAAAGGGAATGGCCACAAAAGCTGTAATCCATCGTTTCAAATGCATTTTGACTGGGTTGCCGTTTACAAGTTGCGAATGACTATTGGAATTTACGCCGGATATAAAAAATCCGGTCCGTATCAATTAATTAAACGTTTTGGAAATTCTACAACTTATCGAAAGTAAAAATCCGGGTCCAGAAGGCCCGGCTTTGATTATCCCCAGAGGGGATTTAGTTTGCCGGCATTTAACGATTTACGGAGTACTGGAGTATTGGAGTGGTGGAGTAATGGAAGAAACCCCTTTTTTCATCGCTCTCAGAAAACAGATCCCTGAAGAAAATCTGAAAATTTAAAGCTCTTTTTTTAAATCAACACTCCAACACTCCATTACTCCATCATTCCAATTGGGCCTGCCCGCTCGTGCCCCAGGCCGCCTCGCCTTGCTCAGCTGGTGAGCGAACTTGCAATGGCAGGCGGGGCCAAGCCCCTAAGTTCAATCTTCAGACTTTACCGAACCTCCGTTCGCGCTGCTGATAATCTTTCAGAATTCGCACAAATTCATCCTTCCCAAAATCGGGCCATAACGTATCTGTAATATAAATTTCAGAGTAGGCTATCTGCCACAGGAGAAAATTGCTTATGCGCATTTCTCCGCTTGTTCTAATCAAAAGATCCGGATCAGGCATTTGATGAGTATACAGGTGTTCAGATATAATTTCCGGTGTTATTGAATCCGTACCCATACGACCCTCTTTGGCTTTTATTGCAATATCTTTAACCATCTTAACGATTTCAGCCCGTCCGCCGTAGCTCAATGCCAGATTTAGGGTCATGCCGTTATTATTTTTTGTTAACGCCATGACGTTATGTAATGTTTGCCGGACATTTTTCGGCAACCGTTCTATCTGTCCGATGGCATACAAGCGGATATTGTTATCCAGCATTTCTTTTTTTTCCGATTCGAGAAATTTTTTAAGAAGGGTCATGAGAGCAACGACTTCGGATTGGGGGCGCTGCCAGTTTTCAGTGGAAAAAGCATACAAAGTCAGATAGGGGATGCCGATTTCGCGGCAGGCTCGAACAATGGTTCGAACCGTTTCCGAACCCTTTTCATGCCCTTGAATCCGATTTAAGAGGCGTTTTTTTGCCCACCGGCCGTTACCGTCCATAATAACGGCAACATGTGAGGGTAGCTTTGCGGGATCAAGATCATTGTAATTGGAGGAAGATGTATTAGAATTCAAGGATTTCTTTCTCTTTTTCTTTACAGACTTCATCAATAAGCTTAATATGCTTATCTGTTATCTTCTGGACCTGGTCTTGGGCTCTGAAGGCATCATCTTCCGAAATCTCACCATCCTTTTTCAATCCTTTCAACAGCTCGTTGGAATCACGCCTGATGTTGCGCACGGCCACCCGATGTTCCTCGCTTTTCTTTTGTATAACCTTGACAAGTTCTTTTCTTCTTTCTTCGGTAAGCGGCGGAATCGAAATACGGATTAGCTTGCCATCGTTTGAAGGCGTTAACCCTAAGTCAGATTTCAATATAGCCTTTTCTATATCCTTGATCACGGAAACATCCCATGGCTGTATGTTAATAAGTCTGCTTTCAGGAATAGACAGGGATGCCATCTGATTAAGAGGAGTCATGGTTCCGTAGTATTCAACCCGGATATCATCAAGAATGGACACGGAAGCCCGTCCGGTCCGGGTCTTCTTAAATTCATTTTTAAGAGAGTCTATGGATTTTCCCATACTTTGCGTTGTTTCCTGATATATTGACTCGATCATGGATTTCTCCCTATTAAAACCTCTCAGAATTTATAACCCTATTAAAATGACATGTCTTTTATTGGAAACCCGTTTGTGCTGTCGGCATGAAGGAATGGGATGTTGGAATATTGAGGGTAAGAGCGGAAATAACCTCTTTAGTGTCCATCCATAAATGGTCTTTTTGCCCAATTTCTGCGTTATGCTCAAAAAATAATCCTCGGAATATCAAACATATGCCTGCCTGCCCCGTAGGTCCGGCAGATCGTACTGGGGTGGTTATTTTTTTCGCATGCCTTGATTCGGGACAAGCTCACCCATCACTCCATCATTTTTACCCAGCCTGTTGTAGCGAAGCGAAAATCCCGCTATCGGGGCCTCGCTGTGCTCTGCCTGCTGCCCCGTAAGTCCCCGTGAAAATACCGGGACAGGGCCGGCAGATCGTACTGGGATGAATTTTTTCTATTTCACCGAGACCAGTATTCCGATTGGGAAAAGCCCTAAATGCTTATCCGGGTTCCCACCGATTCTCCACAAATGACCCTTTTTATATTTCCCTTGTTTGTTAAGTTAAAAACAATAAGGGGAAGCTTATTATCCATGGCCAGAGAAATGGCCGTCATGTCCATCACATGGAGCTGTCGCTCAATTACCTCCATATATTTGATATTTCTTATAAATTTAGCATTCCTATCGATAACCGGATCTGAATCATAGAGGCCGTCAACCTTTGTCGCCTTGAAAAGGATGTCGGCACGTATTTCCTGTGCCCTGAGCACCGCAGCAGTATCGGTGGTAAAGTAAGGATTGCCGGTGCCGGCTGCGAATATAACCACCCGCCCTTTTTCAAGATGGCGGATCGCCTTCCGGCTGATGAACGGTTCGGCCACCTCATGCATTGAAATGGCACTCTGGACACGAGTCATGATCCCATTTTCTTCCAGAACATCCTGTAACGCCAGACTGTTAATCACCGTGGCCAACATACCCATGCGGTCTGCAGAAACTCTGTCTATACCATATGAAGCGGCGGCAACCCCCCTGAAAATATTACCACCGCCCACGACTATGGCAATTTGAACTCCCAGGTCAAATGCCGATCGGACTTCTTCAGCCACATATTTTATGACATCAGGGCTTATTCCAAAATTATGATCACCCATCAACGCTTCACCGCTCAGTTTCAATAGGACCCTTTTATATTGAGGCATTGTCAAATCTTATTCCTCACCTATTTTAAACCTTGCGAAACGTTTAATTGTAATGTTTTCACCGACTTTTGCAACCATTTCATTTAAAAGATCTTCAATGGTTATATTGGGGTCCCGAACATAGGCCTGATTCATCAGGCAGTTATCCTTAAAATATTTTTTAAGTTTGCCTTCGACTATCTTGTCTACTATTTTTTCAGGCTTGCCCATTTCCAGAACCTGCGCACGGTAAATTTCTTTTTCTTTGTCGATGGTTTCTTTGGACACATCTTCTTGCCGTATACCTACAGGATTGGTCGCTGTAATATGCATGGCAATATTTTTTGCAAATTGCTTAAAATCATCATTTTTTGCAACAAAATCGGTTTCACAGTTAATTTCCACGAGAACACCCAGCTTGCTGTCCATATGAACATAAGACTCGACTATTCCTTCCGTCGTGGCCCTGCCGGCACGTTTGGCCGCTGTGGCCAATCCTTTTTTTCTTAAAAAATCGACCGCCTTGCTTATATCTCCATTACACTCGGAAAGCGCTTCTTTACAATCCATAATTCCTGCCCCGGTCTTTTCACGGAGCTCTTTGACCGTTGCAGCACTAATTGTCGCCATCATTATTCTCCTGTCTCTTCAGCTTCAGTGGTTTCTCTCGATTCCTGACTTTCAGAATCTTCCGGGGCTTCAGTATGTTCGATTGTAGATGTTGATTTTTTAATTATTTCCACAATAGGTCCCTCTGAACCCTCTGAAATAATCTTTCTTTCACCCGGCTTTAATTCCGCACTTACGGCAGCAACCTCGGATACTTCCTCCACTTCTTTGTCGGTTTCAGCCTGCTGTTTTTCAGCCAGACGCTCTTTACCTTCCATACAAGCATCAGCGATTCTGGATGTGATCAGCCGTATGGCACGGATGGCATCATCATTACCAGGTATGATATAATCAATCTCATCAGGATTGCAATTGGTATCTACAATAGCAATAATCGGAATTCCCAACCGTCTGCCCTCACGAACTGCAATGGCCTCGTTCTTGGGATCAACCACAAAAATAGCACCGGGAAGATTATTCATGGTGCGTATTCCGCCAAGATTATTGTCGAGTTTTACCCGTTCCTTTTCAAGCTTCAGCCCCTCTTTTTTGGGAAAAAGATTGATCGATCCGTCATTTACAATTGTATTTAGATAATTAAGACGTTCTATACTTTTTTTAATGGTCTGAAAATTTGTCAGCATCCCGCCCAGCCATCGGTTATGAACATAAAACATTTCGCATCGATTCGCTTCTTCATAGATGGAATCCCGGGCCTGTTTTTTTGTTCCTACAAAAAGAAGCATCTTGTTGCCCGCAACGGTATCTACTACAAAATCATATACTGTCCTGAACATTCGAACAGTTTTCTGAAGGTCAATAATATAGATGCCGTTCCTGGCTCCAAAGATATATTGCTTCATTTTGGGGTTCCAGCGCTTGGTCTGATGACCAAAATGTACTCCGGATTCAAGTAGTTCTTTCATTGTAATATAAGCCATTATTTTCTCCCTTCTTAAACGGTTTTTCCACCGCCCATATCACTCCTAAATCCAACCCCGCCATGAGACCTTTGAAAAACGTCCTCTTTTGCCCAATCCCTGTGTCAGGCTCAAATTTTAATCCTCAAAATACTCAATGTATTCCTGTGGTTAAAATTTTCGCGTTGACTCGGGGCGTCCATGCCCCTCGCCCTTGCGGGCAGCCTGACAGCTGTCCAATTCTGCTATCCTGCAGAATTGTCCTTGGCCTTGAACAAAATTGAACGTTTTTCAAAGGTCTCGCCATGCGGGGCACCAGGAAATAAGTCCATAGGCGTGCGAATTAGTTAAACCAACATTTCTAACAAATTAACTATTGATACGCAACAATTTTTTATTACTTTTTCTTTTCCATACGGACAACACGATCGTATCCACTATAATCTTTTGTAAATACAACATTTTCATAATTTCCACATTGCTCGATAATACTCCGGATATCATTTTTCTGGTCATGACCGATTTCCAGCAGCAGGCTCCCATTCCGGTTCAGATATAGATGAGCCGTGTTAATAATATGTCTTAAACAGAAAAGTCCGTCCCTGTCACCGTCAAGGGCCGAAACCGGTTCATACTTGTAAATTTCAGGCATAAGACGCCCAATAACCCGGGTTGGAACATAAGGCGGGTTTGACAGGATCATATCAAATCGTTTGTTTTTACAGTTTATGGGCGTAAACCAGTCCGCGCAGAAGAAACTGACAGCCGTATCCAGGCCATGTCGCTTTGAGTTTTGTCCGGCCAACCTAACGGCTTCAACGGAACGGTCAGATGCAAAATAAGTATGTTTGGGTCGCATGGATGCAATGGATAGAATTACAGCCCCGGATCCTGTGCCGAGTTCTAATATGCTTTTTATCGCCGGTTTAACATCGGAACTCTTATCCTCGGGCAAAAGATTTAATGCAGCCTCAACCAGGCATTCGGTCTCAGGTCTCGGAATCAAGACATCTTTTGTGACAGCGAAATCCATGGACCAGAATTCCTTGACTCCTAAAATATATGCAACCGGTTCCCGTTCAATCCTCCGTTTTATTAATACTTTAAATTTGGAAAGCTCGTTTAAGCAAAGCGGCTGATCGTATCGCAAGTAAAGATCTATTCTTTTTAATTTTAAGACATGTGCGAGAAGTATTTCGGCTGTAGATCTTGGGCTGTCTATATCGTGGGAATTAAAATAAGAAGTGGTCCATTTGAGAAGTTTTATTATGGTCCATTCAGGATTCCTGGATTTCTGCTGATTCTGCATTCTGTAATGCCTGGGTCTGATAAAAAGTTGCAAGCTTTTCTATGATCTCGTCTATTTCTCCCTGCATAATGTTTTCAAGCTTGTAAAGGGTAAGTCCGATCCGGTGGTCGGTAACTCTTCCCTGGGGAAAGTTATACGTCCTGATTCTTCCGCTTCTGTCTCCGCTCCCTATCTGGCTTTTCCGTTCTTTGGATCTTTTTTCATCCTGCTCCATGATCATACGATCAAGAATACGGGCACGCAGCACTTTCATGCCCTTGTTTTTATTTTTCAACTGCGATTTTTCATCCTGACAGGTTACCACCATACCCGTTGGGAGATGGGTAAGACGTACCGCTGAATCGGTTGTATTTACACTTTGACCTCCCGGACCGGTTGATCGGAACACATCGACTTTAATCTCACTCGGATCGATATGAAGTTCAACATCCTCGGCTTCAGGCAAAACCGCAACAGTGACTGCAGACGTATGTATCCGCCCCTGAGTCTCGGTTTCCGGAACCCGCTGGACACGATGTATGCCGCTTTCATATTTAAAACGGCTGTATGCCCCTTTGCCGTGGATCATGGCGATAATCTCTTTTAAACCGCCAACACCGGTGGGATGATGGGTCATGACTTCGACTTTCCAATTATTATTTTCAGTATACCGGGTGTACATTCTGAAAAGATCACTTGCAAACAGCCCGGCCTCTTCTCCGCCGGTTCCCGCCCTTATTTCGACAATAACATTTTTATCATCATTGGGATCTTTGGGCAAAAGGAGATTTTTAAGATCGTTTTCGAGGTTTTCTTTGCGAAGGGTTAGGGCTCCGACTTCATCCCGGGCCATCTCTTTAATATCCGGGTCTTTGTCCTTTAAAAGCTCCAGGCTGTCATTGAGCTCTTCTATGGTACGTTTATACTTCCTGAAAACCAATACAATTTTGCTTAAATCGGCATGTTCCCGACTATATTTCTGGTATGCATCCCGATCTTGCACAATTCCAGGATCGCTCAAAAGCTTTTCGACTTCTAAAAATCGATTTTCAACACCTGACAATCTATCAAACATGGGTCTTATTCAAATCACTCCATTAAAAAAAACGGCCCATCACCTTTTTCATATGTTTATGAGGGCTTAGCCGTATGGGTGAATGGGCTGTTTATTGGTTCTGAAATTTTTCATATTTCTTGCGGAAACGCTCAATTCGTCCGGCAGTGTCCACAAGTTTCTGTTTGCCTGTATAGAAAGGATGGCATTTTGAGCAGATTTCAACACGGATATCCGATTTTGTCGAACCCGCCTCCAATTCATTTCCGCATGCGCATCTTATGGTTGTTTGTTTATACTCTGGATGAATGTCCTTTTTCATATATTTTCAACCTCCTGCTTTTCTTTTACGCATTCATTGAATTCAGAAAATCTTGATTATTCTTTGTTCCATTCATTTTATCGAGCAAAAATTCCAAACTGTCAATAGGATTTAAGGAAGATAGGAGTTTTCTTAAAATCCAGACACGCGTCAGGGTTTCCTGATCTAAAAGAAGTTCTTCCTTGCGAGTGCCCGATTTTTTGATATCAATTGCAGGGAATACCCGCTTATCGGCCAACCTTCGATCCAACTGAATTTCCATATTGCCGGTGCCCTTGAATTCTTCAAAAATCACTTCATCCATACGGCTTCCCGTATCAACCAGGGCGGTTGCGATAATGGTGAGGCTTCCTCCCTCTTCAATGTTTCTGGCGGCTCCGAAAAAACGTTTGGGTCGTTGAAGCGCATTTGAATCAACACCTCCGGAAAGTATCTTCCCGCTTGGCGGGATAACGGAATTATATGCCCGTGCCAGCCGGGTGATACTATCCAGAAGGATAACCACATCTTTTTTATGTTCCACCAGACGCTTAGACTTCTCAATAACCATTTCAGCGACCTGAACATGCCGTTCTGCAGGCTCGTCAAAGGTAGAGCTGATGACTTCTCCGTCTACGGATCGCTCCATGTCCGTAACCTCTTCGGGCCGCTCGTCAATAAGAAGTACAAACAGAACAATATCTTTATGATTTATACTGATACTGTTGGCGATGGACTGCAACAGCATTGTTTTACCGGACCTGGGGGGCGAGACGATCAACCCTCTTTGGCCAAAACCCGTGGGAGTCAAAAGGTCCATTATTCTCGTGGAATAATTATCAGAATCGCATTCAAGCAGTATCTTTCTGTCAGGATATAGCGGTGTGAGATTGTCAAAAAGAATTTTTTCCCTGGAAACCTCCGGATCTTCATAGTTAACCGCCTCGACCTTTAACAGGGCGAAATACCGTTCCGTCTCCTTGGGCTGACGAATCTGACCGGACACCGTATCTCCGGTTCTTAAATTGAACCGGCGTATCTGCGAGGGTGACACATAAATATCATCCGGTCCCGGAAGGTAATTATAATTCGGTGCTCGCAAAAATCCAAATCCGTCCGGCAGTATTTCGAGTGTGCCTTCCCCGAATATCAAACCGGTCTTTTCAATTTCTGCTTGTAACAGGGCAAAAATAAGATCCTGTTTTCTCATACCGGCCGCCCCGTCAATTTTGAAATCTTTGGCCAAAAGAGCCAACTCGCTAATTTTCTTTTCTTTGAGTTGAACGATGTTCATAATATGGGAATTCCTTTTTGAGAGCGGCCGTGCCGCATTTTATAAGACACTGAATTAATTCTATAAATTATCAACCGGATCCATATTGTCTTTTATGGAAGAAAATGTATTCAGTGAATTAATATTGAAGATTAGACATTCTTTCCAAATGGCGGGATCCAAACAGGAGTGTTCTTACTCATCAATTTTCAAAACTTTAAACCATGATTTCCTAACTGTCAAGAACTTTTGATCCTTTTTGCGTTATTTTTAAGAATTTTTTATATAACCGATCAACGGATTTTATGAGTTCCTCCTTTGAGCCGTGATTTGATAATACGAATCCTGCACGTTCGACCTTTTCTTGATCCGGCATTTGAACGTTTAAAAGTTCTTCAGCCTGATCACGGGAGACGTTATCTCGCCCCATCAGCCGTTTAACCCGCAATTTACGGGGGGCACTGACCACGACAACCAGATCGAACTGTTCTTCCATGCCGAGTTCAAAAAGAAGAGGAACCTCTACCACCACCACACGGTCATCCTGCTGTTCCGTTTGAGCCATTTTTTGCTGCATGAGCCTGGATATCTCCGGATGTATGAATTGCTCCAGAGAACGCCGGGCAGCACTGTCGTTTACAATAATATGTCGCAGCATTTGGCGATTCAGCGTGCCGTTACTTAACAGGACCTTTGCACCAAAATGCTTGAGGATTTTTTCATGAGCCGTGGAGCCCGGAGCCACAGCTTCCCTTGCCAGTGTATCGGAACTTATAATTTTTACACCCAACGCTTCCAATCGGCGGCAAACAAAGCTCTTGCCGGACCCGGCCCCCCCGGTAACCGCAACTTTAAAGACTTTTTTTATAGTTTCTACCATAGGGTATCCGGATAGACACAACCTGAAAATAGTGATATACGTATGGTTTAGAATACTTATAAAAAGAGGTAACGTCAAGAAAAGTAAAACCTGAATCGTGCAAGATTCAGGAAAAAAAACCAAATAGCCATAGCAATCTTAGCAAACAACTGTCTTGATTTACATCCCATGATTCATTTTAATTCAAATATGTTTTCTCAAACAAAAGGCGCATATATCATCGGCGGCTCGATCAGGGATCTTCTGCTTGAACGAATTCCAACCGACTATGACATCGGGGTCACGGAAAATCCCAAAAAATTTGCGGAAAACATGGCCAAAAATATATCGGGCCACCTATTTAAGATGGGAAAACCCGGGCAGATGATCATTCGGGTGGTATCCAAGGATAATATTTTTGATATCACCTCTTTAAACGGCTCTTTCATAGAAGACGACCTTAAAAAAAGGGATTTTACCATCAATGCCATGGCATATGATCTTTCTTCAGGAGAAATTATCGACTGCCTGGGGGGTCGTAGGGATCTGGCCGATAAAAAAGTTCGTATGGTTTCAGCAGATGTTTTTAAAAAAGATCCGATCCGTTTGATACGGGCCTATAGAATTGCCGCATGCTTGAATTTCGAAATCGAACCACAGACGGCTTCCCGTATAAAGGCTAATGCAAAACTCATACAAAATTCAGCCGGTGAGCGGATACGGGACGAAATTTTTAAATTACTGGGCACGTCGAAATCATATCGTTATCTTTCCCAAATGGCTGACGCCGGTCTTTTAAGCGCCATCTTCCCGGATCTTGACCGCTTAAAAGGATGCCTTCAAAACAGCCATCATCTTTATGACGTGTTTGAACATACCATGAAAGCGTATCACCACCTTGAAACCCTACTCAACCATCCGGACAAGATTCTGCCGGATACTTGCATCCAGATCCGGCAATATCTTGATGAAGAAAAAACCATTCTCCTTAAATATGCAATTTTGCTGCATGACATGGGCAAGCCCTGGGCTAAAACCATAGATACCAGGGGAAAAATACATTTTTACGGCCATTCCCGGAAAAGTGTGGATCTGGCTCAAAAAGTCAACCAAAAGTTGAGACTTTCCAATCGTGAAAAGCGGTTCGTGAATTTTATTATCCGTAACCATTTAAATCCGCTTTTTCTTTTCACGGCCATGCAGAAAAAAACGTTAACACATAAGGGGATCACCCGTTTCTTTAAAAAATGCGGAGACAACACACCTGCCCTGCTGTTGCATTCCAGTGCGGATATCATGGCAAAAGGCGACAAGCCCAATCAAACACACAAGGCCTTTATAAGGTTTGTAGAAGAGATGATTCATAATTTTTTTTATAGTTTTAAACCCAAAATCAAGGAACCGCCGCTGATTACCGGCCATGACCTTATTCATGAATTCGGGCTTATTCCTTCACCGTTATTCAAAAGAATTCTAAACCTTGTGCAAGAAGAGAAATTAACAAATAAAATAAACAGCAGGTCCGAGGCCTTGGCATGGGTAAGGGACTATCTGGACAGTAAATAGAAGCTAGGGGTTTCCGATGGCATTAACAGGTTGCCATTAAGAGACGGATTATTTCGCATGGAGAGGGGTGGAAATCAAGACCGTTGGTAAACGCTGATGCCTTTCTATTGACAAACCGTAGTTCCGAAGTTTTTTTTAGGTGTTAGGTGTCAGGTGTCAGGTGTCAGGTGTCAGGTGTCAGGTGTTGGGTGTCAGGTGTTAGGAAACATGTTCAGTAGTAATGGGCCAGCCCTGAGGGAACGATTCATTTTTTACGCCATACACTGCCGTTTCCTCAGCTAACTGTAAGCGGCGTTCTCGCTCTGGGACTTTCCGTTCCAATTTTTTCTCTAATCCATTCAACATACGTTGGTCACCTCGTTTCCCCCTTAATCCTTAAGCCTGACACCTGACACCTGACACCTGACACCAAATAGCCATAGCAATCTTAGCAAACAACAGTCTTTATTTACACCCCACGGAGGGTTCAATTTGTTTTTCTTTGTATGCTTCCCCAGAACCCTGCCGGCATGAATAGAACCGCAAAGATGAGCACCGCCCCATATAAAAACTCATGTCCTGTGGGAATCAGGGGGTGAAAAATGAATTGATCCAGGGGATAAATAATTAGTGCTGCCAGAGCAGGTCCTATAATGGTGAACCGGCCCCCGCAAATAGCAAAGATCATGGGTATGGCGGAGAAATGAAGTCCAAAGACCAGTCCCGGGTTGATATATCGGACCAGATGTGCATAACAGGCACCGCTGACTCCCGTGAAAAAGGCACTGAGCAGCATAGAGAACAATCGAAAGCTGTCCGCATGAATGCCCACGGCTTGGGAAGCGATTTCCTCTTCGCGGATGGCCTGAAGTGCCAGACCCAGATTGGAACGAAATATAAATCCCACCAGGCCCAGTAATAAAAGAAAATAAATAAACACAAGATAATAAGAGGCCGTGAAACTGGAATAAAAATCGATATGCCATGTCCCCAGGTTCAAAGAGGGAAATCCCGGCAAGCCTACCAGTCCTAAAGAACCGCGGGTCACTTGGTCCCAGTTATCGGTAATCACTCTGGGGATTTCTATAAAGGCCAGGGTTGCCAGGGCAAAATAAGCACCTCTCAGGCGCATGCAGATCAGACCCATAATAAAACCGAGTCCCGCGGCTGTAAACCCGGCTAAAGGAATGGTAATCCAGAGAGACAGACCCAAATCAAGACTTAAAAGGGCCGAAGCATAGGCGCCGGAACCGAAAAAAGCGGCGTGTCCAAGGGAAATCGAACCGCTTAAACCCAGAATGTTCCAGGCAAGTGCCAGGGTAGCCAGTAGCAGGGCATGGGTAAAGACCTGCAGAATATAGTTATTTTGCCGAACCAGAAGCGGAAGCAGCAACAAAAGGAATAGACCCATCAAAAGACTGACCTTATCCGGGGTTAAGCCCTTATTGAAGCCGTGTCGAGAATTTTTTGTTTTTATATTAATCATTGATGAACTCGTAAAAAGTTCGATTTAGATCATGGTTCTCTATTTCCAAGAATGCCATAAGGCTTGAACGCCAGCAGGATGAGTAACAAAAGGGCCGTAACCATCTCACGCCAGCTGGATCCGCAGAGTATTACGGTAAAAGATTCAGCCAGTCCCAGGATCCAGCCTGCCAGGATAATTCCGCTCAGGCGGCCCACACCGGCAAAAATTGTGATGGTAATAGCCAGCAAAGTGACTTCATGTCCTGTTGACGGATAAAGATAGTGTGTGCAGCCGTAAAGCGGTCCTGCCAGACCGATAAGCACAGCACCGAGGCAGAATGCAAATGTTCCCATGATGGTCACGTTAATTCCTGCCAGAGCGGCCGCCTCCTTATCCTGGATCGTGGCCCTCAACGCCTTTCCCAGATACGTTCGGTACATAAGTATATAAAGCAGAAAAATTACAATCAGGGACAATAGAAGCAGAGTGAGTTGACCATAACTCATATAAACCTCATGGAAGTGGAAATTCTTGTTCAGAAATGGAATGCGAATCAACCGATAATTACCGGAAAAAAGGAAAAGCATACTGTTTTGAATGACAATGGCCATTCCGAAACTCAGAACGATGGAATTTAACTCCAGCGGTTCAGTGAGCCGGGCAAATAGGCGTTTGAGACCCAGGCATATCAAAAATAACACCAGAATGGCCACCGGAAATGTTAACACAAAGGACAACGCATAAACGTCCCAGAGCCAATAGGCCACATAGCCGGCCAATACCACCAGCTCGCCATGGGCCAGATTAAAATAGCGAGTGACGCCAAAGATCAGTGCAAATCCAAGTGCAATCAGGATATAAAAGGAACCTATAGATATGCCCGAAACCAGAACCGTCGTCCACATAAGCTATCTTTGATCCCATGGGGGCATTGGATAAATCGGCTGTCCGGAGGCTCTATCAGATGGATAGACAACCACGAGTTTTTCTTTTTGAATCTGAACAACCATATGTTTGTAATGGAGGGGGTCTCCGGTTTTGTCAAAAGCAAGATGCTCCATGGGCAGAACCAGATCAAGTTTTGTCAATGCCATGCGAATATTATCACCGGTAAGGGGCAGGCCGTTATGCAACACTGCCTGCATGGCCGCAATCAGAGCTCGGGCAGAGGTGTAACCGTGCATGTTGGTGGTGTTGGGCTGCTGTTTAAACATTCGGACAAATCTTTGAATAAAGGCTATAGAGGCCGCTTCCGTACCGGGTTCGGTAATTCCCGGATTCCAGGCACAGGTGCTGTAAAGGTAGTCGGCATCTTTACCCATTGTTTTTATAAAACTTTCATATGCAATGCCGAATGGGCCGATAA
>Ga0272444_10002086_pt1 | contig 18753 bp, 22 predicted proteins | sample SSMForm13_FD_201033 | JGI IMG/M metagenome (GOLD analysis project Ga0272444, IMG submission 201033) | Marine sediment archaeal communities from Little Sippewissett salt marsh, Falmouth, MA, United States - SSM-Form-13 | ecosystem: Environmental > Aquatic > Marine > Wetlands > Sediment ... | reverse complement strand
CAACACATTAATATTAATATCATTTTTTTAATATACCTTTTTTCATTACTACACATTTAAGCAAAGTTTACCTGGAATTATGTTTTTGGGACACAGATGAACACAGATAACCCCGAAGAAATATAAAAAGAAAATGCCCCAGTTAAATGGTCTGCGTCCCGGTGAAACAAAAGAAAACACATGGTTTCACTGGATAAAAATTGAACCCCAGTACGATAGTTCCTACCTACGGGGCAGGCACGGATGGACACGGATTAAAGATATAATCTGTTTAGCCTTCGGCGATAAAAACTAAAATCTGTGTATACCTGCCCGCTCGTGCCTTGCAGTGGCAGGCGGGCAAGCTTTTATTCTGGGCAATAAATATTGACTTTGGTGGAGGCATCAAGTATTTTTATAGTGTACTGAGTTTATAGAGAATTTATCATGAATTTGAGTGAGCATGGATAAGATTGTTTCACATTGGGTTGAAAGATCGCAATACGATCTGGAAACTGCTAAAATTATGTTGGATACCGGCCGCTATCTTTATGTCGCATATATGTGCCAACAGTCTATCTGAAATAATCAATCAGAGAAAGGCAAAGCAAGTTTATAAAAAAACCCGGGAAATATACGAATGGCTTTATCAGAAGCTAAAATAAATGAAATCATAAAGGGTTTTATTGTGACGCTTAGTCAGGAGATTCCGATTAAAGAAGTTATTTTATTTGGTTCTTATGCACATGGGCAACCTAAAGAATACAGTGACATTGATCTGGCTGTGATTTCAGATTGGTTTGAAGGCAGACCTAAGATAGAAAACATGCAGTATCTTTCACGAATTGCTGCTACCTACAATAGTTTAATAGAAGCCCTCCCGTTTACGGAAAAAGAATACAAAAATTTAGATAAAAGATCTTTTTTGGCCAGTATCGTTAAGACCGGTCGGAACTATTCTGAATTACTTAGGCAAACATAGTAATGGATGGCATCTTATGCTTTTCTGCCTTTGTTTCAGCGTAAAGATATAGAAAGATATAAAGGTGGGAATACCAATGATCGGGCGGGTCACGATCTTGATCTTTGAATTCATCTTATATTCATGACATTTTAAAAGGTCTCATTCTACGTACGGGCATGCATATAGAAAGCGGGGATAATATTTCCCGCTTTTTTGGTTTCGGACACGGATCTTCACAGATGGAACAGATTTGGCTATTTTGTCCAAAGAAAATATACGAAGGGTTTTTCAGACACTTGGCAAAAATTTCTGACTAGTATAGGTTCCCAACCTTTTGTAAATAAACCCTGATCAACAAAATGGAAATTCCTTCATTTGATCAGGGGTAAAGTGTTATATTTTTGGGACACGGATGGACACAGATAAGCACAGATTATAAAAGTGTGAAGTGAGACTAATCCGCCAAAGTACGGTGGCGGATAAAGTTTGAAGTGTGATAAAGCCTAGCCTGGGACGCTCGGGACATGCAAATTATTAACCACGAAGGACACGAAGACCTAATTCTGCGACAGGAGCTATATAAATGTTGCAGGTTTAACGTTAAATTTATCCGCCAATGCCTTTATATGTTTAAGATTTAATGATCTTTTGCCGTTGAGTATCTCGGAAACGCTCGATTTCTCACCTAAAACACCGACCAGATCTTTCTGTTTGAGGCCATTTTGGGTCATAAGAAATTTCAATATCTCAACACCGTTGGAGTCTTTCATTGGAAAGTGTTCTGACTCATAATATTCGATTAAAACCGTTAGAGTTTCTGCATATTCTGCCAGGTTTCCGTTTGTTTCATCAAATACGGCTTCGAGAGATTTGAGTGCAAGCTTATACTCTCGATTGTTTTTGATAATTTTTAGCGGATACAAGTCCTTATAATCAAATTCTTTTAGGGCCGGCATTTTGAATCCTCCTTCAAATTAAGTTTCTCATATTTAGCGTGCGGTAAAATATATTTAATCCCTCCTGGAAATATCCTGTGCTCCGACGAGCAGTCTGGGGGCCCATTCTCGCACAGGATATTTCCAGGCTAGCTGCATACGAAAAATCAAAGAATTGGATTAAAACAATTCGGATAGGCCAATTTTATAATTTTTTAGTGCTTGACAAAGCCCGTTTCATAACAGTGAATCAGCGCTTTTTATAAACATCACCTCGGGGACCAATATGATCGACATATATTGTGTTTTGAATTTCATCATACCAATAAATTACTCGTAAATTTCCAATTCGTATTCTGCTGTAGCCAGTCCATTCTCCGACCATATTTTTAATTTTTGGGTAATCTGATGGATTTTTTTCTAAACGTCTAAGCGAGGTTTTGATTTTTTCCTTTTGAATTTTCGGAAGCTTTTTTAAATATTTTGCGGCTTGCCGATGAACGATTAATGTAGCCATTAGATTGAATCCAGGTCAACGTAAGCTTCTATATTTCCTGATTTTCTGTCCTTGCGTGCTTGCTTTAAATCAGCAATAGCATTTTCATCTAAATCTAAACCAAGCAGTTCTTCAATTCTTTTAAAGTCCTCAAATCGGATGATGACTTCTTTAGGGTTGCCGTGTTTATCGACAACATATTTTTTGTTAATGGATATCATATTTACTCCTTTCCACAAAAGTGCTTTTATTTTATAGAGTAAATATAAAGTGATGTTAGAAGAACGTCAATAAATTATATTTGGGTACTTTCGTGCACGGCGTGCATAACTTTATACTGAATACTGGATAGATCAATTTTTGGACACAGACCCGCCTGCCATTGCAAGCTCGCCCGCCAGCCAAGCAAGGCGAGGCGGCCTGGGGCACGAGCGGGCAGGTGAACACAGATTATCAAGATTCTTAAATTGAAAAATAACAATATTATCTGTGTAAACATGCGGAAATCTGCGTCCTATTTAACTTGGTCCTTCCCCGCAATGCAGGATCCTCGATGGGCCAGGATTCTTTATAAAACCTTCAAATTAAGTGGACAATAAGGACAGTTTTTTGTCCCTTGATTTTGGGCTCAAGGAATTCGGAGTTGTGGATCCCGAAGAGCGGCTGAAACGGTATCGGCGATATTTTTATGAGGCTGGGGCACTGGATCGTTCGGATACGGGTAGTGCAAGGGTGATTGATAAGGATATAGTTGAAAAGGAAGATCAAACCCCAGATAATCCGCTGCGCTCGTCTTCATAGAAGAATTAAACGGGGTAAATAATTATGAAATCAAACGGATAGACCGCTTCAGATATCGCACCCGGTATTTCACGGATTCCGGGATTATCGGTACCAAAGAATTTGTTTCCATCAATTACCAGCGGTTTAAGGGCGTTTTTATGTCCAAACGGGAGAAAATTCCAAAGTTAGTCTCGGGTTTGGACGGGATTTATTTGTTGAAGCGGCTGGCGGAGAGTTGATTTGTTGATTTATGCTTGAGTTTGGCAGCAACAAAGATTATCATCCTATGGGTCAATTTAATTCGACAACTTGTCTCTAATTTAAAAAGTTCCCAATAAAGGACAAATGACTATGGATAAGGCATCGTTGATTGCTCACTGGGTGAAGAGTTCCGACATAGATTTCAGAGCAATGGAACATCTGTTTGAAAAAAAGGACTATACTTGTAAGTTTTTAGGGATGTCCATTGTTTTATAAGTTTTCGGAACACAAAGGGCAAACAACATCCTCAAACCATGGACCTCGGAGCTAATGCCGTTGAAAGTGCTCGGCTCAGATATAACCCAAGGGTAATCCCCGGATTGACATCACGTATTATTCGTGTTATATGTAATTTACGTGGAGAATGAGAATCAATGAGTACCCACAAGCTTAGGTTTGTGCTCTTCTGTAATTTTCATTGAAGGATTTACCATGAAACAAAATATTACACTTAGTCTCGATAAAGAGTTAATTAGAAAAAGCAAAATCATTGCGGCTCAAAGAGAAACTTCAGTCAGTAAAATGTTAAGCGACGAATTAGAAGGACTCATTCAGCGCACCGAACAATATGAATTTGCAAAAAGAAAAGCGCTCGCCAACCTCAAAAAAGGATTCCATTTCGGCGGTAAAATTACTGCTTCAAGAGAGTCGCTTCATGAAAGATAAAGTCTTTTTGGATACTAATATCTTGATATATGCTCATGATAGGGATGCCGGTCTGAAACACGATATGGCTCTTTCCATTATAGAAAAGATATGGGAAGAGGAAATGGGCATTATCAGTACTCAGGTGATTCAAGAATTCTATGTCAACGTTACTCGAAAGATTCCGAACCCCATTACCCCGGTTCAAGCAAGAGGTATCATCCTCAACTATTTTTCCTGGCAAGTGGAAGCGGTTGAACCCCAGACGATTTTGTCGGCCTCGGAAATCGAAGAAAAGTACATTTTATCATTTTGGGATTCTCTGATTATAGCGACAGCGTCTCAGTCAGAAGCCGGAAAGATCCTTACGGAAGACTTGAATCACGGTCAGATTATTGAAGGCGTTCTGATTGAAAATCCTTTTTTGTAGTAAATCTTGGACCGCCAAAAACAATTATATTTGGGGACGTTCGTGCATGGTGTGCATAACTTTATACTGAATACTGGACAGATCAAATTACGATTGTGGAGGAGGGGACGATGGAAGAGATTTACCCATTTCGTCCCAAGAAAATATACGAAGGATTTTTAATGGTAATTTAATTTGTAGCATCATTTTTTGGACACAGATGAACACAGATGGACACAGATTAAAAAAGTGTGAAGTGAGCTAAAGTTTAAAGTGAACTAAAGTTTGAAATGAACTAATCCGCCAAGGTTCGCATCTTAGTTTGTGTTCAGTGGTGTTGAAAAAGAGACTGGGGGAAAAGGCATTACTCTTCTCAGGAAAGAAAACCTTTTTTAGTTTGATGACTTGAACAAGGCTTACAAGTTTTCGATGTTAAGAGAAATTATACTTTAACAATCAGACAACCCGCATTCCAGTTTCGATAATTTTTTTTACAAAGGGATCATCTGTAGTAAAATCTTCGGGACGGAAAGGTAATGGTTCAAGATCACAGCTAATTTCCAGTTTTATTCGTCTAATCTTATTTCGGTCGCGAAAACGTTCTCCCTCAAAGGCATCTGAAACCAAAGCTATGTCAATATCACTCCAGTCGTGGTAATTTCCGTTTACATAACTACCAAACAATACTGCCTCTTTAATAGGAATATTATTTTTTTCTAATTCATCAATAAAACGCTTGATAATGGCAGTCACTTTAGATGGGATTTGATCCATTGGAACATTTCCTTTATCTGAAAAAAATAAGGTTCTGCAAAATCTTTGGTGCATTTTTTGTAAAATTCGCGGCGATATTCCGGATACCGAACTTCAAGGTTAAAATCATTCACTTCATCCAAAAAAAAAATCTGGTCGGTACTAAATACAACATTCGTGTTTTCTGCCAATTTTACTAAATTGTGTGTTTTAGGGGGCAATCGGTTTTGATTGTCTTGAACATATATCGCTTTCAAAAGTTTCTCCAAAACGAGATGACCTATAAACAAACTCCAGTCGTATTTTCCCGCAGCAAAGAGACTTTCCGCGGAATCCAGATCATGTTCCGCGCTTTCCACCCAATATTGTATGTGTTCTTTAATCTTCATTGAACGAACCGGTGTTCCATTTGGATTTTAAGAGCGTGGGCAGTTACCATTTTATAAAATAAATTTTACCGTAATAAGGTGTTTGTGTAAAGAGTTTCCTTTACATAAGTTTCCGGAACACAGATGGCAAACAACATCCTCAAACCATGGACCTCGGAATCTAATGCCGTAGAAAGTGCTCGACTCAGATATAACCCAAAGGTAATCTCAGGATTGACATCACGTATTGTTCGTATTATAGGTAATCCTAAATGATCGTAAACAAAATGGGAAAAACAGTTTATGTGTTTGATTTCTTATGCATTTTACTAGATTCGGGCGCCTTTTCATAACCCTTCTATAAATGAGATATAAATTTATTGAAAAAATCCCATTTTGTTTGCCTTTCAGGAAGGCCGATGGCAGCGCCTTGAGCAAAGCGAAATCCCGTCTTAAACGGGAATCTTCTTCGTTATCAAAGGATCGCAGTAAACGACTACGGCTTCACATTTGATGCCTCAAATTTGCAGCATCCTCGACTTTTGCAACATTAGGGTTAAAGCGGATTGAATCAGGCGGCTTTGTCTCGAATAGCACGGATAATCAACATCCTGGCATAAGTGGACGGCGGAAGGCCTTCCTTATCAGCGAGTTCTTTTAACTTATTTATGACCTGAGGTTCCAGCCGTAAAGTGACAACCTGCTTTTTGGGCCTTACAAACACAACATCTTTTGCCTCTTCAAAATCGTCGAGATAATCCGTTGAGTCGTGGGCATCCCAAAACTTGCGCTCTTCTTTTATATTTTTAAATTTAGGTACTTTCATCTTTTCCTCTTGCGATAAAATTGTTTTTCTTTTTTGGTCATGTTCCTTGCAGTGACGATCCGGGTCTTTCTATATTTCGATACCCAGACAATAAATAAAAATCGACCGCTGTCCGTCTCTCCATAGGTGAGGTATTTATTTTCCCTGCCGCGCATTATGATCGGCACGTCTTCATCCCTTGACGGTTTTCCATTGGACGATATTGAAAATATAGATAAATGCACTGTGCCTCACTATCTTCCGGCTTGTCCCGGTTTTTTAACGGGGAGCTACTGGGCACAGCGCAGCATGGAAGAGGGGTCAGAAAGAAAAAAATTAATCTTTTAGGATCATAGCGCTTATTTCGTTTAAGATATCTTGAATGGAAGGTATCTTGACGGTCTTATTTTACCGGGAGTGTGTTTATGGTGAGGATAAGAATCTATTTCGGGATGATGTGGGTGGGGAATTATCATAACGAAACACCATTTGCCCTCCAGAGTTCATATAGTGCAACCGGTATTTATCTATAGACAATTTTTCACTAGATTCAGTGGCAAATATGGAAATTTCGAGAGTAGAGGAATCTATAATTGTGATTTGGCCTTTCAAGTAAACGGTCTCTTCCCCAGGGCCAAAATATTTTTGTATGTGTGATAATAAGACGATAGATGAGGAATCAATAGTTTTTTCAATTTCTGCAACAAATTTTTGTATCACTGGATTGCTGACCGAATTGCTGACTGTGCCTTTCTCCACTTGGCAAGGAGTTTTGCAAAGGCATACCAATCAAAATAGTCCGCTTCATCTCCCAACTGCCCGGATTCAAACTTTTTAAGGAATACTTGCGTGCTAACTTGATGTTTTTGCTCGAACTCCTTCAAGGTCTTTTTATAGAATACCATGGCATTCGAGTAAAGATCGTACTCACGTTTTAATGACATCTTGATTTCGTTAGTATGTTGCATAGATTATCTATAACCCAAATAGGTATTAAACGTCAAGCAATTTAGCCTTGTCATAATCTTATGATCATTTAATATATAACATTCTTGCACGGCGTGCATAACTTTATACTGAATACTGGATAGATCAATTGAAGGTTTAGGATTGGACAGATCAAATTACGATTGTGGATGAGGGGCCGATGGAAGAGATTTACCCATTTCGTCCCAAGAAAATATACGAAGGATTTTTCAGACATCTGGCAAAACATTTCTGACGGCAATAAACCCTAAACCTTTTGTAAATAAACGATTATCAACAGATGGGATTTTTCTTCAGTTGATCAGGATTAAATATATGATTTTGATCTTGAAAACCTGGTCCTTTGGGCCAGGTCAGAGTTCTCCGGCTCTGCCTGAAGAATTGCTGCAAGAGTTTAAAGTGAGCTAAAGTTAAGGAATTCTATCAATTATATAAAATCATCGATGCGACCTGCCCGCTCGTGCCCCAGGCCGCCTCGCCTTGCCTGCTCGTTTTTGCCTTGCAGTGGCAGTCGGGCCCGTCCGCCATCGGCTGCGCGCTTCAGGCAAATGCCGGGCGGGCTCAGCTGGCGGGCGAGCTTGCAATGGCAGGCGGGAGCGACACCATAACTTTAGGCACTTTAGATCACTTTAGGCACTTATAACTTGTGCGGCTTTAAGTAAAACAGCCCCTTTCAGAGGCGAACCAAAGCCTGGTCCTTTGGGCCAGGATTCTTTACTAATATACCTTTTTTCGTTATTACACATTTAAGCAAAGTTTACCTGGAATTATGTTTTTGGGATACAGATGAACACAGATAACCCCGGAGAAATATAAAAAGAAAATGCCCCAGTTAAATGTTCTGCGAATTGAACGGGGTAAACATTTCATAGGGCAGGCAGATTTGCACAGATGGAACAGATTTATGACTTTGTAAACTTCCTCAAAAGGAAACGCATAAAAGCGAACATGAAACCGGCTTTGCTCAGCGAGTCTTCATTGCGCAAAGACTGGCTCTTTGCCGAAGAGGATGAGGCATGGCAGGATTTATAAGAGGTGATATCGTTATCGTGCCGTTTCCACTAACCATAACAACCTTGACAATAATAGGGGACATGCGCTAAATTCAATGATACTGATGAAAACTGGATGATTTCGAGATTGTTAAGACATTTTTACTGAAGCTATGCATCGTTTTTTATATACATGCTGCCCTAATATGATAGACGAATTTGTTAGTGAGGATGTGGAATGGAGTCTGCGAGCATAAGATTAAATCGACAAACATGGTGAAATATGAACGTCGCAGATAAAATTTGTGAAAAGGCAAAAGATCTTCCTGAGCCTTTGGCGAGAGAGGTGCTCGAGTTTGTTGAACAAATCAGTGCACACCGGGATTCCGGTACCGAAGCGTTTAAAAAAGCTCAAGAGCCGGTGATGAAACAGATTTGGGATAACAAAGAAGATGATATCTGGAATGGGCTTTAATCCCGGCGATTTGGTTGGTATTCCGTTTCCATATTCGGATCTGAAAGCCGAAAAAAGGCGACCTGTGAGGGGATCTTGGGGGACATCCATCCGTTTATAAGTTTCCAAAACATAGAGGTCCCCTTGATTATTGATTAATAAAAACAAGGACAGCGGGGTAAGGGCTCGCGCAAAAATAACTTCACATTTTTACATCTCAGCTTCAGCCCATCTTTGGCTGATACCTCACTCACAAAATCCTCGAAATAGCTCGCTATTCCTGTGGTTTTGCTCTCTCGGATCAGCCAAATCTGGACCAAATCTGAGCGCCAATTCTGCGAAGTTATTTTTGCGCGAACCCTAAGGTCTTCATTCTTCACACAATCAAGAGGAAAATAGACTTCTCGGGGACATCCCTTATCGGTTTTTCCTTGGGCGATGTTGGAAATATAGATAAATGCGCTGCGCCCCGGTTAAATTCGCCTTCGGCTGAGCACAAAGCGCTATTGAACTGGGCAGGCCCGACTTAAATACACTGTATTGTTCCTACAAATTTGACTGGGCAAGCTCGTTTTGTCTATTTTGTTTACTTTTACCTCTTTTTGCACTTTATCAACTGAATCAGCCCGTCAACTATTCGACGATTTAATCATAATGATTTATTAACGTTCGTGCACGGCCTGCATAAACAACCTGGCGAAAAACGAATAACACTATGAAATTATAATATAAAATATATGATTACCTTCCATTTGAGTTTCCAACCCTCAGTGAATTCAAAGGATAGGCTTGATTTTAGGCCATGTTGTTTACCCTACGGGAAAGCCGGAGGACTCCAAATCCGGAGTTGCCAAGGGTTCGCAGTAGGTTTACTACGGCGTCACCCTTGGCGTCTTGGCTCTGAAGCCCTCCGACTTTTGCAACGTTAGGGTTTTATAAATTCTTTACGGTGTAATAGGGGAATAATTAAGACTGTCTGGACAACGAGTCGATATTAAAGCACTTGCAGAGAAGGTGTCTGAAAGATACAATATTTCTATTGGTGAACTTCGGTCAGGGGGTCGAAGAAGGGCAGTAGTGAAAGCCAGGCGTGCATGTCCTCACTCGCAAAATAAGCAATAAACATATTTCTTTTGGATCAAAGGAGACCTTATGTTATCGTTAACGCTCACATTGATTGTAATTATTGTTTTTGCCATTATTTGTATCCTGATTTTCAGCTATGGCGTCTCCATTTATAACAGCCTTGTTCAGGTGAGAAATAATGTGGATAAGGCATTTAAGAATATCGACGTCCTGTTGATGCAGCGCCATGACGAACTCCCCAAGTTAGTCGATACCTGCAGGGGGTATATGAAGCATGAACGTGAAATACTAGACAGGATCACCTCGTTGCGGGAGCATTATAATCAGGCTGATACAACAGATGAGAAAGCTCAGATAGAGAACTCTATCAATAAAGAATACATCACCTTGGCAGCAAGATGGGAGGCCTATCCCGACCTCAAGGCCAGCGAGAACTTTCTCAAGATCCAGGATCGCATATCCGTCCTGGAATCAACCATTGCCGACAGGCGTGAATTTTTCAACGAAAGCGTCAATGTTTACAACATCCAGATTGAAAGATTTCCCCACCTTATCCTGGCGCGATTTCTCAACTATGTCAGGAAGACCTTCCTCGAAGTTCCAGAGGAAAAAAAACAGGATGTAAAAATGGACTTTGCCTGATGCAGCGGCCAGTTACAGTTGAAAAAAGGATGGTACGGTAATGGTTGATTCAGAAATCGGAAAAAAGAAATCGAGCGGGATTGGGCACTTTATAAGTAAGACTTTCCAAACGGTTATTTTTCTGTCAGTTCTCTCTGTTGTTGGCATGATGGCAAACTTTTTTTTGTTGATATCACCTGCTATCGGTCACGCCTACCTCACCTATAGAAAAAGGAAACTCCGGCAAGCAGGAGTTGATCAGATGCCTGAGGGCAAAACTCTCTGGGTGCGTGCTACAATTGTCGGTATTTTCCTCACCGCTGCTTTTCTCGCCCCTGTCCGTGGCTGCTCCTATATCCTGGCAAAACTCAGTGGATATGAGAAGTTCCATGAATTTTTGATGGTAACTTCCCTGAACGGATTTGTTGATGCATGGCTGGGTATATGCGGCGTTTGTTTTGCAATTTTTGCGGGTTTAATGTACTGGCGGCAAGCTCTCCGCCTTAAGACCCAGATTGAAAATATCCCCACAGCTACCATTCGTTCAGCGGCAATGGGTATTGGAGAGTTCAAGGGAATAGCCCGACAAATTCCGGACAAGAGTCAGCGGCTGACCGAGAAAATCGTTAACGGCAGGGAAGAGAAGTTTGCGTGGGCAGAGGAAAATGGGGATAGAGATGATCCGATAATACATTATTGCTACACACCGGGGTCATCCCGTTATTCCAAAGTCGTAGAAATAAGTTCACGGTTCTATCTTGAGGATGAAACCGCCCGCATCCTTGTTGATCCCCGACGGGCAGAGTCCTGGGAAGGGAAAGGGCATTTTTTAACGCACCCTACGCGGCATTATTTCCTACAGGAAGAAGAACAGGACAACCTCATACAGGTCCCCGTTGAAAATTACTATGTGAAAAAAGACGACAGTACAGTGCGTCAGCTGGTTTCGGGTGATGAAGTCTACGTCATTGGCAATGTAGAAGAAAACAGGGATGCCGATCCCGGTGCAATCGGCTCAGAACGACTCATTTTACGGCCATCAACCCGCCTTAATCTCCCTGATTTAATGAGCAGTATCATGCTCGGTGAAAGCAAAACGCTAGGCTCCGATATTTATGACATATTTTTTCTTACCGATATTCAGGAAAGCGACGCCAGGGAGATGTTGACCAGGGGCTTGGGAAGCGTCTGGATTTGGGTTGTCTCCTGGGCGGCATTTTCACTTCCCCCCATCCTTTTCAATCCGACGGTGGTATTCGGTGGTCATGAACTGTATGAAGGTCTAAAAGGACTGCTGGGATTTTTGTAAGTTTTCAATAAGTTCTGGTGTATGAAATAATCATATGGACCCACCAACGGATAATAAAATATAATCTGTCTGGAACTCGCACTTAAGTGAGCCTAAAGAAAAAACAGGTGTCGATCCTTTAATAGCCTATGGTTAACGGCGCCATCAACCATTTAAATCCTAATTTTCTTAACCGCTGTTTTTTCTTAAGGCTCACTAACCTGCTCAAACAGCCAGACAGATTATATTTTATCACCCGTTGGCTCCATAATTTATTGAGAAGCTACGGATTTTTACCTTAGCCCTTTGAAATCTTTACTTTTTTAGTTCAGTGGGAGAGGTATGGATAACGGATTGATTTACATAGTACCATTTAGCATCGTAGGCATTGTTCTGGTTGTTTTAGGTGTGATGAAAATTTTAAGCCAACGGAAATTTGCCAACAGCTATAAAAGGGGACGATCGTGTACAAAGTGCTTGACGTTTAATATTAAATATGAACGGTACAGGTTATGCCAAGGCTATCAAGATTAGATGCCCCTGGAGTGTTGCACCATGTCATGGGCCGGGGCATTGATCGAAAAAAGACATTTCTGAGGGATACGGATCGCAGTGATTTTATAGGACGTCTATCAGCACTGACCCAGGATGGTGATATGGAAATCTATGCCTGGGTTTTGATGCCGAACCATTTTCATCTGCTTTGTAAAACAAAACATCTGCATTTGGCATCTATTATGCGGAGAATTCTCACGAGCTATGTTGTAAATTTTAAAAATCGTCATGGCAGACACGGACATTTATTTCAAAACCGGTATAAGTCTGTGGTTTGTCAGAAGGATGTTTATCTTAAAGAACTGGTTCGATAAATTCATCTAAGGAAAGGTGGTCATTATGAAAAACGGAATTATTTTGATATGCATGCTTTCTTTTTACTTTTCAGTACCATTAGTAAATGCTGCCCAGGAGCCCGATAAATGGAAAACCCATCGCGAAGATGTTCGGATGATCCAAAAGTTTCTCAAGAAGCAAGGCTACAATCCTGGCGCAAATGATGGCAGGATGGGACCCAAGACAGAAACTGCCATTGTGGCATACCAGACCGACAAACAGCTTACCCCTGACGGGGAGGTCACCGAAGGACTCGTCAATCATATCTTATCCCATGTGAGGATTCCGGATGATTTTTATATCAACTATAATCGGAAAAGCCTTTTTTCTGACGGCGCTATACTGACCATAAACGCTAATGGTCAATACTTGGTGACTCCGGCATTTTCAGATCCCCGAAACCCATCAACCCGTATTTTCGAAAAAGGCCGCCTAAGCCCGGCACGGATGAAGATGATGTATGTTCAAATCCTGAGTTGCGGGGTTTTCAACAAAAAACAGCAGAAGGCAAATCCTAAAACGGTCAGAGGTGGAAAGGGTTATTCGCTTCCTCTCAATGATGCAGATACGATCATAATTCATATCACGGCAAACGGAAAGCGGGGCAATACGAACGCTTGCGAATACTGTGTTAAAGAGATTTTAAAAATAGCAGGTTCATCGATTGAAAAATACATTTGGTAATTTTTCAATATTGACGTAGAATAGCTGTACGGAGGGTATTCATGGGACGTTGGTGTTTTGCTGTTTTGTTGTTGTGGACGGTACTTGGGATGCCGACATTGGGATTGGCCGCGGACATGCCGCAATGGCTGGGCATTCAAACCGTGGACATAGAACCCATGTCGGCCGCGGCCCTTGGGCTTCGGGAGCCGGCGGGTGTGCTGGTGACATCCGTACAGCCGGGCACTGCGGCCCATGACGCGGACATCGTGAAGACCGATGCCATCCTGGAGGTTAACGGGCAGAAAATCATCAACAGCAGGACGCTCCGCACTATTGTTGATCAGGTGAAGCCCGGCGGCACCCTCAAGTGCTTTGTCCTTCACGTCACCGGGCGACCCAATGAACCCATGAAGGTTGAAGGCAAGGGAATCCTGATCCGGCGACCAAGGCCGGGAGAACCCAGAGTATCCATAACACAACTGGCCGTGGAGCCGGAGGTCGTGGCGGCCGGGGGCAAGTTCGCCATAAAGGCGACCTATGGTGTGGTGAACCCCGGCGGTGATGATGGCCCGATCCCTGTGAATTATAAGATCGAGGTCGTTAAGGGCGCCAAACGCGTAACCCTCGATTCCGAGACAATGAAAATTTCCGCTTCAGGTGAGAAGTCTACGTTCTGGCTCACGGCGCCTCAAAAAAGCGGCTCATATCAATTGTTGTTCTCCATCCAGTACCAAAATATTTCACGATCGAAACAGGTGAGTTTCGAGATTGAGTAAAGGAGGATCTTATGTCATTTCGGAAGCTTGTTCATTCCATCGCCGCTGTCCTGACGTGCGTCTGGATCTTACTCTCAAACAGTATGCCCTGTGTTGCGGCACCCTCCTGCGATGGTGCCATTTTCTTGAGAACGGAAGGACCTTACAAATACGGACAGGAGGTGGCGGTCAGGGTGATCATCAGCCCTGAAATCCATTATCCGGATGGTCAGGTTGATGTTTTTTCTGCACGTGATAAACGGTATTGCGTTATGGCAGAAGACCTTGGTGATGGGGTGTGGGATGCAAAGATCCGGATTCCTCTCCAGAACGACTGGAACCGGAAAATCGGCTTCAGGCTATGGCAGGGTGAGAAGCTTGTGTGTGAAAAAACAAAGCCCATCAACATGAAAGCCGAAATGGTCATGGACATCAAGGGGCCGGAGTGGTCGTGTGCGGGATATCCTGCAGAGTATGAATTGACCATGGGCGGTGCCTCGTTACTTTCCATTCACTGGGATTTCGGGCAGGAGGAACGCAACACAATGGTAAACGCGCAGGGACGTGATGTGCAGCGTATCCGCTGGAAATCCCCCGGTGAAAAATCAGTTATAGCGACGATCAGAGCCTCGGGCCATCCGTTACAGAGCCGGCTGATCACCACACCGGTCGCCCCTGAAAATGGAGGCATGGTTGTTGAGGGCCCACGGACCGTTCAACAGGGAGACTTAAAAGAGTGGAAGATCGTCGTGCCGCCCATGGGGCCCCGGCACATGGCCTATCATATAGAGCTCGAGGTGGATTGGGGCCAGGGGGAAACATCGCGCTATGTGAACAGAAACAGTCGGTTTGAGATCCGGAAGCGTTTTGTACGCCCGGGCACCTATACGGTGGGGCTAAGGCTTCTGGAAAGAAATGTCTCGCTCCTCCTGAAAAACAATTTCATCGTAAAGGTCATCGAAAATCGGCCGACCCTGGATTTGCAGGTCACAGGGCCCCAACAGGTAACCGCGGGCACACCGGCTTTCTGGACAGCCCAGACAACAAGAGGGCGGCCGCCCTATGAATTTTGGGTTAGGCTTTGGGATCGTGCTAAACTACGGACATTGTTGTCAGAGTCAAATATTGCGAAATTTAATCTGAATTTATCCACACCCGGAAAGAATAAATTAACCTTCCAAGTCGTTGATGCGGATGGTATTGCGTCTGACTGGCATGAGGTAAAAGTGCTTGTCACACCGGAGAAAGATGAGGCAACGGTGGTGAACAACACCCAGGGAGGCAACACATCAACCACCGGCGGCACAATCAAAAAAGACCCTCCGCCTGACAGCGGTCAACAAAACGGGTCCGGTTCGGGGGCGACCCCGGTCGGCGATCCGACCGGATCTCCCGACATATATGGGGGCCTGGTAATCAAAGGGCCTGCCAGGGTCTCAGTCGACGCATCGGCGCGCCTGAAAGCCCTTGACCACGGCGGGCGGGCGTACGCTTCGGCCACCTGGGACAGCAGCAATACGGAGGTCCTGAGGGTTTCCTCTAGTAGCGGCTGGGTCCAGGGCCTCAAACCCGGGCACGCCACGGTCATCGTCCATGTGGACGATATGCGGGCCTATCATGATATCGAAGTCGTGAAAGGACCTGTTAATCCGTTTCAGGATGCAGTGGATGATCTTAAAAAAGATCCCAACGTCAAGGTTGTGGTCAAAAAACCCCCGCCGGACGGAGACGAAGCGGACGAACAAGGGGTCGATACCGGATCTGATGGTGGCGATTCCCAATCCAATGGTCCTGACGATGACTCCGATGATTTGGATTCCATCGAGATGGGGGGCGTTTCCGCAGATTCGGATGACGAAGAAGACGCGGAAGAACCTTTTAATCCGTTTCTGGATGCAGTGGATGATCCTAAAAAAGATCCCGACATCAAGGTTGTGGTCAAAAAGCCCCCATCGGACGGAGAAGAAGCGGACGAACAAGGGGTCGATATCGGATCTGATGGTGGCGATTCCCAATCCAATGGTCCTGACGATGACTCCGATAATTTGGATTCCATCGAGATGGGGGGCGTTTCCGCAGATTCGGATGACGAAGAGGACGCGGAAGATGACCTGGGTTTTAAAATGATAGGGCACAAACACGAGCCCATCAACAAGGGCGGATCGGGACCTTTCGGCGTCAGTACCGATCCGCCTGCCACCACCTTAGCGGACCCCTATGATCTGACAGGAACCTGGTATCTTGTTAACAGTTATTACGCTGGTGAAAACCTGGGTGCTACCCATATTTCTCCGGCATGGGCCCAAAAGTCCGCCGTGGTCCGTATCGAGCCAAGGAAAGACCGATATGTGGGAAAGATCGTCCGAGACGGAGAACTCCCCGGTATTGAGAGCCACTGGTATAAACACGCAATTCGATGGAGAAAAGGCCAGGAGGTGCTCTGGGTGGAACGGAAAGGAAAAGACACCTATGAAGGGCAAATAATGCGACACAGCAGATTGACAGATCGGATCTATGTCATCTTTAAAGTTGAGGGGAAACGAGCGAGGATCTGCGCTAATGCACACGAGGGTATGTGTCAGAGGGGGTTGAATATAGATATCCGGTATGCTCGGTATGCACTTGGTTTCAGGATTTCATCGGGGGATAATGTGGGCCGTTACAAGAGGACTCCGGAAAGCGACTCCATAAACCTTTTCGGAACGGAAGTGGGCGACTGATCGCTTGTTGATATAATTTTTTTTAAGGCGGGGACAGGGGATCAAGTCTGCCGGTGACCCCCTGATGACTTGAACCGTTCGGCGGAGATGAGGGAGCTTCTTGTGAGTTCAAACACCCGTTCATGGCTTGTCTGGCTTATCCCGTTTTTTGTGAGTATTGGAATGGCGTTCGGTGCGCTCATCGGCATGAGCTGTGTCACGGAGGCCATAACGCTGGAAGGCCCGGCCGGGGACATTGCGGGCGCAGCCGGAGCAATGATGGTTGTAATCTGCCTCGTGGCGGGTTTCGTCATGGCCACTTTTACGGTCATTGTGGCGAAAGTGCTACATCGCCGTGTACCGGACCGTATCGCTCTAAGGCTTGGCTTGAGTATCGTAGGCGGAGGCATCATCGGTGCCCTGGGGGCCAATGTCCAAGACGCGAGTACGACGGTAGCTTGGCTCCTACTCATTGTTGGTCCGGTTCTGCTTGCGTGGTTCTGTGTTACGAGAGGAAAGAGTGGGGGCAAAGGGATGCACTTCAAAATATGATTCCTGAGAAACAAGACCCCTTTTACTTTTATCGGAGATGAACATCATATGTTGCAGGTCATATTTATATTTAATGTCATTATCATGTTTTTGTTCTGGTTGGCCTGTATGGTAACAATTACACCCGCTTATAATCATTTTATTCAGTATGGAAAAACCGGCAGTATATTGCCGCTTCTTACTCAACTTGCCATTGATACTCGTTTATTACTGCTGTGTATTCCGTTCTTCTGGATTATTATATCTTTTTGGGTTTATAGGAGAATCCGTGGAAGGCAGAAGGAAAATCAGCTTCAATTTGTTTTATTCTTTAACATGCTTAGCATATCGACAGGGTTTCTAATGCTGATTCTTTATGGCTTGGCAGGGATACTTCCATACCTTATGATAGGTACTGATATCTAATTGTGAATTTATTATTTTTGAAAATTAGCACCTTAAAACCGGCAGTAGCTGAAATACAAGTTGGCAAAGGGAGTGGATATTCATGAAGGTGTACAGAGAATCAATCGATGAGCTTGATTCATATGAGTCCTTTATCGGACACATCTACAAAGTCGAGAACCTTATTGTTTTTCCCTTCGTCAATTTGGCAGTATCCAATCATCCTTTGAACAAATCAGAGCAACTTATGTATATTGATAGATCGTATCTGGTATTTGGAGATGTGGAACGCTTCTCAGAATCAGATGCAGAACTCTTTTCGAAAACGATACAAGCCAGATATCATCTATGTCATGGCGGGGTGAGTATATTAGATTTACGGTTTAAAGAGTTTATCATAGAATGCAATAACTGCTCATTATTCCTATTTAATAATAGTATGATTCGAACAGAACAATGGGTTCCAATAGATACTGAAACTCAAACCAAGAATATGACGGAACAAGATATAGCTTTTATGTCATTAAAACCTGATATAGAAAAAATGCAAAAGGAGCTGACATCTGAATCGGCTCAAAAAATTGTGCGACGAGACAAAGCGAACAGGAATGACGTCTGATGAAAAGAATCTTTCGGCATTATGAAGGGAAAATTCAAACCTTTTCAGGATCTCAATTTTCAACAGTAAAAGCCGTTGTTTGTAATAGGGGACATTCGTACCCTATTATACGCCGTGGTGGAGTGTTCTCCCCGTATTGGTATTCAAATGTGTTAATGCTATCATCAAATTATCCTCATAGTTGCATAAACAACACGATGAGATTTGTGTAAAACCGCTTAAACCATAGCGTTGTGTGGGAACACCGATTTAATTCCTTACCAAATTCACCGGAATAATTCTTTACCAAATTCACCGGTGATAAATTACAGTTTTTTAAATCCTTTCATATAATTCTAAAGAGAATATCTAGAATATCTAT
>Ga0272444_10002085_pt1 | contig 18755 bp, 15 predicted proteins | sample SSMForm13_FD_201033 | JGI IMG/M metagenome (GOLD analysis project Ga0272444, IMG submission 201033) | Marine sediment archaeal communities from Little Sippewissett salt marsh, Falmouth, MA, United States - SSM-Form-13 | ecosystem: Environmental > Aquatic > Marine > Wetlands > Sediment ... | reverse complement strand
CCGAGGCGGTGCTTCCATCCGGCCGGGCGAGCGTTGACATCTATTACGACTACGGCATCGACATCTGGCCGGCCCACATGTGGGTGCGCATGGAGTGCACCGGCGGCACGCCGGTCACAGTGCAGCCCGTCCAGCCGGTGCAGCCCGTCCAGCCGGTGCAACCCGTCCAGCCGGTGCAACCCGTCCAGCCGGTACAGCCAGTGCAGCCGTCGGCGGGCAAGAAGGTGGCGGTGCTGATCAGCGGCGGCGGGAACAAGGGCTCGAACTACGATCGCTACTGGAACGACATGAGCTTCATGTATCGGACGCTGAAGGAGCGGTACGGCTACGCCGATGCCGACATCCACGTCGTCTACTCCGACGGCACCGACACGAGCCACGACCAACGGATCCTGGCCACCGAGCAGTACGCCGACTCGCCGAAGGACCTCGACGGCGACGGGACGCCGGACATCGATCGCGCCGCGACCGTCCAGGACGTGACCGCACTGTTCAACGATCTTCAAAGTCAGCTGACGGCGGACGACCAGCTGTTCGTGTTCGTCACCAACCACGGAAGCCAGAACCCGGAGGGGACGGACAACGCCGTCGTGATCCTCTACTACAACGAATACTTGACAGACGACGCTTTCGGCGCGTTGGCCAACGGCCTCAACGTCGGGACCGGCATCTTCTTCTTCGAGCAGTGCTTCTCCGGAGGCATGCTCGACGAGCTGAACCGGCGCAACCACATCGTGATGTCGGCGGCCGATTGGAACGAGCCGTCGTGGGGCTGCGACACCGAGGGGGCGTACAACGAGTTGGCGTTCCACTTCGTCAGCGCGCTGATGGGGCGCACGCCGACCGGCCAGGCCGTCAACGCCGATGCGAACGGCGACGGTATCGTGTCGATGCGCGAGGCGTTCGACTACGCCAACCGCATGGATAGTCAGGCCGAGGAGCATCCGCAGTACTTCGAGGGGACGAGCGGCGCCGGGAGCAACGCGACGCTGTAGCCGCTCGAAGAGAGGCGAAGGTCGAGATCTCGGGGGCGTCCTGCGGGCGCCCCCGTGGCTCTTCGGACCGCCCCCCTCGGCGAACCCGCCGGAGCGGCTACGCCTCGGCGTCCGCCGGCTTCGTCGCCTTCACGGTGACGCTGGAGATCGTGCCCGCGAGCTCGCGAACGCCCTGTCGATCGAGACCGAGACTCTCGGGGTCGACGGCTTCACCGTCGATCATCACGGTCGGTTCGCCGGGATCGGCGAAGGCCGCATCGGCCGATGTCTCCGAGAGGATCTCGGTGGTCTCGAATCCCGCGGCGTCGATGGCGGCCAGGTAGTCGGCCTTCATCGACGCACCGGCGACGCAGCCGACGTACGCTTCGATCGAGGCCCGGATCGACTCGGGCAGCGGCCGAAGCAGGACGATGTCGGAGACGAACATCCGCCCGCCCGGTCGCAGCGCCCGGTGCGCCTCGCGGAACACCTGCGGCTTGTCGGGAGACAGGTTGATGACGCAGTTCGAGATGACGACATCGACGGTCCCATCGGCCACCGGGAGGTGCTCGATCTCCCCCAGGCGAAACTCGACGTTGTCGATCGCGTTCGATCGGGCGTTCTCTCGCGCGCGGTCGATCATCTCGGCGGTCATGTCGACGCCGATGGCGCAGCCGGTCGGCCCGACGGCCCGGGCTGCGAGGAAGCAGTCGAGGCCCGCCCCTGAACCGAGGTCCAGCACCGTCTCGCCTTTCCGCAGTGACGCCAACGCCGTGGGGTTCCCGCAGCCGAGCCCGAGGTCGGCCCCGTCGGGGACCGATTCCAGCTGACCGGCCGAGTAGCCGGCGGCCCGGCTCACCGATGTTCCGCTCCCACAGCACGATCGCGCGGTCCCGCAACAGGACGTTCCCGTGCGGGCCCGCTCGCCGTACCGCTTCCGCACCGATCGGCGGATGTTCTCGTCGTTCATGTCACCCCTCCCGAGGGCTCGTCCGGCATGAGATCCCGCGCCACCGGCCCGAGCGTCGACTGGACGATCTGAACCAGTTCGTCGGCCTTCGTGAGCAGGATGCAGCAGATCTTGCCGTCCTTCTCGATCGTCGTGAGCGCGAGCTTGTCTCCCCCTTGGATTCCGGCCTTCGCGCGGACATCCTTCGGGAGGACCATCTGCCCTCGCTCGTCGACCCCGACCAACGCCTGGACCTTGAATCCGCTGCAGCATCCTTCGTCCGCCATCGAGTCCTCCTGATTATTCTGATCAATCTGATTATTCAGTGACGCATGATATTCCGGATCGATCGGCGTGTCAATGGGCCGCGAGGGCATCCTCGGTGGATGACGAGCGGCGCGGAGTGCTGCCGATCGTCTCGATTAGTCCACGACGGCGTTTTCGACGATGGAGAACGTCTGTGCGTCGCAGTCGATCTCGGCCCGCACGCCGTACGGCATGACGAAGAACGGGTCGGTGTGGCCGAAGTCCATGCGGGTGACGATCGGCATGTCGGTGAGTCCGTACTCGCCGGAGACGACGCTGAGGAGCGCATCGTCGTAGTTCACGAAGTCGTCCGGCGGGATCCCGCCGCCCGGTCGTCCGAGCAGGATGCCCGACAGCCGTTCGAGCACGCCGACCGCGGCGAGGGCTCGAAGCGCGTACGTCAGGATCTCGGGCGGCGGCGCGTTCTCGGCCGTCTCGAGGAACAGGATCGCATCGTTCCAGAAGTCGAGGTCGGGCCACAGCGCAGTCCCCCGCAGCCAGTCGAACACCTCCAGGCAGCCGCCGATCAGTCGGCCGCTCCGAACGCCCTCACCCTGCAGGTAGCGCCATCCGGTCGAAGGGTTCAGCGCCCGCTTGCGCTCCTGGTTCTCGGGATCGGCCCAGTCGAGGAACTCGACCGTCCAGCCGTCGGCGTTCGGCTCGATCGTCCCGATCGGCTCGGACGAGCACAGCGTCCGGCGGACCGACTCGACCATGTACGGGAACATGCCCCCGTTCTCGGCGAAGCCGGCCATGATCGCCGGCCCGCAGAACGACACCAGCCCGGCCTTCAGGCACGCCATTAGCGCGATCGTCGTGTCGGAATAGCCCATCATGATCTTCGGGTTCGACCGGATCACGTCGAGGTCGATGTACGGCAGCAGGCGGATCGAGTCGTCTCCGCCGATCGTCGAGACGATCGCCGCGATCGACGGATCCTCGAACGCGGCCATCAGATCGTCGGCCCGGGCCCGCGGATGCCGGTGCAGCCACTCCTCGGGCTTCAGCGCATGAGGCATCGCGACGACGCTGACCCCGAACTCGGCCTCCAGCTGGCGCACGCCGGCCTCGTACCGATGCGGGATCTCACCCGGCCCACCCCACGACAGCGACACCGCGGCGACCCGGTCCCCGGGGTTGAGCTTGCGCGGCTTGATCAACTCTTGGGTCATCGGCTCCCTCCCGCCATCGTAGTTGTCTCCGCCGGGTATTCTACGGCCATCGCGCCGCACCGCCTCGCGCGCCGCAACGAAACCGAGACGGCAGCCACGGAGAGTCGACGCAGCTGGAGCATCAAGGAGTGTGAGGGATGGATCGGAAGGCGTTTCGCGGGTTACTGGAGGGGTTCGAGTACACCGAGGAGCAGGTGGCCGACTGCACGTCGGGCGTCGAGCTGTTCGAGGAGCATCTGGGCAAGGCGGATCCAGCGAGGACACTCGAGCAGGCCGATGCGGACGATGTCGCCCCGTTCGCGGCGAGCATGATCGAGCAGGAGCTGAATCAGCGAAACCGGTTCGTCGGCATCTACCACTACGCCGGCATGATCGGCAATACGGGCGTGCAACTCGGCGTCCTCGATCTGATCGACGGATACGAGATTCTCGGCAACCTGCACCGCTTCGTCGGCGAGGAACTCGGCGAGGACGCCCAGCGCGAGATCTTCGACGGCGTCGGCGTGCCCCCGTTCGGAACGACGCCGCTCCAGTGGACCAAGGCGACGAGCGTGATCATGCCTCGACTCGAGGCGGCAGCCGATCGCGAGACGGTCGAGCGGATCCTCGGGTCGGGCCTGCGCGACCTTCGCGACGAGTACTACGTCGACTTCAAGACCCGCTACGAGGAGTTCGGCGACATCGACGCATTCCTCGAGGATCGCGGCAAGCGGCACCTCGATCGCCTGATCGACCACGCCGAGAACGGAACGCCGTACTTCAACCAGATGATCGACGACGCGGTGCTCGACTTCGTCCGCGCCACACCCGAGATCGGTCGCGGCGTACGCAACGGGCGCACGATCATCGAGACGAAGATTCCGCACGAGACGATGGCGTACCTCGCCGCGACCGACGAGCGCACCAAGCAGTACCACGTCTGTCATTGTCCGTGCGTGAAGCCGTCGATCCCGCGAGACGACCTGGACGTGTCATCGACGTTCTGCGCCTACTGTCCGTCGTTCAACGCCAAGCCGTGGGAGGTCACGTTCGGACAGCGCCTGAAAACCGAGGTCCTCGAATCCGGCCTGCGCGGCGGTCTCTTGTGCACCTTCGCCATCCACCTGCCCGAGGAAGCGTTCTAGCCCGAAGGAACCCACGACGCACCGATCAGGCCGCGAGGCGGGAGACGGTTATCCGAAGCTCTTGCGGAAGTGGTAGCCGTAGATGGCGAGCGTGACAGCCATAGGGACCGCTTTGGGCCGCCGCAGCGCAGTCCATGCCAGAAGCTTCCAGTACTGAAGGCGTCCGCGGGACTTGAGTCCGAGGTGGTAGATGGAGCGAACGAAGGCAAGGAGGTGCTGAACGTCCAGATGCGTTCGGTTCGTCTGAAGCTTGTACTCCTTCAGGAAGATCCGGATCCGCTCGTAGTGGACCCGCGGGGAGTAGATCGTCTGCATGATCCGCCGATATCCCTCTTGAAGGGTCTCGAAGCTCATCCGCGGGATGACGTTGGTTGTCCCGTCGGCGTTGTCGCCGGTGACGTCGTCCCGCAGCCTGCCCTCATCGGACAGACGCTCGTAGAGCTTGGTCCCGGGAATCGCCTGAAGCAGGCCGACCATCGCGGTCACGATGCCGCTTTGCTGGATGAAGTCGATCTGTCGCTGGAAGATCGACGGCGTGTCGCTGTCGAAGCCGACGATGAAGCCACCCTGAACCTGAAGGCCGGCCCGTTGGATGCGCTTGACGTCCTCCACCAGGTCGCGGTTCGTATTGAGGTTCTTGCCGCACTCGCTCAGGCTGTCCTGATCCGGCGTCTCGATCCCGATGAACACCGTGGTGAAGCCGGCGTCGACCATCATCTGCATCAGCTCGGGATCGTCGGCCAGATTGATCGACACCTCGGTGGCGAAGTCGATCCCCTTCTTGTCACGTCGCCATTCGATCAGCGCCGGCAGCAGCTCGTTCTTTAGGTAGCGTCTGTTGCCGATGAGGTTGTCGTCTCCGGAGAAGACCGGGCCATGCCAGCCTTCCGCGCAGAGACTGTCGAGCTCGGCGATGACCTGATCGACGGCCTTGAGTCGGGTTCGGTGCCCGAACAACTCGGTCACGCTGCAGAACTCGCAGTTGAACGGGCAGCCGCGCGACAGCTGGATGATCATCGAGGCGTAGCGCCGCATGTCGACCAGCTTCCACAACGGCACCGGGCTTTGGCGGATGTCGGCGAACTCGGTCGTCGAGTAAACCCGCTGTGCGCACCCGTTGGCGAGATCGTCGAGGAACTGCGGAAGTGTGATCTCGGCCTCGTTCAGGACGAGGTGATCGACCTCGTCGAACGCGTCCGGATCGGTGGTGAACATCGGTCCGCCGGCGACCACCTTGAGACCGCGCTCCTTGCAGCGGGTGATGATCTCCCGTGCCGAGTCCTGCTGAATGGTCATTCCGCTCAGGAACACGAGATCGGCCCACGCCAGATCCCTGTCGGTCAGCTTGGCGACGTTGACGTCGACCAGCCGCTTGCCCCACTCCGGCGGCAGCATGGCCGCGACGGTGAGCAGTCCCAGCGGGGGCGAGAAGGCGCGCTTGCGGATGAAGCGAAGCGCGTACTTGAAGCTCCAAAAGGTGTCTGAAAACTGTGGGTAGACCAGCAATACATTCATGGGACGCTCCCCGACAAGCACGCTGTGCCCATCTTCCTCGCGGTCACCGTTGCGGGTAGGCCCTCGAAGTACCTCCATTGTACCCCGGCGTCGGGAGAGTTGGCGAAGGAAATCTGTGGAATTCTTCGGCGCACCCGCGGGGTCCGAGGTGAGACGCTCGGGAGACGAGATACGCGGACGCTTGCGCCACCTCATGTCCGAAGGAGACTCCATGAGAACCGCGTGCTGCGTTGCCCTGATCACCATCCTCGCCCTTGCCTCGACTGTGGGACGTGCCCGATCGTCCCGCGGGTCGGACGGCGAGATCGACGTCTTGCTGTTGTTCGCCAATCCGTACGGTGCCAATACGCATCTCCTGAAGAACCAGTTCGAGGACCTCGGCTGGAACCTGACGATGGCCGGCCTCACCGATGAGGTTCGAAGCTGCAGCAGCCTGTGCGTCGCGATGGCCGTCGATGCGTTGATCCCCGATATCGATGTGTCCGCCTACGACGCGGTGGTGCTGGCGACGACTCAGGGCGCCTTCCACTACTCATCGAATCCGGCGAGGGAGTTCAGGGAGAGTCCGGAGACGCTCGATCTGATCCGAGAGGCGGATCGACTCGGCCTGACGCTGTTCTCCGGATGCGCCAGCACACTCGTCCTCGCCGAGGCGGGCGTGCTCGAGGGTCGATCCGTCCTCGCCCACGCGCGGGTCGATCTCGGCTGTGACGAACGGGGCATCGTGTGCACCGAGAGCGGCTCGCTCACCAACCTCCCGCCGCTCGTCGACGGGAACATCGTCACCGGCACCAACCACCGCCTGTATCAGGCCGAGATCGCCGAGGCGATCGCCCGATCGTTCGAGGAGTCGGCCGACGGAGAGGCACACGTCCCCCTCGCCCTGCGGCCGATCGAACTCGCCACGATGCCGATCGAATCGGACCACCCCATCGAGCAGGCGTTCGCCCTCGGCGGCTCCGGGAGCGACATCGTTCGCGCGGCCTGCCCGGCGGACGGCGGCGCGGTGCTCGTCGGCCAGACATACTCCGTGCCCGACAGCGGCCCGGACGCCTTGATCGTCAAGCTGAGCGACGGACTCGATCTCGAGTGGGCCATCTCCTACGGCGGCCCGGGACGCGACCTCGGCTCCGACGTCTGCGTGTTGTCGGATGGCGGGATCCTGATCGTGGGGACGACGTCGTCGATCGGCGGCGGCCGGGAGGACGTACTCCTGGTGAAGCTCGATCCGTCCGGCGTGCTTCTGTGGTCGAAGACGCTCGGGGGCGCCGAGTCGGACGTCGGACTCGGGGTCTGCGCCACCGACGACGGCGGCTTCGCCGCCTGCGGATTCACGCACCCCGCCGGCGAGGCGCACTCCGACGTCTACGTCATTCGCGGCGACGGGGATGGGCATACGCTGTGGACGAGGTCGTACGGCGACGCATCGTTCGAACGCGGCGTGTCGATCGCCGCCCTGGCGGACGGCGGCTTCGCGATCGCCGGCGGATCGACCAGTCGCGCCGGCCACGGCAACTACGACATGCTCCTGCTGCGCGTCGACGCGACGGGGGAGCCCGTGTTCGAGGAGCACTTCGGTGGCTCGACCTACGATCTTGCAGAGGACGTCATCGTCACGAGGGCCGGCGGGTTCGCGATCGCCGGCTTCGGCGACACGGGCGCCGACATCATGGACGCCCGCATCGTGGTCACCGACGCGGCGGGTCAGCGGCAGGAGAGGTTGATCCGCGGCGAGATGCGCGATCTCGACTACGCACGCGCCATCATCGAACAGCCGACCGGCGGCTTCCTGATCGCCGGCCGAACGAACGCGCCAACGCCGGGACGCAACGACGCGTGGCTCCTGGCGATGGGGCCCGACGGCGGCTTCCTGTGGGAGCAGGCGTTCGGCGGAAGCGAGGGCGACGGATTCCGCGGCCTCTGCTCGATGCCCGACGGCCGGTATCTCGCCGTCGGCTACACGACCTCGTTCGGCAGCGGGAGCTACGACGCGCTCGTCGCGCTGATCGACGCGGGGGCGACTCCGTAGATGCTTCGCGACGCCAACGTCGCCTTCACGGAACGTCGGCGTCGACATACGATGCATTCATGACGAGGCCGGTGCGCATGCTCTTGGTGGTCGGTGGGACGATGTGCGTCGGGCTCGGCATCCTCGGCGTGTTCCTGCCGCTCCTGCCGACCACGCCGTTTCTGCTGCTTGCGGCGTTTCTCTACGCGAGGAGTTCCGATCGGCTCCACCGGTGGCTGCTGGCGAACCGTTGGTTCGGCGGGATCATCCGCCGCTATCACGAGGCCCGCGAGATGAGGCTCCCCCACAAGGTCGTCTCGCTCGTGCTGCTGTGGGGCACGATCGGCTATTCGATCGTCGCCGTCCTCGAGGCGTGGTGGGCGCGTGCCCTGCTCGGCGCGATCGCCGTCGGCGTGACGATCCATCTCCTGAGCCTCCGCACGGCGAGGCCTTGACCACCGCTCATCCGGCCGGCTCGAGAACCAGCCGATGGACGGCGCTCTCGACGATGTCGTCGCGCGTCCACAGCATGGGCGGTGCCTCGACATCGAGCCACGGCTCGATCATGTCGTCGTAGGCGTCGGCCATCGGATGCCCGCTTTGCCCGGTCGAGTGAACCGCTGTGCTGTTCGACAGATCGCCAAGGTCGATGATCATGCGCATCGCCGGGATGCTCTTCACCTCGAACGTGTCGAGCGATGCGGTCCAGCGTGTGTTGCTGATCGTGTCTGTCATGCCGCCGACCGGAAACGGTCCACGGTTGACGAGGGCTTCGAACGGCCCGACGCCGCTTTGACCGAGTGGATTGCTGACGAACGTCGCGGTGTGGACGTCGCCCCAGGTGTGGCCGTCACCGTTCGGCCCGCAGAGCGCGATCACGTCGGCGCACCCCTCGACGAGCGCCCGAACGAGAATGTCGTCGCGATGCTCGACGATCCCCGGCGTCGTGGCGTCGTCCCACCACGCGTGATCCGGCTGGTTCAGCAGCGTACGGACGGCCCACATCTCGCGATCGCCGCCGACCAGATGGGTCGCGTCCTCGCCGAGTTCGTCGCCGAACGTTCCCAGGACCAGGCGGCGCCAGAAGCAGGCGTACAGAAGCGCCTCGGAACTCGACGCGGCGAACCGGCGATCCCATCCGAGCAGACGATCGCGCGCCGAGACGAGGCTCCCGGCGGGGAGGTCGAGGCCGACGAGGTACGGCAGGACCTCGTCGGCGCTGACGAGCTTCACGTCGGCCTGGATCGTCCGGAACGACTCGACCGAGTGATCCGCCTTCGCCGCCAGCAGATCCTCGATTCGCGCGGCGCGGTAGGCGTAGTCGAAGTCCCGACTGAGCGCGACGTCGAGTCCCCCGCCGAGGTCGGCCGCGATCGCGTCGAAGTACGAAGGCGGCGCGGCGGCTTGGTTGGCGGCGACGATCACGCCGCCGGCCGGGTTCAGAACGTGCGGCAGGCTGTCGAACGTGAGGAAGCCCTTCCATTCGGCCGCGTCGGTCCATCCGGCGGCCGGCGCGAGGCCGGTATGGCCCGCGGCGCGTATCGGCACCCGACCGGCGAATTGGTAGCCGATGTTGCCCTCGATGTCGGCGTAGACGAAGTGCTGAGCCGGAACGTCCCAGAACCGAAGCGCGTCGCGGAACGAGTCCCAATCGACGGCCCGATCGATCGCCAACACGGCGCGGGAGATGGTCCCGGGGTCGAGTGCGGTCCAGCGTTGGACGATCGGATCGCCCGGATCGAAGCCCCCGACCTCGCCGGTCTCGGCGTCGATCGCATGGTCGGTGAGGATCGGTCCGAGGTGGGTCTCTCGGACCGCGATCGTCACCGGCTCGGACCCGTCGCCGAATCGGATCGTCTCCTCCCGGGCGGTCATGTCGCGCCACGCGCCGTTCCATTCGTACTGCAGCGGGTCCTCCGGGTTGATGCGCATGCGGTACGCATCGTGAACGTCGGGAAAGCCGTTCGAGATCCCCCAGGCGATCGTTCCGTTGTGGCCGACGACCACCCCGAGAGAGGCCGGGAACGTGAACCCGACGACGTCGAACGCCTCGTCGCCAGTGCAGTGCAGGCCGATCTCGTACCACACCGAGGGCAACTGGATCCCGAGGTGCGTGTCGTTGGCCAGCAGCGGCCGGCCGCTCTCGGTGTGCGCCCCGCTGACGACCCAGGCGTTGGTCCCTCCGCCGGGTCCGGTCCCGAGCGTGAGGCCGATCTCACGAACATCGAACGGGAGTTCCACCGACGATGCAGCCTCGGACGGCGATTGCACGGGTGCCGGCGAGATCGGTTCTGACGTCGGAGGGTCCTCGATCTTGACGATCGTCGACCGTTCGTCGTACGGCCACGGCGGCGTGAGCCACGCGTCGGTCATCTCGGGGCCGAGGCGCTCGTACAGTGCGCCGCGCAGCACGTCCTTGCTCTCCTCGAGCCCCATGTCCCACGCCATCAGCTTGGCGAACACCAGCGTGTCGACGGGCGTCCACGGCGCGATGTCGAACGAGATGCCGGTCAGCCCGAGCACGGCGTACTCCACCGCCAGCTCGCCGGGAGCGCGGGGCGAGATGTAGGCATTGACCCCGTCGCAGAACGCATCGAGGTACAGGCGCGTCTCGGCGTCCATCGCGGCCAACTCCCGCTCCGCCACCTGGCGCCAGCCGAGCGTGCGGATGAAGACGTCGGCCCGCAATGTCGCGATCGTCCGCCCGACCAGCTCGCCCAGCGCGCCGCTCGCCGTGTGCCGCCAGAACTCCATCTGCCACCACCGGTCCTGTGCCTGCACGTACCCCTGAGCGAAGAAGAGGTCATGCAGGGTCGACGCATAGATGTGGGGGACGCCGCGCGTGTCGCGCAGGACCTCGACGGCGTCCGACAAGCCGGCCACGACGATCGTGCCGTCGAGCGCCGGAAGCGGTCGCTCGAGCGTGTTCTGAACCAGAGCCACGCCGCCGATCAGCAGGACGACCGCCGTCAGAAGGAGCGTGCGCCAGAGCATGTCGATCACGTCCCGCGAATATCACGTCATCGTAGTCGGTTCGCCGGATTGAGCCAACGTGGGGCATCAGCTTCAGTAGATGTCGAGGTCGCGGCCGAGGACGACGGGACCGTCGTAGCCGGTGTGAACCTCGTCGAGCAGTTCCTCGTCGGTCACGGCACCGTGCGTCAGGGCATGGGTCAGCACGAGCAGCCCCGGTCGGACGATCGACGCGACCTCGGCCAGCTCGGCCGTCGAGGTGTGAACGGCCCGATGGTAGGCTCGCCACGCAGGGTCCCGCCTCGCCCAGCCAACTTCGGAGTGGGCCTCGTGGACGAGGACGTCGCAGTCGGCGTACGCCCGCACCATGTCATCGAATGGGGCGGTGTCGCCGGAGACGACGACGACCCGGTCCGGCGTCGTGAACCGGAACCCGAACGCCGGCCACGATCCGTGGTTCGCCGCGAACGCGTCGACGGTCACCCGCGCGTCCTCGTAGACTCGACCGGGCTCGATCTCCGTCGCGCGGACCTCGCAGCCGGAGCCGTTGGCCGGCTCGAGGCCTTCGAGACGCTCGCGGATATCGTGCTCGTACGCGGCGAACAGGTTCTCGGTCATCGATCGAACCCCGACCGGGCCGAAGATGCGTAGCGGCTCCGTTCGTCCGATGGTCCACGATGTCAGGATCAGATCGGGCAACCCGACGGTGTGGTCGGAGTGCAGGTGCGTGATGAACGCGCGCGTCAGTCGCGCCGGATCGAGAGCGCCGATCCCGGCGCGGTGCGCCGCGGCCGCCCGCCGGACGACGCCGGGACCGGCATCGACCAGGTAGGCCGCGTCCCCGACGACGATCCCCGTCGCCGGGCCGGAGCGTTCCGGCTCGGCGTTCGGCGTCCCGGTTCCGAGGAGCACGACCTTCGTGTCACCCTGCGCTGGCTCCGGCACGGCAATCGCCTCCCGGGTCCAGTCTAGACGATGCCCGGTGTTTCGTCACGATCGAGCCGCGTGACGCGAAACGACTTGTCGACTCGGCGAGTAGGTAGCACAGTAGGCTCGACACAAGGAGGAATGAGCGATGCGCGGGTTTCGAGTGGCAGGACCCTGGTGGGTTCGATGGGGGATGTTGGCTTGCTTGGCGACCGGGATCGCGTGCGGCGTGGTGTTCGTGACCGGGCTCGGGACCGACACGTCCACCGGCGGGGACATCGTCCCCAATCCGCTTCGCGCAGTGGTGTCCGAACAGCTCCTCGAGTGGCACAACTGGCTGGAGGACGGCAGCTTCGAGGAGGGCTCGATCGAGTACGAGGTCCTGGCACACCCGGTGGAGCACCTCGCCTCCGCGACGGCCCGGTGGTCCGCGGACGGGGTCCGGACGGGAACGCGAGGCATCCGAGTCGTGTCCGGTCCCGGAGAGGGCATGCTGTTCGCCGTGCACAGCCCGATCGAGAAGGGCGAGCAGACGCGATGCACGTTCTGGGCACGTTCGGTGCACGGGCCGAGCGACGTCCGCGTCTCCGTCCTCGGCGTCGATCGCGGCCACGAGGACCAGCCGCGCACGCTTCACGAGCTCGACGGCCCGATCTCGATCGGCACCGACTGGACGCAGGTGCAGTTCACGTTCGGCAACACACACGGCGTCGACTACGCGCTGCTGGCCATCGACATCGGCCCGAACCGGACGATCGACATCGACGACGTCTCGATCGAGGCCGAGCAGTGGAAGACGCAGGACGCCGCGATGCTTGAGCGAACCGTGGGCGGAATCCCCGTGCCGATCGTGCCGCTGGCTCCCGTGCACTTCAACGTGCTGATCCACATCGAGGATCCGCGACTGATCACCCAGCAGCCGGCCTACTTCTGGGAGAAGACGACCGTGTTCACCGAGCTGGCTCGCACCCTGCACGAGCACGGAGGCTTTCTGACGATCCAGCCAGAGGAGGATTGGCCGATGGCGTCGCTCAAGTACGCACCGGCCACGCTGTCCGATCTGGCCGCGATGTACGGCGTCGTCTATTCGACCCACACCCACGGGCCGGCGTGCGTCGACGCCGACGGCCGATTGCGCAGCAATCAGGACTGCAACGACTGCCGAGCCTGCCCCGGTTGGACCACGATCGAGACGGACATGGACCCGACGACGCCGGAATACGTGGGCAACCTGCGCGAACTCATCTCGGAGGTGTCGGGAACGGACGTGAGCGATCACAACGGGAACTGGCACTACGACAACGCGTCCGCCCTGGCCGGCGTGGGCATCTCGACCATGACGGCGTTCAAGGACCACAACACCCAGGCGACGTTCGACGCCCTGTTCACCAACCCATGGCGGCCGACGGCGTGTGATGCGATCGAGGAACCCGAGACGTTCTTCGTTCACGACCCCGAGACCGACGTGATCTTCGTGCCAGGCTGGGGCCAGGCGATCACCCGACATCCCGAGAGGATCCACGAGCGGCTGGCCGGGATGCTGAGCCAGGTGTTGTATCACGCGGACCCGAACCGGGTCAACACCTTCTACATCGTGACCCACGTCGATCACTACCGCCCCGACGGCGATGAGGCCTACATCGATGTCGATCCGGCGACCGGCGAGATCACGCTCGGCGAGGGCTTCCTCCGCGACCTCGGGTATTGGGAGGAGACGCTGACCGAGCTGATCGACCCGCTCGTCGCCGAGGGCTATCTAGAATGGACGTCACTGCCGGACATTGGCGACCTCTTCGTGCAATGGGAAGCCGCCTGCTCCGCGCCATGAGCGCGGAGCAGGTTGGAGAACGGCCTTGCCGTTCTCCCGTCGGCGAGACCTGCGATCTGGCCCGCCCGGCCAGGACGCCTGAAGAACTGCAGGGCCGTTCGAGCTACGTTCGTCGCTTGAACACCGACTTGTCGACCAGCATCGATGTCCAGTTGTCCTCGGGCTTCGTGGCCTTGGTCAACAGCCACGTCGTGGTCAGCGTCTCCTCGCCGTCGATCCTCTGCAGCTGCCCGACGAACGCCGACACCATGTGCGAAAGCGAGTCCGACTCGACCGCGTCGATCGGTCGCCAACAGACGACGAACGCGAACGTCCTCGCCTCCGGATTCGGCGCCGGGTCGGCCAGGCCAACGACGCGGTAGGTGCCTGTCTCCCCGGTATGCGAGCTGTACAGGCCTTCGATCCGCCCGTCCTCGACGGTGATGTCCATTACAGAGCCATGCTCGTTCTCCCACACGCCCGCCAGCTTCATTCGCTCTCCTCCCCGTCTCCCGCGCAGGAAACGCACCCCACGGTGTTTCGGGCCGCGGTCGGCGACCCACCCAAGCCCGGAGTTTGCGCTGCCGGGATCGTTGGGCGCAAGGCGCGGTTGCCGATCGATCGTCGAACCTGTACCGTCTTGGCCGCCTGTCGGAGGCCCCGATGCTCGAACCGAAGGAGGACCCGATGGATGGATTGCCCGAAGGATACCGCGCCCGCGCCGGGACGATGGACGACCTCGAGGCGTTGATCGACTTCGTGAACGAGTACTTCGCCGCGGTCGGGAGTTCGGAGCGCTACTCGAAGGAGCAGATGAGGGTCCAGCTGTCGCTTCCCGGATTCGACATCGGGTCATCGCTTCGCCTCGTCGTGTCGCCCGACGACGATCTCGTCGGCGCGGGCCTGGTCATCGACATCCGGGAGCCGCACGTCCACGTGTTCGCCGCCGGCATCGTCTCGGTGAACCATGAGGGCCGAGGCATCGGGACGGCGATCCATCGCTGGATCGAGACCCGTGCCCGCGAGGCGATCCCGAAGGCACCCGAGGGTGCGCGGGTGGTGCTGATGCAGTCGGTCGCCGAAGGCGCCGTTGCCGCCAACGCGTTTCTCCGCGAGAACGGCTACCGGCCGACGCGCCACTTCTGGAGGATGGGTATCGCGTTCGACGAAGCCCCGCCGGCGCCGGAGTGGCCGGACAGCATCTCGGTCAGGACGCTCGACCCGGACCGCGATCTCGAGGCGGCCGTCGCCGCGACGACCGATGCGTTCCGCGACCACTGGGGGTTCGTCGAGGGATCGCCCGAGGAGCGGATTGCGCGGGAGCGTCATCGCATCGAGAACGACCCGATGTACGACCCGTCGCTCGACTTCCTCGCCTGCGAAGGCCACGAAATCGCGGCCGTCTGCTTCTGCGCGTCGCATCACGGCCCGGATGAGACGAAGGGCTACGTCGGGGCCCTCGGCGTGCGGCCCGCCTGGCGCCGCCGCGGTCTCGGGCTGACGCTTCTTCGCCATGCGTTCGGCGAGCTTCATCGGCGCGGGCTAACCGGTGCCGCGCTCCACGTCGACGCCCAGAGCCTCACCGGCGCCACTCGCCTCTACGAGAAGGCCGGCATGCACGTCGAGGAGCTCAGCCACGAGTACCAGCTCGAGCTGCGCCCCGGTGTCGACATGGCCACGAGGTCGAGCAACTAGTCCAGCGGATAGCCGGCGAGGCGGTTCCGCCGGGCCATCGGGGCGTCGGATCGAGGGACCTCGGTCCAGTCGAAGACGAGGCGGTGCTCCTCGGTGCGGAAGACGTCGACGACCTCGGTCAGCGACGCGTAGGCCACCTCGCCGCGCTCGACGAGCACGTCGATCTGCGAGAGGAAGTCGTCCCACCACGCGATCCGCTGCTCCCAGTAGTGGATCGAGTCGGTCGGCGCGGCCCATCGATCGGGGATCCCTTCCGTTCCGACCGCCGCCTTGAACTCCCGCGGGCTGACGAACACGGCGCAGGTGTTGATCCGATCCGGGTGGCGGCCGTCGACGGCTTGTCGGATCGCATCGAGGCTGTTGACCAGCTCGCCGTGGCCGACGTAGACGTATCGACCGTCGGGATCGTGCAGTGTCCAGTCGGCGCGCGACGGCCTCCAGACCCATGTCGCGGTGCACTCGCCGGCGCCGTGGCCCGGCAGGCTGACGCCCCACAGGATCTCGAACTCCGGCGCACGGTGGTCGAAGTACTCCAGCTGATCCTGGATCGTCGCCTCCTCCATGCCCGAGGCGACGCGCGTCGGATTTCCCCCAGCCGCGGCGACGGCCTCCCGGACCTCGCGATAGAGGACCGACGATTGGTGGGCGTGGGCGTCGACCTCGTGGCCAAGCGCCTCGAGGTCGATGTAGAACGTCGGCTCGTACAAGCGCACGCCCTCGGAGAACGTCCAGTCGGAGCCGAAGTTGATCCGCGCGCGGTGATCGGCCGCCATGGCGGCGAACGCCCGCATCGCGTCGGCGAAGTGGCTCATCAGCTCTGGGCTCCCGTTGTAGTCGGGAATGCTCGCCTTCGGCGCGACGCCGCGGCTCACATCCTCCTCGTTGTGGACGACGATCGTGAGATACAGCGGCGCGAGGTCCGCTGAATCGCCCTCGCCGAGCGCTAGCCAGACCGATGCCGCTACGATGACGATCGACAGCGCCATCGCGGCGCCGTGCTTGACCTGAACTCGTCGGCGCATCATCTCGGGATCACCGGGATGGAGTGTATCACCGCCGGGCCGGACAGGCCGACTTGACACGCACGCCGGATTCCCCATACGTTGCGTCCGGGTGGTGTTCATATGCGTGAATCGGTGATTCAGAGGGACGCCGTTCCTCCCGAAAAGCCGCCGGTGGCCACGGATGAAGGGGGAGCATCCGATGAGTCGTTGAAGCGCCGGCGTGGTCGCGGGGCGTGGTTTCTCCCGATCCGCATCGCCGGATCCCACATCGGACGACATCGATTCGGCCGGTGGGATCCGTCGGCGGACCTGTTCAAGGACTAGCGGCCGCGCTCCCGTCCTCCCTCACCCGCCGCGGGTCGAGGTCCTTCGTGGTCGATGAATCGCCCGACGATCGATGCGATCGCCCGAACGTCGTTCGGCCGTCGTCGTGAGGCGGCGAGGATCTCCCTCGCGGCACGGCGCTTGAAGAGCACGAACAGGCGAATGAGGAACTCGGCCTTCCAGCGCGCGATCTCCGGATGCGGCTGCAGGCCCCAGACCGGACGGTCGCCGTAGCGAATCGCCTGCACCGCACATCGATCCGACCGCGCGAGCACGCGCCACGGAGAGGGCGGATCGACGACTTCGTCGAAGTGAAACGAGAACACCGACCACGGGCGAGGCACGCCATCGAGGAGATCGTCGTCGTCGAGCAGCTCCAGCGTCGTCCATCCGACCTCCGGCCGCTCCGATCGTCGCAGATGCTCGGGACCGGAGAGGGCGTGGACGAGCATCTGATGGCCGAAGCAGGAGCCGAGGATCGGGATGCCGCGGTCGGCCGCGTCTCGAACCGCGGCCGCCTCGACGTCGATCCATCCCACCGAGTCGAGGATCGATGCCTCCGACCCGGTCAGGATCAGGTGGGTGACGTCGTCCAGCGGCGGGATCCGCGCCCCGGACGGTACATTGGCGGATTCCACCTCGCAGTCATGCCCGGCCAATCGGGCGCGCCAATGCCACGCCGGCTTGAACAGGTGGCGGTGGACCGCGTTGTCGAGGATCAAGACCCGGCGCGTCATGACGGATCGAAGTGTACGCCGATGCCGGGCTACGCGCCTCGCCGCTGGGCGGCGATGTCCTCCACGGAGGTGTCGGGATGCCGGTAGCGCCGGCGCCGCGACGTGGGACGGCCGCGAAGCTGGATCGCCGTCGCCGGGCAAAGGTGGATGCAGGCGAAGCACTGCTCGCACGCCCGATGCCACCGCGGGCGCCCCTCGTCGATCGTCACGTTGCCGACCGGGCAGACGCGGGCACAGGTGCCGCACGAGATGCAGGCATCGGTGACATCGAACCGCTCGTCGCGACGCCGGCATGTCTGCGCGAACCGGGCTCCGACCAGGCGGTGGACGAGGAGGCCGAGCGGGAGGAACGCGTCCGTCGCCCACGGCCGATGGCCCCGCCGTTCCCCGACCGCGGCAGCGATATGCTCACACCGGCGCGTGGCGCGATCGACCAGGCGCCTGGTCGCCCTCGGCGAGCGAGCGTTGTACTCGGCGATGTAGTTCCCCGGCATGCGCACCGTCCATGCCGCGTCGAGGCGGCCTCGAAGCAGCTCGCGCGCGTGATGGATCGCCACGCCGGGCATCCCGCCCATCGTCAGGACGACGAACGTGTACGCGGCGGGCGATGGGTCGAGCCGCTCCATGAACTCGCGGACGATCAGCGGCAGTCCGTAGAAGTACACCGGACAGACGATGCCGATCGTCGCGCCGGCCTCGACTGCGATCGGCCCGTCAACTGGCATCGCTACGATCGGCACCAGATCGGCGGTGGCGAGCCGGCCGGCGATCGTCCGCGCCGCGGCGAGCGAGTTTCCCGTGCCCGAGAACCAGTAGATCGTGGCGTCCGAACGCGATTCGATGCCCATGGGGCATTCTAGTCGCCGTCGGGGCGATCGTTCCAGCTCGCGGCGCAGCCGAGCTTCGCCGAAACGTGCCTGCACGGCTGGGCGCGCCCGGCGTCGAGCGCCGGACGCGCCGGTCGGTGGTTTGCGGCAGTCAGGGACTGCCGGTGGGTTCGACTACTCGGCCGGACCCTCGCGTCGCGGGGGGACGAGAACGTGATCGAGAATGAAGCCGTCCAGCCGGAACAGCAGGTCCTCCAGGCGTTCGACCAGCCGGGCGAGGATCGGGCGGTTGTCGCCCTGGGCCCGCTTCGCCATGTCGGCGATTCGGCCGGCGAGGTCACGCACCATCTCGTGCGCCGCGCGGTCCAGTCGGTCGGCGACCTGCGGATCGAGCCCGGCGGTCAGCCCGTCGA
>Ga0272444_10002084_pt1 | contig 18766 bp, 13 predicted proteins | sample SSMForm13_FD_201033 | JGI IMG/M metagenome (GOLD analysis project Ga0272444, IMG submission 201033) | Marine sediment archaeal communities from Little Sippewissett salt marsh, Falmouth, MA, United States - SSM-Form-13 | ecosystem: Environmental > Aquatic > Marine > Wetlands > Sediment ... | reverse complement strand
GCTCGAGTCGCCGTCGGGCAGGAAGGCCAAGGCCGTCGGCAGGCGCCCGCCCGCGGGCGGACCTGCGCCGACCGACCTGGCGTCGCTCTGTCCGGGCACGGTCCTCGACGGGCCGGCCGGCCGGTGCTATCTCATCGAGGGGCCGGTCAGCGCATTGGTCCCCGAGGCGGCCGGCTTCGAGGCGGAGTACCGCCGCACGTTTTGCGGCGGCGGCATCAACGTTGCCACGGAAGACCTCCATCCGTCGGTGCGGCCGCTGGCCCTCTCCCCGGTCGAGCGTGTCGCGCACCTGGACATCGAGACGTGCGGCCTGGCCGGCATGCCGGTTTTCCTGTTGGGGCTGCTCGTCTGGCAGGACGGCGGGCTGGTCCTCAGGCAGTTCATGGCCCGAGACTACTCGGAAGAGCAGGGCATGCTGGCCGCCGCCTGGGAGGCCCTCGACCGGGTCGGCGTGCTGGTGACCTTCAACGGCATGGCGTTCGACGTGCCGTTCATCGAGAGCCGCACGGCCGCCGTCGGTCTGGGGGCTCGCGGTCTGGGTGCTCGGCACGTGGACCTGCTGCACGAGTCCCGCCGTCGCTGGAAGCCGGTTCTGCCTAACTGCCGCCTCCAGACGCTGGAACGCTTTGTCTGCGGCCGGCTCCGCACGGGCGATATCCCGGGGGACCTCATCCCAAGTGTCTACCACGAATTCGTGGAAACCGCCGATGCGCGGCAGATTGAGGTGGTCCTGCGTCACAACGCCCGGGACCTGGTCACCTTGGCCGAACTGGCCGTGTGCGTCCTCCAGAACCGCGACGCCGACTGGCTGTAACGGTTGTGCGCCCAGGAACGGGACCTGTCTGGATTGTGGCGACTGTGCAGGCCGTTCGGTTCGTGTTGAGCCGTTGCCCTGAGGCAACGTGTGTCCTGATGCGTTATCAAGTCTCCTAACCGGCGTGTGGACAAGGGGATAGCTCCCATCCGGCCTTGCCCCCCGGCCCCGCGCTGATGAAAAGCATCACCAGCCGTCACAACCCGCACCCGCTGCAGAGGCCAGAAGAGCGGCACAGGCATGTCGGGAAACCGCGTTTTCCCTGTCAAAATGCGTGTCAATAGGCTGCTCCGGCGAATCCTCCTGGTTTGGCATGCCCTTTGCAACTACTGCAAGTGGAAGCCGGAGGGGTGTATGCCATGGATGAGGCAGCTTTTCAGGAGCAGCTCAGCGAACTGCTTGTCGAGGTCCAGAAGTACCCCGAGTTGGAGAGGAAGAAGCTCGGAGAACTTGGGGGCGCGGCCTCAGACAAGCGGAAGAAGCTCAAGAGCAGCATCGCGAATCTCCAGAACAGTCTCGACTATTTGAGGCTGTCGATCAAATATCTGACGTTCGACCTGGAGGCCACTAAGCGCGAGAACCGAGTGCTTCGGCGGATGTTTGAGGAGGGAATGTAAGCCGAAGCAGGAGGGACATGCGGGGATCAGCGGGGGTTGATCCGGAGGGAGTGGTCATCCAGCGACGGAGGGGCCCGGGCGTGTGCGGAGGCGTTCGGGCCGTCTTTTTGCGCTCATCCCGGCTCAGGCCGGCATTCATCTCACCTCACGGGGACTCGTTGCGGCTCCCTCACCTTGACCTCCCTGTCTGGCGCGCCTAGACTTCATGATCGACCCGGCACGTGCCAACAGACGCGCAGAGAAGGGGTGCCACATGAGCGTAACGATTGTCTATTTCTCCTCCAGCGGCGACACGGAACGGATCGCAGAATTGCTGGCCGACGACCTCCGCCGGCGCGGAGTCAGAGTGCTCCTGACGTCTCTGGAGGAGGCCCGCCAGTCGGATGTTTCCGGGAGCGACACCGTCCTGGTTGGGTCACCCGCCTGGTCGGGCGAGCGCGTCGCGCCACCCATGGTCGACTTTCTCACCGAGGGGCTCGAACGCCTGCGGGACAAGCGGGTGGCTTTCTTTGGTTCCTACGACTGGGGCGACGGTCGCTACTTCGACCGCTTGGCCGACGACCTGCGCCGCCAGGGCATCCAGGTGCACCACCGTCCGCTGCTGTCGCAGGCCGGCCGCAAGGAGGCCGGCGCCAGCGAGGTGGCGGCTTTCCTCGACGAGTTCCTTTGCACGGAGTCCCCATCCACCGACTGACGCCGCCGAAGCCGCGAATCCGGAGGGCCGAGGTGGCAAACCTCCGCCATCAATAGTCGGCGCCGCCGGCGTCTTCGGTGCCGTCGGCGAAGGTGGTGTGGCCTTCGTAGACGGGCAGCTCTCCGCCGGCGTCTCTGAGGGCCAGATCGAACAGCTCACGGCACAGGTCGCGGTGTTTCTGGGCGATGTTCTGCGTGTGGCCCGGGTCCCGGGCGACGTCGAACAGCTGCTGCCTCGACCCCTTGAAGTGAGCGATCAGCACGTGCTGGTCGCGGCGGACGAAGACGAAGTCCTTGAACGCGCAAGTGACGTACGGCCGCCCGCCGTGCCCGCCGGTGATCATCGGCCGCACGTCGATCCCGTCCAGGTGCACCTCGGGCGTGACGCCCAGGCGGTTCATCACGGTGGACACCAGGTCGAGGTTGTACACCAGGCCGCCCACCGCCTTGCCGCCGGGGATCTCCGGGTCGTAGTACAGGGCCGGAATGTCGATCAGCTCCGGGTACATGGCCCAGGCGAGCTTGCCCGCGAGGTCGTGCTCACCGAGCAGGTGGCCGTGGTCGCTGATGAAGACGATGAGTGTGTTCTTCATCAGGTCCAACTCGGCCATGGCGTCGAGGAACTTGCCGAGCCACGTGTCGCACAGGGTGACCTCGCCCGCATAGAGGGCCCGCATGTGCTTGAGTTCGCGCGGGGTGAGCCAGTCGGTCGGGCCGTACTTGTCGTGCGTGCCGCACTTGCCGCGCCCCTCGTAGCCGGGGTCGTACACGTCGGTGTAGTGCTGCGGCGGGTCCCACGGCTCGTGGGGATCGAAGTGGTCCACGACGAGGAAGAAGGGCTTCGGCCCGGCCGCGTTGTCCTTGAGGAACTCGATGGCCGCGCGGTACACCTGCGGGGCGAACCAGTCTTCCTCGCTGCGGCGGTCGCGCGTGTTGGCGATGTACTGCGGCAGGAGCCAGCGGAGTTGCTCGGCGTGGGCGTCGTTGAAGGTCAGGGCCTCGACCTCCTCGGGCCTCACGGTCTGGGCGCTCTTCCAGCGGTCCTGCTGCTGGCCGCGGATGCGGATGGCCTGGTCGAACCCGCGCTCGAAGTTCATCCCCGGGGCAAAGAGCGGCAGCGTGTCGGTCACCAGGCCTGTCTGGTACCCCGCGGCGTCGAGCATCTCGGCCACGACGGGCAGGCCCGGCTCCATCGGCTGCCACCCCGGCAGGTAGACGATGTCCCACGGGATGCCCTGGTAGTTCCTGAACGGGTAGGCCCGCCGCCCGCTGAACATGGCCCGCCGGAACGGAATGGTTGGCAGCGACTCGGGGTACGCCCGCGTGAACCGCGCCGACATCTTCGCCAGCCGGTCGATCTGCGGCGTGCGGATCCACGTGTTGCCGTAGCAGCCGCAGTGGTCCTTGCGCAGCGAGTCGGCGATGATCATCACAACGTTCAGCTTCGACATCAGGACGCTCCTTGTCCCAAGTAAGCCGGATACCACGGCGGCCGTCGTTTGCCGCCGCGCGTCGTTGCCATTGCAGGTGCATCCCGGCGTGCCCTGTGCAGCCGGGTGCACGCTTTGCCCCTCTCCCTTGAAGGGAGAGCATGTAGGGCGGCTGCTTGCAGCCGCCGATCTTCATCTCCGCGTGGCTGCCCTTCGACAAGCTCAGGGCCCCGAGCCACGTCGAGGGGCAAGCAGCCACCCTACGCGACTGCCACATCACGTCCCGATCGCACCGAGGGTGTTACTCTACCGGATTGTCGGTTGGGAACAAGGTGACGCGTCAGTTTTTCGCGGGGCGCCGGGCGCTTTCCCCGGGAGCGGTTCGCGTCAGGGGCCGCCGACCGTCTTGACAATGTCGTCCCGGGTGCCGGCCTTGCCGTCAGGGCCCGGGCTCAGGCAGGTCACACTGATTCGGCCGTCCGCCTTCTCATAGGTGACCTGGAACCGGTTGCCGTAGAAGTCGACTGGCCGGCCGGCGTCGTCGAGGCGGATGTTGATGACACTCGCGTGGTGGAATCGCAGAATGATTTCCGTAATCTCGGCATCGCTCATTTCCTCGCCGCCCTGAAGTGAGCTGCACACCTCGCCTGCGATCACGTGGACGGCGTCCTCGGTGAATACCTGGTCGCGGAAGCTCACCATGAGCCAATGGACGTACCACACCGCCGCTGCAACGCAGGCCACCAGCGCGAGCGCCGCAACGAGTATCCACAGCACGAGCCTCCGTCGCGGCGGCGTGCGGTTCTTGGCGTGAGTTGCCGGCGTCTGCATCGGCATCACTCCTTCGCCCCGTGGCGCCGCAGGAGTTCCGCCACTTCCACCCTCCGCAGCCCCGAGGCCCAATGCAGCGGCGTGCGGCCCTCGGTGTCCCGCGCGTTGACGTTTGCCCCGGCGTCAAGGAGCATGGCTGCCGTCTTCCCATCCTTCGCCATGTGCAACGGCGTGCGGCCCCAGAGGGTCTTTGCGTTGACGTTGGCTCCGGCAGCTATCAGCAGGGCGACCGTCTCCGCAGCCCCTGGATTCTGCGATCCGACCGCCCGGTGAAGCGCGCTGCTGCCATGATTGTCGGGCACATCCACAAGCGCCCCGAGGTCGAGAAGCAGCCTGATCGCCTCAAGCATGCGATACTCGGCGGCGTGGTGCAGCGGCGTCGAACCGCTGGCGTCCCTGGCGTTGACATCGGCTCCCTTGGCAACGAGCAACCTGGCGACTTCGGCGGCCACTCGGCCGTCTCGGCCGACCGCATAGTGAAGGGGCGTGCGGCCCCCGCGAGCCCGGCCGCTGGTCGGCTTGCGGACCTTGTCTCTGGCGTTGACGTCGGCGCCTCGGTCGATCAGGAGCTCGGCTGTTCCTGGGGCGTTTCCTTCGGCGGCCATGTGCAGCGGCGTCACTCCGCCCTTCGTCCCGGCATTGACATCGGCGCCGCGGGCAATCAGCAACGCAGCTGTGTCTCGGCTCCCGCCGTCCGCGGCCATGTGCAGCGGTGTCACTCCGTCCTCCGTCCTGGCGTTGACATCGGCTCCGCGACCGACCGTCAGCTCGACCAGGTCCGTCCAGCCGTGGAATGCCGCGGCGTGGAGGAGACTGTGGCCCGAGTCTGCGTCGAGCACATCATTGCCGGCGGCGATGCACAGGTCGCAAATGCGCTTCCAGCCGCTGTACGCCGCATAGGGAAGGATGGTGTGCCCCTTGCCATCCTTCGCGGTCACGTCGGCCCCATGGGCTATGAGGAACTCTGCGATATCCTTGTGGCGGTCCAGCACCGCGCCGAACAGCACCGAGCGGCCGTTATCATCTGTCGCGTTGATCTCGGCCCCGTGTGCCACAAGCCACTCGACCACGTCGCGATCGCCGCACTGCGCGGCCGCCCACAGCGCCGTGCTGCCGCCCACGCGGTGCTCCAGGTCGACGCCCCACCGCCAATGGCGCCCCAGGTCGGGGAAATCCCGGTGCGAGGCGGCGCCCCAGACATCGCGATGCGGCAACGGGCCGCGGTGGATGAAGATGCCCGCGGCGACGGCTGCGGCCGCGAGTGTCACCAGAAGCTGGAGCTTCACGGATTTCATCGCGGTGCGTGCGGCCCTCCCCGAGCCCTCGGAAGCTACTCCTTCGCCCCGTACTGCCGCAGCAGTTTCCCAATCTCAGACGGCGTGACGCCGCCCACCACCAAGTCGAGGGGTGTAAGGCCTTCGGAGTCCCGCGCGTCCACCCGTGCCCCGTTCTTGAGCAGCACGGCCGCCACGTCCGGGGCTCGCGACTTCACGGCCAGGTGCAGAGGTGAGTATACTCCGTCGGGGTCATTCACCCGTGCGCCGAGCGATACCAGCGCTTCGACCAGTTCCGCTCGTGTAGCGGCGTTGCCATAGGAGATGGCCCAATTCAGGGGGCGGGAACCCCAGTGGGTCTCCGCATTCACGTCCGCTCCCGCCGCGACCAGCATCCGGGCGACGTCGGCCCGTGCCGCCATGTGCAGGGGCTGGATCGGGTAGTCCATGTCCACGATTCCGAGCCCGCCGCCGGCCGGCGCATGCACGTCGGCGCCGCGGGCCAGCAGGAGAGCGACCACCTCCGCCGCCTCCGGCTCGAGGCCCTTGGCCGCGTGGTGCAGCGGGGTGAAGCCGAAGCCGGTGTCCTTGACGTTGGCCGCGACCCCCCAACGGAGGGCCCGCCTGGCCTCCGCCCAGTGTCCATCGTCGGTGCTCGCAAGCAGCGACTCGCCCGGCAGCGGGCCGAGCCAGGCGAGCATTCCGGCTGCCACCGCCACGGCCGCCAGGGCCACCAGAAGCTGGAGCTTCATGGATTTCATCGTTCCTCCGCGGTCGCACGCGGCGCGACCATGATGAATGACATCTGAGTATACGTCCCGCGCGGCGAAGGCGGCAAACGAAAAGCCGCGCGTTGCCCGGAGCGGCGCGCGGACGCCACGGCCTGGCGTGCCCGCTGAGATCCGGTTCCTGTGCGGCGGCCACGGCGGGCCGTGGCCCTACGCAACGGCGGGCTGGTGGTCGCGGTACGGGGTTGACCCGTGCGGGGCAGGGGAGCATAATCGCTCACTTGTCGTGTGGCGTGTCGGATGGACAGTGCGATGTTCTCACAGGAGAGTGTGATGAAACGCAAGGTGGTCAGTCTCGACGGAACGTGGTCGGTCGTCTTCGACGAGAAGAACTCGGGCAAGCGGCGCGGCTTCGCGAAGAAGCTGCCGCGCGGCAAGCCCATCGAGGTGCCGGGCGTCTGGGAGCAGGTCCGCCCGCTCTACGACGGCGTCGGGTGGTACAAGCGGACGTTCGACGTGCCGCAAGCGTGGCTCGGCGAGACCGTGCGCCTCAGGTTCGGCGCGGTGAACTACTTCTGCGAGGTCTACGTTAACGGCACGAAGGTCGGCGAGCACGAGGGCGGCTACACGCCGTTCGAGTTTGACGTCACGCGCCGGCTGGTGGCGGGGGCCAACTCGCTGGTGGTCCGCGTCATCGATCCGCCGCGCCGCAAGGTCATCGAGGGTTTCCGCAGCGGCGCGCCGCTGACGAACGCCGACATCCCCACCTGGAAGGCCGGCTGGTACTGGAACTTCGGCGGCATCTGGCAGAGCGTCAGCCTGATCGTCACGCCGCGCGTCTACGTCGAGGACGTCTTCGTCGAGCCGCTGCCCGACGAGCGGACGGCCAAGGTGCACGTCACCGTGGTGGCCGCGAAGGCCGCGAGGGCGGCCCTCAGCGTGGACGTCGCGCCGTGGAAGGCCGGGGAGGCCACGGGCGGCAAGGCCGCCAGGACGGTGTCGCTGAAGCGCGGGCGGCGGACGGTGACGCTGCCGGTGAAGATTGAGAAGATGCGGCTGTGGGACCTCGACGATCCGTTTCTCTACGTCGCCTCGGTGTCGCTGGCGACCGACGCCGGAAAGGACGTAATCAAGACGCGCTTCGGCATGCGGACGTTCACCGTTGTCGATCGGCACTATCACCTGAATGGCCGCCGCATCCTCCTGAAGGGCTTCCTGCACCAGGGCGCATACCCCGAGACGCTGGCCTTCGCGCCGACGAAGGCCCTGCTGAAGAAAGAGGTCGCGCTGGTGAAGAAGAACGGGTTCAACTTCATCCGGCTGCACCTGAAGCCCGACGCGGCCATCCCCGAGCTGGCCGACGAGATGGGCCTCCTGCTGTGCGGCGAGCCGCCCGCGGGCTGGGTCAGGAACACCCCCAACATTCTGCGGCGCTGCGTCAACGAGGTGGACGGCCTAATCCGGCGCGACCGCAATCACCCGAGCATCGTCATGTGGTGCATGCTCAACGAGACGTACCACTACTGGACGTTCAACAACCGCGAGCGCGACCGGCTCCGCAAGACCATGAGCCGCACGGCACGCGAGCTGGACCCCACGCGAATCATCGGCGACAACTCGGGCGGCTGCCACGAGTCCGGCGTCTGCCTCGGCGCAATGATGCCGTACGAAAAGACCTACTCGCCGATGTGGGACTTGCACCACTACTGCGAGTATCCGACGCGCCCTGAGATTCTGGAGACGCGGTACCGCAACCTGAAGAAGGGCCCCGGGCCAATCTACATCTCGGAGTTCGGCGCGTTCGAGTGCCCGCCCGACTGGGACAAGACGATGGCCCGTTACGGCACGGGTCGCAAGGCCGTCCGCGCCGACGATTACATTCAGTACAAGAGTTTCGTCGACTCGTTCAAGGAGCGGTTCCGCCAGGCGGGCCTGAAGGACACGTTCCGCGGCGTGGGCGACTTCATCCGCCGCAACGACGAGATGTTCTGCGAGGAAATCCGGGCCATCGTCTCGGCCATGCGGAGCAACCCGCGGATCGACGCCTACGCCATCTGCCAGTTGGCCGACGCCTCGGGCGAGATCTTCGGCACGACCGACATCTGGCGTCAGCCGAAGCGTCACTTTGCGCACTTCGCCGCCGCGTCGCAGACGCCGTGGATCATCCCGCACCTGAGAGTTCGCGTTATCGAGCCCGGGCAGGACGTCCCGTTGGTGCTGGACTGCGCCAACGAGCACTTGACCGGCCGCAAGTACAAGGCCGTGGTGACCGTTCGGCCGGACGGCGGAGGGCGGGCGCTGCACCGGATCGAGAAGACCTTCACCTCTCGCGACTGGGTGCAGAACGTCCTGGAGGCCCGCTTGTCGGGTCCCCGCAAAGGCGGGCGCTACGTGGTCGAGGCCGTTCTCCGAGAGGGCGGCAAGGTTCGCGCGACCAACAGCCTGCGGCTTACCGTGGTCGAGCAGCCGGTGCTCGCGCACCCGCTCGTGGAGGCGGCGGGCCTTGACGAAGAGCTTGGCAACGCCCTGCGGGCCGCCGGGGCCGAGCCGCGAAGGATGACCAACAGCACCTGCTGGAAGGACAACCCATTTGTCATGGTGGGCCGCGCAGTCGGCCGCGGAGGCCCGTCGTTCGAGGGCATCCGGCAGATGAGCCGCCAGGTCCGCCTGGGCGGCACGGCGGTCGTCCTGGAGCCCAGCACGCCCGTGCTGCACGACAGCTTGCTACCGAGCGTGATCCGGCTCATGCAACCGATGCGGACCATCGGCTACGCCCGGCGGCACCCGATTCTGGAGGGCCTGCCGACCGGCATCATGGAGTACGAGTACAGTGGCCTGAAGCCGGGCGTGCACAACACGGCCGAGGACGTGCAAACGGCCGGCGGCACCACCATCATGGGCGGCATCGGGGCCCACATGTGGACCCAGCCCGACATTTACCTCTGGACCGGCCTGGTGGACGAGGTGCCCGTGGGGCGCGGCAGGGTCATCCTGGTGCAACTGCGGCTGCTGAGCGAGGCACGGAGGAATCCGACGGCCCGGCGGCTGTTGCGGAACATCCTGGCCTACGCCGCGGCATCGATCAAGCCGGGGCTCGACGACCGCTGCGTCGGCCGCTGCATCGACCCGATCACGAAGCCGTAGCCGGCGCAGAGCAACGCCCCGCAGTTGCCCACGGGGCGTTCGACGCGTCTTTGACAATGGAGCCTGTCGTCAGGTTATGCGCCGCTTACGGACGTAGGTGCCGACGCCGACGATGCTCGCCAGCACGCCCAGCATCGTAACCGGCTCGGGGATCACCCCGTTGGAAGCGGCGGTTACTTCGCCACCGCGAACGGCTATGCCATAGTGCAGAGGAGATAGCCAACCGGACCCATTGGAATCGATGTCCTGGAATCCGTACCCTATGTCGTCATAGGGTGTACTTCTGTTTATCTTTGTGAAAAAGGCCCACGCGGCATCCAGCACGAAGAAACCATAATCAATTGGGTCTTCGGTGTGGGTCCAATACCCCCCCAACTGCAGATTGTCAAACATGCAGCTACCCAAATCCGGCGCAGTCACGCCGTCTACGTTGAATCCACCCACGAATCCCAGTTCGTCGTAATACAAGTGCCCCATTTCCTGGGTGGCCGCCTGGCAGCCGTAGACGGGGTCACTCCCGGCACTGGGGAGGCGCCAGGAGGCGTCTGACCACGTTACGGTGTAGGAGGAATCGATGTTGTACGTCAGAAAGCTACCCAGCCCCGCGGCCCAGGTCATCTGGTCGCCCCAATGCGCCTGGGAGTTGGAGTAGTCGAGCCAGACGAGCGAGTTGCCATTGTTGTCATCGTCCCAGATCAGGTTGTACGCCGAGCCGTTGTAGGTGGCCGTCCCGATCGTCGTCAAAGCCTGCGCCGCACTGCCCAGTGCGAGCACCCCTGCCGCCACACAAAGTGTCATGAATCTCGTTTTCATTGCCCTTTCACCTTTCGTCTCAGAAACGGGTCAGCATGCCCTTGCTCATGCAGGTTCAGTGTTGCTCTTATCGCCGGGGGGATATCCCTGAACTATACAACAGGAATCAGCCGCAGGCAAATCGTGGCCCGGGATTGCCGGAGAATTCTGAGTTGGCGTAAAACGTCATGGTAAGATAGGCGATTCAGGCGACAGCAAGCATGCCTTGGCGCTGCCACAGCGTGGAGCGCACAGGGGCGGGCTTCGTGCCCGCCCCTGTCGTATGTGTTGGTGTCACGGTTTGGCCTTCGACCAAGCCGTGATGCGCGCCCGAACACTGTCATGGCTTGGCCTGCTTGCCGTGAGCGAAGTCGAAGGGTGGCCAGGCCATGGCACCGAGCGCGCTCTTGTCCGAAGTGCCACTCCTACTCTTTCTCTTTGCCGCCCCAGGCGTTGCCGATGAATTCCTCCATCAGGAACGGCGCCGGCTCCAGCAGCGTGAACCGCAGGCGCCCGCCTGCCGGGACCTTCAGCTTCAGATCGTGGCTCAGGATCTTGAGTTCCTCGCGGGGTCTGAGCTTGAAGGTGACCGTCTCGCGTGCCACGTCGAACCATTTCGATTCCCAGTCCGGGAACGTCTCGCCGAACTCACGCTCCGAGACCAGAACCTCGACCTTGGCGGTCACCTCCTCGTCGGTGCGGTTGATCAGGGCGGCGTTGGCCAGCGTGACCTTGGCCGGTTCGAAGGTCATCTCGCCGAACTCGAACCCGGCATTGAACCCTCCCGTGGTGTAGACGGAGTTCTCGACCGGCGCGGGCTTGCGCTCCCGGGCCACGTCGAAGGCCCAGATGGGATTGGCCTCGACGTCGCCGAGGTCTTTCAGATCGATGGCTACCTCCAGGGTCCATCCGCGTTCGACGCGGCCGGCCTTGGCCTTGATGTCCGGTTTCCAGTCCTCGTCGCGGAGGCCTTCGCCCCACGTGTCGGGCACGGTGCGGCTGGCATCGACCTTGCCCGCGGCCGTGACCACGAGGTGTGCGAAGCTGGTCCGCATGTTCGACGGGTCGAACCAGATTTCGATACAGTCGTTCTGCCACCCGGCCTTCTTGTCGGTCACCAGGTCGTCGAGGAAGTCCTCGGTGCAGCGGAAGGCCATGTAGAGCTTCCCCTCGTGGCGGCCGATCACACCGACGGTCTGGTAGCTGGCGGCGTCGGTTCCGGCTGCGTTGGACCACGTGGCCAGGGTTTCGGCGCCGACCCACGCCCGGTCCTTCAGGTCGCCGTCGATCTTGGGTGCCTCGGCCAAGGGCGCGACGCACAGGCGCGTATTGTGCGTCCGCGACCAGAGGACACCCTTGCGGTTGTCCCTCTGGAACGGCAGGTCGGCGAGTTTGCCGGGTTTCTCCGCGCGCGGCTTGGGGTATTCCACGAGGATGTCGTCGATGTGGATTTCCTCGAACTCGCCCTTGGCCCCGCCGACGATCCTGATGGCATTGAAGCCCTGGTCGAAGTTCTTGTAGTTGTCGCCGATGCTGTGGGCCGGCTTGCCGTTGACGAGCACGGTGATCTCGCCCGGCTGCGTGAGGTCGAACTCCCACTTGTACCAGCCCGCTTTCGTCCGGTCCACGGCGGCGTAGCCCGGCGACGGATAGCCGCGCACCCGGTCCGTGAACACGAAGCTGTAGGTCTGCTGGCTGAGGAAGCTGCGGCGGATGATGCCGAAGAGCATCATGCGTCCGCGGCTGTCCTGGAGGCCCCAGCACGGGCCTGCGCCTGGGCTGTTCGGGTCGTCCTTCGAGTGTTTCTTCGACGAATCGTGGACCCACATGGTGACCTTGCCGCGGACGTCTTCTTTCGTCAGCGGAAGGGTCACCTCGCCCAACTCGCTGAGGGCAAGGGCTTTCTTGCCGCCGTGGGCCAGGGTGTCGGCCACAACGGCCCCGCCCTTGATCTTCGCGCCCTTGGGCAGATCGCCCTCGAAGTCGATGCGGATGTCGTCGGGCAGGGCGGCCTCGGCCGACTCCGGTGCGGGGAATCGGTACGACTGGTGTGTCAGTTGCGGCCCCGTGTAGTAGAGCCGGACCTCATAGGGCAGGAACTCCTCGGCGAGTGTCTTGCCCTTGGGTCTGGCCTTGCGGTTCTGGCCGACGACCGTGAACTCCTTGGTGTCCGACAGGAGCTTGATGGTCGCCTTGGCGGGTTCGTTTCTCATGTTCACGGCTATGACGAGCAGGCCGGCGTCGGCCTCCCACGTGGCGGCATCCACGCGTCCCGAGCCGGCGTCCACTTCGAGCATCTGCCGCTTGCTGGTCCGCAGTACCGGGGCCAGCTTGTGCAGCAGACTGTTGGTCAGCTTCATCTCCTTCTGGAGGTCGGCGGGGATGGCCGCGGGGCCGCCCTTGTAGGGGTTGAACTGGTGCGGGAAGTACCCGATGCCGTCGGCCCCGTGAAGGACCGACATCCAGATCTCGGCTCTCAGTTCGTGGGGCAGGGGCGGGCGGTTGCCCATGCCGCTCTGGGACCCGCCGATCGACGTGCACTCGAGCCAGATCCACGCCGGCCTGTCGGGCCCCGCAAACTCCTTCAGCCGCGAGATGCCCCGCGCGACCAGGTGCAGGCGGTTCGTTCCGTTGGCCTTCGTCGATGTGGGATACACGTCGTAGCAGACCACGTCGGCGCACTTCATGAACTCGCGGTACACCTTGTCGGGCGTGGACTGCCACGATCCTACGGCCAGGCCCTGGCCCAGGTTCAGGTACATCGGGGCCGGCGTGGGCGATTTCTTCATCGCCTTGTAGCGGTCGATGAGCACTTTCGGGGGGGTCTTCGTCGGGCGATACTCGCCATCCACCGTGCCGGGATTGTCGGGCTCGTCACCGTGCATCCATCCGAGGAAGCCGGGGCTCGCCACGATGGCGGCCTGTTGCTCCGGGCTGCCGCCTCTCCAGTGGACGAAGCCGACACACCGGCTCTTGGCGATCTCGTCGCACCACTTGCGGGAATCGCCCTGGTCGCCGACGAAGACGTTGACGCCCAGGCGAGCGAACGCCGGTGCCGTCCGCGCCGGCATTCCCCAGACGGCGACCGGGTACATGGTCGTGTCCGTCAGAGGGTTGACGACCGGCCCGGGGCCCTCGGCGGCTTTCTCCTGGGCGTACAGCGGAACAACGAACGCGACGGCGAGCAGCCGGGCGGCCGCGACCAGCATGTGTCTCATGAGAACCCTCCTCGACCTGTTGACCCAAGGGACGTGCATTACGACGCGTCTGCAGCAGTGTGAAACAGAGCGGCGATTCTCAATGGTGCCCACGGCGCTGTCAAGCAAAATGCCACGGGCCGGCACGCGGCGCCGGACACCGCGCAGGCCTACTGGAGCGTTGACGGGCTCCCGCCTTGTCGTCATACTCTGGGGGCGACAGCGGAGATGCGCCGGAACAGGTTGCAGGGCGCAGATATCAGGCTTCCGATCCTTGGGGCGTCAGGGCGATGCTCGACGCGAGCGGGAAAACCTTCCGAGAGCAGTTCAAGGCCGACCCGGCGGGGTTCAGCGTGGCCCCCGGCCGGGTGAACCTCATCGGCGAGCACACCGACTACAACGACGGGTTCGTCCTGCCGATGAACGTCGAGCGGCACACCGTCACGGCCTTTCGCCTGCGCGGTGACGGTCGTGTCCGGGTCTATTCGGACCACGCGGACCAGACGGTCGAGTTCGCTATTCGGGCGATCTCCGAAGGGCTGCCCGGCTGGGCGCGGTACGTGGCCCGCGTGGCTGAAGTCCTGACCGAGGACGGTCTGCCGGTGGGCGGTATTGATGCCGCCATCGTGAGCGACGTGCCGGTGGGCGGCGGCCTGTCGAGTTCCGCGAGCCTGGAATGCTCGGTTGCCGGGGCGCTGCTGGCCTCGGCACCCGGGGCCGACGGGCGGAGCCTCGACGACCTGCTCGCCGCCGCCGGGAAGCGCCGCGCGGACCTTGCGCGGTTGTGCCAGCGGGCGGAGCATCGCGTCGGAGCCCTGTGCGGGATCATGGACCAGTACGTCGTGCTGCACGGCACCGAGGGTCACGTCCTGCTGCTCGATTGCCGGAGCCTGGAGGCCAGGCCGGTGCCGATCGACGAGGCCATGGACCTGGCCGTCGTCATTGCCAACAGCCGCGTGCACCACGACCTTGCCGTGGCCGAGTACAATAACCGCCGCAAGGAATGTGAGGCGGCCGTGCGATTCTTCGCGGGGCGCATCGAGGGCGTGCGGGCCTTGCGCGACGTCGAGCCGTGGCAGTGGGAGCGGCTGGCTGCCGAGATGGACCCCGTGCTGGCCCGCCGCGCGGGGCACGTGGTCAACGAAAACGACCGCACGCTGGTCACGATGGTATCGCTGGAGCGCGGCGATGCGACGATGGCCGGTCGATGTATGAACGCCTCGCACGAGTCGTTGCGCACCGGCTACGAGGTCTCGTGCCGCGAGTTGGACCTGTTGGTGGACATCGCCCGGAGCGTGCCGGGCGTCTACGGCAGCCGCATGACCGGCGGGGGATTCGGCGGGTGCACGGTGACGCTCTGCGCGCGATCGGCCGTCGATCCGCTGCGGCGCGAACTCGTCGAACGGTATGGCGGCGAGACGGGCACCGAGCCCGACGTCCTGGTGACCCGTGCCGCGGGCCGCGCGGAACTCCACTGGGCCGACGGTTAATTTGTGCTGAGCCACTCCTTTGTCAGGGAGCGGCCACGTGGGCCGGCATGGCTGGGCGAGGTGCCGGTGGGGTCGCACAGAAGGACAGCAGATCAGGGGGAAATCATGCAAGAGGCGATCCAGAAGCTCCTCGGTGGCAAGAGCCTGACGGTTGCCGAATCGCGGGCCGCCATGACACTCATCATGGAGGGGCAGGCCAGCCCCGTGCTGATGGCGTCGTACCTGACGGCCCTGGCCATGAAGGGGCCGACGAGCGACGAGATTACAGGTGCCGCCATGGTCATGCGCGAGAAGGCCACGCGGATCGACCCCGGCGGGCGCGTCGTGGTGGACACCTGCGGCACCGGCGGGGACCACAGCGGAACGTTCAACATCTCGACGGCCGCGGCCCTGGTGACCGCCGGGGCGGGCGTGGCGGTGGCCAAGCACGGCAATCGGGGTGCCACCTCGAAGAGCGGATCGAGCGATGTCCTGGAGGCCCTGGGGGTGAAGATCGACGTGCCGCCGGAGGTGGTCAGCCGGTGCATCGGCGAAGCCGGCATCGGTTTCATGTTCGCGCCGCTGCTGCATGGGGCGATGAAGCACGCCGTGCCCGTTCGCAAGGAACTGGGCTTCCGGACCATCTTCAACGTCCTGGGCCCGTTGACGAATCCGGCAGGTGCGCGCCGCCAGGTCATGGGCGTGTTCGACATCGAGCTTGTGCCGCTCATCGGTGAGGTGCTCCGGAACCTGGGTGCCGAGCACGCCATCGTGGTGCACGGGACCGACGGGCTCGATGAGATCACCCTGGGCGGGCCGACGCGCGCCGCCGAGGTGAAACCCGACGGCGTCGAGCCTCTGGAGTTGACCCCGCAGGAGTTCGACCTGCGGCCGTGCGATGCCGCTGACCTCCGGGTGGACTCGGCCGCCGAGAGCGCTGAGGTGATTCGAGGCGTCCTGGCGGGCCGACCGGGATCCGCACGGGACATCGTGGCGCTCAACGCGGCCGCAGCCATCTATGTCGGTGGCGGAGCGTCGTCCGTGGCCGAGGGGCTTGAGCAGGCCTCCGTGAGTATCGACTCCGGCGCGGCGGCCCAGGTGCTCGCGCGGCTCGTGGAACTGACGCGGGGCGGCGGGTGACCGCACGTCAATGGACGGGGGGGCGGTGTGGACAGCGTGACCTGTGACATGTGCGGCAAGATGCTCCTGGAAGACGAGGACACCCGGTACATCGTCCGCATCGAGGTCTTTGCAGCTTACGATACCATGGAACTGACCACGGACCAGGTCGGCAAGGACCCCTCCGAAGAGATGGCCCGCCTGCTCGACCTGATGGAGCGCATGGATCCCCAGGAGCTGGAGGACCAGGTCTACAAGAGCTTCCGCTTCGACCTCTGCCCGGCGTGCCAGCGGAAATATCTGGCGGCCCCCCTGGGGCGCAAGTCGCAGCCCGGGGATTCCCTTAACGGCGAGTGACGTTGCTGTTATAATGCCCGTTTCCGTCACCGGCAGGCGGGCCGGCCATGTCCATGGGGCCGTCGTGTCGTTTTGGAGGAGCTGGCCGCATGTCGCCTCAAACGATCACCGAGAAGATCATCGCGTCGCACAGCGGGCAGGATGAGGTGCGGCCCGGCGATTTCGTCTACGCCGACGTGGATATCGCCCTGGGCAACGACATCACTGCGCCCATTGCCATTCACGAGTTCGAGCAGGCAGGCATCGAGCGGGTGTTCGACCGCACGCGCGTGGTCCTGGTGCCGGACCACTTCACGCCGAACAAGGACATCAAGAGCGCTGAGCAGAGCAAGGTGCTTCGCGAGTTCGCCCGGCGGCACGAGATTACCCATTACTGGGAGGTCGGCGAGGTGGGCATCGAGCACGCCCTGCTTCCGGAACAGGGCGTCGTCGGGCCGGGCGACCTCATCATCGGGGCCGACAGCCACACCTGCACCTACGGGGCCCTGGGGGCCTTCGCCACGGGCGTCGGTTCCACGGACCTGGCGGCCGCCATGGCCACCGGAAAGGTCTGGCTCAAGGTCCCATCCACGTTCAGATTCGTCTTCACGGGCGAGCGCGATCCGTGGCTGGGCGGCAAGGACCTCATCCTCTGGACCATCGGCCAGATCGGTGTGGACGGGGCCCTCTACCGGGCCATGGAATTCTGCGGGCCGGTCATCGAGTCGCTCGGTATGGACGGTCGCCTGTCGCTGTGCAACATGGCCATCGAGGCCGGCGGCAAGAACGGCATCATCGTCCCCGACGAGGTGACGCGCCAGTACGTTGAGGGTCGCGCCGAACGGACGCCCGTCTACTGTGTCGGCGATCCGGACGCCGAGTGCGAACGCGTCTTCGAGTGGGACGTCACCGGCATGGGCCCCATGGTGGCCTGCCCGAACCTGCCTGAGAACGTCAAGCCGGTGGGTGACGTCAAGGGTGTCCGCATCGACCAGGCCGTGATCGGCTCGTGCACGAACGGCCGGCTGACGGACCTGCGCGTCGCGGCGAAGCTGCTCAAGGGCCGCCGCGTGGCCAAGGGCGTGCGGTGCGTTGTGATCCCGGCCACGCAGAGGATCTATCTGGAGGCGATGCGCGAGGGCCTGCTGGAAACCTTTGTCAAGGCGGGCTGTGCCGTTTCTACGCCGACGTGCGGTCCGTGCCTGGGCGGGCACATGGGTATCCTGGCCGAGGGCGAAGTGGCCATCGCGACCACCAACCGCAACTTCACCGGCCGCATGGGCCATCCCAAGAGCGAGGTCTATCTATCTAACCCCGCCGTGGCGGCCGCCAGCGCCTTGACGGGCCATATCAGCCACCCGGACGAGGTGGCGTGAACCCCTCTTGCGGATGTGCCCGGCGAGGACGGCCTTGAGGCCGTTCGAGCCTCCGCAGGGTGCTGTGTGGCCTGAAACCGCCGCCAGACGCATGAGATCGCGGGTTTTCGCGGCCGTTCGAGTTGCTGTCGGCACTGGATTGAAACTGTCCGGGCCCCGTGGTATAATGTGGTCTTAAAATCAGGACCACTAACCGGCCCAATGGATACTCGCCAGGCGGCACGTCAACTTCGCGAGCGATTCGATCGGCTTCTTCAGAGTCCTTCTGAGGAAATGGGCCGCGGGGGCCGCTTTTTGGCCTATCAAATCCGGCTATGGCTGTTCTGCGGCCGGAAACTCCTGAAAGACCGTCTCCAGGTCACGGCCAGCGCCCTGAGCTACAAGACGCTGCTGTCTCTGATACCGGTGATGGTTATTTTCTGGATGATCGTTAACGCCGTGGTGCCCGAGGGCGACGTCCGCCAGGGCATCCGCGACGCGGTGTTTCGTTCATTGCATCTGAAGCAGATTTCCTACGGCCCGGGCAATGGCGAGCAAGAGCCTGTGGCCGCAGATCAGGCGGTTGCCGCGGAAGAGTCGCAGGACGTGGCGGCCAACATCTCCGAGATGATCGACGGCGTGGTATCCGGCATCCAGGGAGGCGGCGCGGGTATTACCATCATCTCGGTCATCCTGTTTGTCTGGGCCGGCATGAGCATCTTCGGCACCATCGAGGGAGCGTTCAATTACATCTACGAGGTGCGCCGTGGGAGGAACCTGTTCGTTCGGTTCCGCGACTTCATGACCAGCATCGTGCTCCTGATTCTTCTGCTGGGCATTGTCACGTGGTGGCAGCAGTCGCATGGCATCCCCCTTGTCGGCGGTGGGCCGACTGTCGTGCTCTCGCTGGTCTCTATCGTGGCGACGTGCGTGCTGTTCTTCATCGTCTACAAGACGATGCCCACGG
>Ga0272444_10002083_pt1 | contig 18774 bp, 15 predicted proteins | sample SSMForm13_FD_201033 | JGI IMG/M metagenome (GOLD analysis project Ga0272444, IMG submission 201033) | Marine sediment archaeal communities from Little Sippewissett salt marsh, Falmouth, MA, United States - SSM-Form-13 | ecosystem: Environmental > Aquatic > Marine > Wetlands > Sediment ... | reverse complement strand
GTCCCCCAAATGCCCCCAAATGCCCCGATGGGCAGCCGTTGACATTCCGTACGTAATGGCGTACTCTTGAGAAGTTTTGAAAATTCAAGGATCGAGGTATGTTATGCCCACTTTTACGGCAACCGAAGCAAGATCGAAGCTTTACCGTCTTATCGACGAGGCGGCCTCGTCGCATGAACCGATTGTCATCACCGGAAAGCGTGGGAGTGCAGTCCTCATTTCCGAGGACGACTGGCGATCCATCCAGGAAACGCTCTACCTCCTGAATATCCCTGGAATGCGCGAATCAATACGGGAGGGGTTGGCGACCCCGATTGAGGAGTGCACTGAGGACATCGACTGGTAATGTGGCGAGTCGTTTTTACGAAACAGGCTCGAAAGGACGCTAAAAAATTATCCTCTGCGAATTTACGCCAAAAAGCCGAGATTCTTATCGATATCCTGCGAGAAAACCCATACCAGACTCCTCCGCCATTTGAAAAGCTGCTCGGCGATTTAACGGGCGCCTATTCACGTCGAATCAATATCCAACATCGACTGGTATATCAAGTTATAGACGACGCCAATGTTGTGAAAGTCATTCGGATGTGGACCCATTATGAATAGAATGGCATAACATCGGCGTAGAGGAGACGCCGGGACAATTGTGCATGAATCGTAAAGCCATAGGCGGCGCTGCTCACGTCGGGCGTTCAGTCGGAGTGAAAAAGCATGGCGGCATACGGTGAATGGAACCGCAAAAGGGCAACTCTCAGTGATGTGACGGCCCAAAAGGAGTATGGCTTAGACCGGAACTTCATTATTGACGGCATACGCACCGGCAAATTAGAACACCGGCAAGGGTCGATAGGGGGGATCCGGGCAAATTGAAAATGCCGGGCAACCACCTTTGACGGCGGCGCAAAAAGGTTAATTTCTGATAAACACGCGGGATTGAAGAAAGCTTACCTTTTCCCCCTAATCCCCGCAGGAGACGCGCACACTGGAGGTCGCAGAAATATGGGCAGTTTTATCCTAATCGCGATGTTCATCTTCGGCGGCTTGGCCTTGGCCAAGTGGCTGCATTCCTACGACGTGGACCGAATGCTTCCTTTGCTGGAGCGTGCGGCAGACGCGCACAATGGCAGGGTGATCCAGCAGTCTGCCCTCGGGCTTCCGCAGTTGGTGGTGCCCGCGGGGGATACGACGATACGCTTAACCCCGATGGCCAAATCCCTTTCTTCCCACGATTCAGGCATGATGACCTGCGTGGAGTTTGGCCTTCAGTCCTATATCGGGGGTGAGTTCAGAATCCAGGAGAAAACAACCTACCTCCGGAAAGCGCTACCCAAAATCCTTCCCGGCGATGCCCGTGCTTTCAAGCTCCATCAGGAAGCCTTTAACAACCGGTTTCACATTTCCGCTTCGACGGTCGGTCAGACCGCCAAAATAGTCAGCGAACCCCTGTTGCTCCAGGCGATTCTGGAATTACCCAAAGGCGCTGACCTCCGGATCCAGGAAGGGATCTGTCACATCGCCGTAGACGGTGTTCCCACCGACGTTGAATTTGTCGATCGCCTGCTTACCGTTTCGGAGCGGATGATCAGGGCTTTGAAAAGGTTCGGCAGCAGGCGCCCCGGCAATTGAACCGGGATGGATTTTTCCCGCCACCGGCGGCGGGTCGCCTGGGATCATCTTTTTCGCCTCGGATTGGGCTGCATCCCATCCCGGAGAGGTCATGAAAACGGTTACCGCCTGCACCATGGATTGCCCCGATGCGTGTTCTCTGGTGGTCTGGCGGGACGCCGCCGGGGAGATAAAAATACGCGGCAACCCCGATCATCCGGTCACTGCCGGTTTCACCTGCGCCAAAATCAAACGTCTGCCCAGGCGGTTGCGGCACACCCAGCGGATCGTTCAGCCCATGGTCCGATCCGCAAACCGCTGGCAAACCATTGCGTGGGATGAGGCGCTGGATCTTTGCGCCGAAAAGATCGACCGCTTGAGAGCGGAGCCGGCCGCCATTCTCCATTTTCACGGCGAGGGCGCCAAGGGCGTGCTCAAACAGGCAAATAAACTTTTTTTTGCGCTTCTCGGCGCCAGCCGCACCCGAGGCTCGCTGTGTGATGCGGCCGGATTTGTCGCATTCCTCCACGATTTCGGCTCCCGCTGCAATCACGGGATCGCGGATCTGGTCAACGCCCGCTGCATCATCAATTGGGGCAAGGATCTGGCCGGCAGTTCGGTGCACATGGCGGCCATGGTGCGAAAAGCGGCGGCGGCCGGTGCCCGCACGCTGACCATATCCCCCGGCGGCGATGAAAGCCGCTACCCAGCAGACCACCACATTCGCATCCGCCCCGGAACGGATCGCTTCCTGGCGGCCGCGGTCCTGCGCCTGTTGGTGGCAGAAAACCAGTTGAGCGGGCATATCCTCGACCACACCCGGCGCTGGCCGAGCTTCCGGAATGCGATTTTCAAATACCCGCCGGAGGAGCTGGCGGCCCGCTGCGACGTCCCGCCGGCGGACATCCGCCGCCTGGGCGAGGCTTACCTGGACGGGCCTGCGGCCAGCATCGTCGGCGGCGGGCTGCAACGCTATCGTTACGGCGGCGAGAACGTGCGGTTCATCAACGCCCTGGCCCTGTTGTCGGGCAACATCGGCCGCGCCGGGGGCGGGGTCTATTTCCATCACCATTCGCTGGCCAATTTGAATTACGACTGGTCGCGGGTGACGGATCAAAAGGCCAGACGGGCCTTGCCCATGCCCACGATCGGGCGCAGCATCCTGGAGGCCAAGGACCCGCCGCTGAGGATGATCTGGATCAACGGCTCCAACGTCGTCAACCAGGCCCCGGATTCAACCGGCCTGGTCGCGGCCTTCGACCGGATCGAGTTCAAAGTCGTCGTGGACGCCTTCATGACCGATACCGCCCAGCAGGCCGATCTTTTCCTGCCCAGCGCGCTGATGCTGGAGCAGGAGGACATCATCGGCTCCTATCTGACGGAATACATCCACTACGTCACCCCGGTGCTGGAACCACCGGGGGAAGCCCGGAGCGATTTTTGGATTCTTACCGAACTGGGCAAGCGGCTGACCCCGCCGATCCGTCTGCCCGATATGGATTCCTGCTTTCAGGCAGCCCTGCGGCACCCCGCGCTGAACGTCACCCTGGCGGAGTTGCGGACGCGGAAATTCGCCAAGGCCAGGCGCCCCGCGGTCCCCTACCCGGACCTGATCTTCGACCACACCGACCAGAAATACTGGCTGCCGCCGGAGCTTCACGACGAGCCGCCGCCCCCGCCGGATTACCCCCTGCGCCTGCTCAGCCTGATCCGAAAGGATGCGATCCACTCCCAGCTGGCGGCCGAAGACCAGCAGATTCCGCCGGATATCTGGGTTTCACCCCGCTGCCCATCCCTGAAGGAGCTGGACTTGGACAAGGATCTCTGGTTGGTTTCTTCCGTCGGCCGGTTGCGGGTCAGATTGAAAACCCTGGCGGATCTGCATCCCGAGACGGTGCTCGCCCGCAGGGGAACCTGGATGAAGTTGGGCGGCGGCCTGAACCGGCTCATCGCGGCGCAATTGACCGACATCGGCAACGGCGCCCCTTTTTATGCCCAGTATGTCCGACTTGAAAATGGCGCCCGTGCTGCTAAAAAACAGGCGGGTCAGCCGGTCCACGGGGATTGAATTTCCGGCCGGGCCGTCAGATCGAGATTCGAAGCCCCCACACCAGGGAACACCCGACATGACCGCATGGAGTAAGATGCCGCCGGCGCTTCGCAAAATCTGTGAAAGCTGGTCGGATGAGTTGGAAAAGATTTCGGGCTACGAGGAGCGCCTGGCATATGTTCGCAGGATGATGCCGGATTTGCTTTTGGATGCGCCCATCTTCACGGAGATCCTGCGAAATGCCACCGACGGCTCGGAATACCCGGATACCCGCCGGGCCGGAATGTTTGACAACGAGCTACTGCTGTACATCGACCCCAAGCGGATCTTTTCGATCCGGCTTTACCTTTGGGCGCCCGGGGAGTATACCCCCATCCACGATCACAACGCTTGGGGGGTGATCGGCCCGGTCACGGGCAAACTCCAGGTGACCAAATACGTCCGGGAGGATGCCGGATCTGACGAAAACTTCGCGCGCCTGAAAGAAGCCGAAAATCGGGTCCTGACGGCCGGGCAGACGGAAGTGGTTTTGCCGTTGAACAACGGGATCCACAAAACCGGCAACCCGGGCGATATGACCAGTGCCACGGTCCAGCTTTACGGCAATCCCATACGGCGGACCTACATCAACCGCTTCGACCCCGTTTCCGGTCGCATCGGCAGAATCTACCCGCCGCGCACAAAAATGCGGATCTTGGCTTCGGAAGCGCTGCGCGCCATGCATGAATCCAGTCGCGTCGAGGCGCCCGGGGCCCTCGGGCCGGCAACCGAGTCGCAAGGCGGAAATCGACCCGCGGATTGACCTTTTGAAGCGTGACCCGCGGCCACCCGAATCGCCGGACCCCTCCCGGCCAACCGCGGGAAGGCTCACCCCGCGGGGGCCGGTCAAAGCAGGCGCTTTGCGACATGCCGCGCATCAAGGAGCAGACAATGGCCAACTCATTTTCCATGGCGCTCGAAAAAGTTCACGCCGGTATCGGCCAGGGCAGCGTTTTGGAGCAGATCGACAAACGCTACCGCAAGCAGCAACGGCTGACGTTGTTTGAAATGCTCGACAAGGTCGGCGACAAGGAGGTGGAGTTTTTTCCGGTCGAACTCTACCGACATATTTCCCAAAGCGGAAAGAAACAGCCGGCCCTGCTGCGCTTCTATCTGCCGCTTTGGAAGAATCACGACGAGATTTTCTGGCAGTCCCTGGGGGATTATGTGATTCTCGCCGTGCACCGGGTGAAAGACCTGGAATTCGACAGGCTCAGGGGCCGGATGAAGGTGGAATATTTTGCCAAGATCAGAGGCCGAATCAAATATCCCGAAGACATCCGGGTGATCATCCAGAAAATCGCCTACCTGGTGGATACCGAAGCGTTGCCCACAGACTTCACGCGCTTCCGGCGCATGGCCGAGCGGCGGGACAGTCTGGGCGAGATGAGCAAAGAGCAGGCGGCGCTGATCGGGGTGGCGTTGAAATTCATTCAAATAAAATAGGGACTGTTTGAAAAGATCGTTCATGATTTCAGCGACCGGCACCTGACAGCCGCGACCAGCCCGGAGTAAGCCGGCAAGGCATGCAAATCTACCTGACCATCGTCCCGATCTTTTTGCTGGTGGCGCTCGGCTGGTTCGCCCGGCGGGTGGGGCTGCTGACCTCGGATTTCATGGCGCCCGCCAACCGGCTCGTTTTCTATATCGGCATCCCGGCGATGCTGTTCGTTTCCCTGGCCCAAGCCAGCCTTCAAGACTCGATTCAGGCCCAGATGGTGCTCTTCACCATGACCGCCCTGGTGCTCGGGTGCCTCATCGCCTGGCTTGCGGCCCGTCGGATGCAAATCAATGGCGCCATGGCGGGCTCGTTTGTCCAAAGCGCCTTTCATGGCAACTTTGGCTACATCGGCTTTGCGGTGGTTTTTTACTACCTGGGTGAGGCGGGGCTGGTCCGGGCCAGTTTTCTGGCCGGCTTCCTGATGATCCTGCAAAACACCCTGTCGGTGCTGATACTTCAGCTCCATGCCCCGACGGTGGGGGGCGATCGCAAGCTGGGGCGGACGCTGTTGAAAATCGCCGGCAACCCCGTCATCTGCTCGGCGCTCGCCGGCATGGCCTACTCCCTTTCCGGTCTGCCGATGCCGGTGGTCGCAGAGCGCAGCCTCAAAATCCTGGCCGGCATGGCCCTGCCCCTGGCGCTTCTGATCATCGGCGGTTCGCTCAACTTCGAGGCGATCCGCTCCGGGCTGGCGCTGGCCATCGGCTCCGCCGCGATCAAGCTGCTGATCACGCCCGCGATCGCCTTCGGGTTCTACCGGCTGGTGGGCCTTGCACCGGTGGAATACCTGCCGGGGCTGATCCTGTTGGCCTGCCCGACGGCCACCGTGACCTATGTGATGGCCCGCGAGATGGGGGGCGCGCCGCACTTTGCCGTGACCACCATATCGGTGAGCACCCTGTTGTCCATCGGCACCCTCGCCGGCTGGCTGGCGCTGGCCCGCTAGCCGAAACCGGAAGGTGCCCCGGCAGCGCTGAGGCGGCCGTGACCCGGAGGGGTTGCAACCCAGAGCACAAGCCCTTATATTCACTTCTAAAAATTCAGGCTGCAGCCTGTCAAGCGGCCCAAGGCCGATGCGCCGACAGGGCCGCATGGCAGCGGACCCGACCCGCAGGACACGGTTCTGCTGAAATTTGACAGTTACGTAAAAAGGCCAATTTCTGCGTTGCGCTGCATCTCGAAGTCGCTGCGGCATACATAAGTACGCCTCGCTCCTCGAGATTTGCGCGCCTTGAACTTGACCTTTATACGAAACTGCCTGGATTTTGACTTTTTACTGGTTCATCAAATTTAGCGGGGAAAAAAAGGACCATGGCGGAATTCAAAAGCGTCACCGATGTTCTCAAACTGGTGGACAAGTCCAATTGCCAGCAGTGCGGCTACAAGACCTGCATGGCCTTCGCCGCGGCGGTGCTGCAGAGCCGCGCCAACCTGAGCGACTGCCCCCGGATCGACCCCGATCTGCTGGCGCAGCACGGCCAGACCGCCCCTGAACGCAACGCGGCCGCTGAAGACGAAATGATGGCCATGCTGGCATCGCTGAAAAGCGCGGTCGCCGGGCTGGATTTCGAAAAAACCGCCCAGCGTCTGGGCGGTCGGCTGGTCAACGGCCGGCTGGCCATCAAAGTGATGGGAAAAGACGTGGCCGTGGACCATGACGGCAACCTGCATTCGGACATCCACCTGCACCCGTGGATCTCCATCCCCATCCTCTCCTATATCCTTTACAGCCAGGGCATCCCCCTCACCGGCGAGTGGGTCACCCTGCGGGAGCTGGAGGGCGGGGCGGCCTGGCAAAATTTTTTTACGCACCGCTGCGTCAATCCCCTCAAGAAGGTCGCCGACACCTACCCCGAGCTTTTCCGGGACCTGCTGGACATCTTCAACGGGAAAAAAGCCGAAAGCCGCTTCGATGCCGACACCGCGATCCTGCTCCACCCCCTGCCGCTGGTGCCGGTGCTGATCTGCTACTGGAAACCCGAAGAGGGGATGGCGTCCTCGCTCAACATCTTCTTCGATTCGACGGCGGACAAGAACATGGGTGTTGAGTTCATCTACCGGCTGGTGGCCGGTCTGGTGATCATGTTCGAAAAAATCTCCCGTCGGCACGGGGCGCGCTGAGGCCCCGGAGCCGGGGTACGCCTGGATTCGGCCCGCAGCACCAATCGCAACCCCGCCGGCCCCTGAAGGGGCCCGCCGAACCCGAACATGACCAATTGGTAATTTTGCCGTCATCTTCCCGTAAGCTTGGCGGTATATCTTCGCGGTCAAAGCAAGGACAGCGGCCGACCAGCGGTCGGCGCAAACACAACCCTTTTGACTGCCAAGGAGGTCACCCCATGAAAGCGTTGCAGAAAAACCATACCCGCCTCAGCCGGCTGCTGCCGGTCGCCCTGCTGGCGCTGACCATCGCCGCCGGCGGCGCTGCGGCCGCCGTCAAGGACGACGCCGCGGCGATGCTGCCCAACAATTTAAGCACCCTCGCCAAGGAGGCCCGCGACGGGGTCGTCAACATCCGCACCGTCAAGACCATGAAAGGCGGCGGCCCGGTCTTCCGCCACTTCTTCGGCAACCCCTTTGAGCGCGGCAACCCGTTTGAGGAATTCTTTGGGCCGCACATGCGCCGCAACCCCTCCCAGGACTTCAAGCAGCGCAGCCTGGGATCGGGCTTCATCATCGACCGTGAGGGGCATATCGTCACCAACAACCACGTCATCGAGGGCGCCGACGAGATCACCGTCAAACTGGCCAACGGCAAGGAGTTTACCGCGGAGCTGGTGGGCCGCGACCCCAACACCGATCTGGCGCTGATCAAAATCGCGCCCTCCAAGGACCTCAAGCCCCTGCAGATGGGGAAATCCGAAGAGCTTACGGTGGGCACCTGGGTGATGGCCATCGGGAGCCCCTTCGGTCTCGAGCAGACGGTCACGGTGGGGATCGTCAGCGCCAAGGGCCGGATCATCGGCTCGGGGCCCTATGACGACTTTATCCAGACCGACGCCTCCATCAACCCTGGCAACAGCGGCGGCCCGCTGCTCAACCTGCGGGGCGAGGTCGTGGGCATCAACACGGCGATCGTGGCCCGCGGCCAGGGGATCGGCTTCGCCATCCCCTCGGACCTGGCCCAGAACGTGATCGCCCAGCTGCAGTCCAAGGGGGAGGTCACCCGCGGCTGGCTGGGCGTGGCCATCCAGGATCTTTCTTCGGACCTGGCCGACTACTACCGCATCAAGGACGGCGAAGGGGTGCTGGTCTCCGAGGTCTATGCCGGGGACCCGGCCGACAAGGCCGGCATCAAAGCCCAGGACATCATTGTGGCTTTAGACGGCCGGAAGGTGACCAGCAGCCGCGAACTCTCCGCCATGGTCGCCGATTCTCCGGTGGGCAGCCGCCTGAAAGTGGAGATCGTGCGCGACGGCAAGCCCAAGACCGTCACGGTGACCCTCGCCAAACGTGATCAGGACCCCAGCGCCAGGGCGACCATCGACAGCCCCCGGGATGAAGCCGAGTTCGGCCTCCAGGTGAGCGACCTGGACCGCGAAACCGCCCAGCGGCTGGGACTCGACCCGGATGAAAAAGGGGTGGTGGTGGTCGGCGTCAGCCCCGAGAGCAAGGCCGAGGAGGCCGGCCTGCGGCAGGGCGACCTGATCAAGGAAGTCAACCGCAACCCGGTGGAGAACGCCAAGGCCCTGGGGCGGATGCTGGAGAAAAGCAGCACCGAACCGGTCCAGTTCCTGGTCATGCGACCCGGCGTGGGTCTGATGGTGCTCAAAATCACCCCGTAGGACTCCCCCCCATCGGCTGCCGGCCGCCCCAGCCGGGGCGGCCGGCAGCCGCTTTGCATTCCCCGCTTGACAAGACACCCAACCGGTTCGACCCCGGTTTGCCGAAAAAAACGAGGTTGACACCTCTTCGCGGGTTCCTGTAATTTACAGGGCTATTCTTAAAAGAGTTAGGGTAATTGCCGCCAGCACCGCGACGTTTTCCGCAACCGATCATCAGAGGCCCAGCCCACATGAAAAGCACCGGCACCCCGACCGCCCCCGAACCGGCGGCAGACAGCGGCCCGTCCAATTTCATCCGGACCATTATCGAAGAGGACCTCCGGGCCGGCAAAAACGATGGCCGCGTGGCGACCCGCTTCCCCCCCGAGCCCAACGGCTACCTGCACATCGGCCACGCCAAGTCCATCTGCCTCAATTTCGGCCTGGCCCGGGACTACAACGGCACCTGCAACCTGCGCTTCGACGACACCAACCCGGCCAAGGAAAGCGCCGAATACGTCGCCTCCATCCAGACCGACGTCCGCTGGCTGGGGTTTGACTGGGAAGACCGGCTGCATTTCGCGTCGGACTATTTTGAAGCGCTCTACGACTACGCCGTCGCCCTCATCCGGACCGGCAAGGCCTACGTCTGCAGCCTGAGCGCCGATGAGATCCGCGGATACCGGGGCACCCTGACCGAGCCCGGCAGGCCCAGCCCCTACCGCGACCGGTCGGTGGAAGAGAACCTGGACCTCTTCAGGCGCATGCGCGCCGGCGAGTTCCCCGACGGCAGCCACGTCCTGCGCGCCAAGATCGACATGGCCGCGGCCAACCTGATCCTGCGCGACCCGACGCTCTTTCGCATCCGCCGCCTGCATCACCACCGCACCGGCGACCGCTGGTGCATCTACCCGATGTACGATTTCACCCACTGCCTTTCGGACGCCATCGAAGGGATCACCCACTCGGTGTGCACCATGGAGTTCGAGAACAACCGCGCGCTCTACGACTGGGTGCTGGACAACCTGGAGGTGCCGTGCCACCCCCAGCAGATCGAATTCGCCCGCCTGAACCTCACCCACACCGTGCTCAGCAAAAGAAAACTGATCGCGCTGGTGGAAAAAGGGGTGGTTTCCGGCTGGGACGACCCCCGCATGCCGACCATCTCGGGCCTTCGCCGGCGGGGCTATCCGCCCGAGGCGATCCGCACCTTCTGCGACCGCATCGGGGTTGCCAAGCGCGAAAGCACGGTGGACATCGCCCTGCTGGAGCATTGCATCCGGGAGCATCTCAATGCCAGCGCGCCGCGGGTGATGGGCGTGCTGCGGCCGCTGAAAGTGGTGATCGACAACTATCCCGAGGGGCAGGTGGAGGAGATGGCCTTTCTGAACCACCCCGAGTACCCCGAGCGGGGCAGCCGAATGGTGCCGTTTTCCAAGGTGCTTTACATCGAGCGGGATGACTTCCGGGAAGAGGCGCCGCGCAAATGGTTCCGTCTGGCGCCGGGGCGGGAGGTGCGCCTGCGCTATGCCTACTACGTGACCTGTGTGGACGTGGTCAAGGATGCGGCCGGCGAGGTGGTCGCGCTGCACTGCACCTACGATCCGGCCACCCGCGGCGGCGACTCGCCCGACGGCCGCAAGGTCAAGGGCACGCTGCACTGGGTTTCGGCGGCCCACGCCCTGCCGGCCGAGGTCCGGCTCTACGACCACCTTTTCAGCGAACCGGACCCCCAGGCCTGCGCGGATTTCGAAGCCTGCCTGAACCCCGACTCGCTGGAGGTTTTGACTGACAGCCGGGTGGAGCCAAGCCTGGCGGCGGCGGCGGCCGGTGCCTGCTTCCAGTTCGAGCGCCAGGGCTATTTTTGCCGCGACACGCAAGTGGGGAGCCCCGATCGGCTGGTTTTCAACCGCACCGTGGGGCTGCGGGATTCGTGGGCCAAAATCGAAAAGGCCCAGCAGCGCGGCGCCTGACGGGCCCGCGCCGCGACATTAAAGCGCTTCGAAGACCATCCGCTTTTGGCTGTTGTTGAAGGCCACCATCCTGCCGGCCACCTCCTTTTCCTCGCCGAAAATGTTGGTCAGGTGGAATCGGCCGCCGCGGTCCTCGACCACATCGACGTTTTCCATCACCATCTGCTCCCGGCCGTCGCGACGTACGAACACGTTGATGTCACACATGCTTCACCCCTCCTGTGGGCCGCCGCGAATGCGGCGGCATCCTGTTTCAGTCCCCTGCCCCGGCATGTTGGACCCGGCTTTTCGCTGCGGCCCAGGCGCCCCACGGCGTCCACATCGAGCGCCGCGATCTCGCCGCCCACCGCCTAGTTCAGGGGGCATCGCCTGGAAAAGCGGGCCATGATTCCTCCCAAAGAATTGAATTGCATGAATGGTATCGGCAGCGGTAAACGACGGACGGCGCGCCGAAGGTTATAGGGTCTTTTGACCGGACTTTCAACCCCAATCCGGCGGCCCCGTTCCCCAACCGGGGCCCGGTCCCGCTTGCCGGGTTGACGCCGAGGCCGCGAGGCGTTATGCCCTGTTGCGATCGCCACCCCGTGGCGAGGCCCGCACCGCTTGAAAAGGGAGCCCCGTTATGCCGATCATCACCCCCAGCCCCTACCGCCCGCCCGCGCTGCTGGGCAACCCCCACCTGCAGACCATCTGCCCGACCCTCTTCCGGCGGGTCTCCGGCGTCCGCTACCGGCGCGAGCGGATTTTCACCCCCGACGGGGACTTCATCGACCTGGACTGGTCCGCCGCGGGGGCCGACCGCCTGGCGATCGTGCTCCACGGGCTGGAGGGCGACGCCCACCGCCACTACATGCGGGGGATGGTCAGGGCCTTCAACCGCCGCCGCTGGGATGCTCTGGCCTTTAATTTTAGGGGCTGCAGCGGTGAGCCCAACCGCCTGCCGCGCTCCTACCACAGCGGCGCCACCGAAGACCTGGACACGGTTTTGGGCCACGTGCTGGCCGGCAACCGCTACCGCCGGATCGCCCTGGTGGGCTTCAGCCTGGGCGGCAACCTGACCCTGCGCTACCTGGGCGAGAAGGGCCGCGGCATATCCCCTTTCATCTCCCGGGCGGCGGCGATTTCGGTCCCCTGCGATCTCGCCAGCAGCTCCCGGCGGCTGGCCGAGCCGGCCAACGCCGTCTACATGAAACGCTTTCTGCTGCTTTTCCGCGCCAAGATCCGGGCCAAAATAGCCCTCATGCCCGACCGGATCAGCGATGCGGGCTTTGAGACCATCCGCAACTTCAAGGATTTCGACGACCGCTACACCGCCCCGCTGCACGGTTTCCGGGACGCCGAGGACTACTGGGCGCGCTGCAGCGCCGGCCCGCTGCTGCCGGAGGTCCAGGTCCCAACTCTCGTCCTGAGCGCCCTGGACGACCCCTTCCTGCCGCCGGAGTGCTACCCCGTCGCGGCCGCCCGCGCTAACCCCCGCCTCTTTCTTGAAATGCCGGCCGCCGGCGGCCACGTGGGCTTCATCCACTTCCGCCGCGACGGGGAGTTCTGGCACGAAACCCGGGTGGCCGACTTCGCCACCGCCGACTGACAGCGCCGGCGGCGTCACGCCTTGGCGGTGGCCGCCAGGGGCGCCACCCGGCCCACCGTCAGGGTGTGGGCCCCGAAATCCTCCTCCACCCGGCCTTCCAGCAGAAGCGGCCGGCTGCGGTCCAGCAGGGTGCAGAAGCGCCGGTAGGCCGCCGGAAAGAAGGTCGCCTCCACCAGCCCGGTTTCATCCTCGAAGGTGACGAACTCCATCGGCTCCCCGCGCCGCGTATGCACCACTTTGGCGGTGATCAAAAGCCCGGCCACCCGCACCTGCCGCCCCGTGTGCTGCGCCAGTGCGGCCGCCTTGACCACCCCCCGGGCGGCCAGCGCCCCGGCATAGAGCGTCATGGGGTGGCGGTCGCAGAGAAACCCCAGCACCGCGAATGCTCGCCGCAGGCGGTCGATCTCGGTCTCCGGCGGCAGATCCGGCGGCTGCGGCCGCGGCCGCCGGCCGAAAAGCTCGGGGGCTGCGGACCGACGCTGCCGGCCGCCCTGCCAGCGCGCCACCTCCCACAACAGGGCCGCCCGGCTGACGCCGGGATGCAGGCCATCGAAGGCCCCGGCGTGCACCAGCGCCCGGGCCTCCTCGTCGTCGGGGCGCACGCGCTCCAGAAAGTCGCCGATGTCGATGTAAGGCCGCTGCCGGCGCGCGGCCACGATCCGCTCCCGGGTCCGCACACCCAAGGCCTTCAGCGACAGCCACCCCACCCGCAGGGCCCGCCCGCGCCCCTGCCAGCGGACCTCGCTGCGGTTGACGTCCGGCGGCCGCACCGTCAGGCCCATGCGCCGGGCCTCCGAGACGTAGGCGAAGGTGCTGTAGAAGCCGCCCTGGTTGCTGATCACGGCGGCCATGAACTCGGCCGCGAAATGGGTCTTGAGGTAGGCCGCCTGAAACGACACCCGGGCGTAGCTGGCGCTGTGGGGCTTGCAGAAGGAGTAGCCGGCAAAGCTCAGCATCATCTTCCAGACGGCGGCGATCTCCGGCGGTGAGAGCCCGCGGGCGCGGGCGCCGGTGGCAAATCGCTGCCGGTAATCCTCCAGCCGGCGGGCCCGGTCCTTTTTGGCCATGACCTTGCGCAGGCCGTCGGCGTCGACGTCGGAGAAGCCCGCCAGGGCCACCGCCGCGCGGGAAACGTCCTCCTGGTAGACCATGATGCCGTAGGTTTCGGCCAGCACGTCGGCCAGCAGGGGGTGCGCCGGCTGCCAGGGCTCCCCCCGCAGCCGGCGGACATACTCGCGGATCAGCGCGTTGGCCGCCGGCCGGATGATGCTGCTGTGGATCACGAGGTGCTCGAAATCCCCGACCCCGGTCTTTTGCTGCAGCAGGCGGGTGGCCGGGCTCTCGATGTAGAAGCAGCCCATGGTTTCGCCGCGCGCCAGCCGGGCGCGGGTGGCCGGGTCCTCTTCGGGGTCCCAGTGCGCCTCGTCGAAGGCGATCCCGTTGCGGCGCAGGTTGGCCAGGGTGTCGCGAATCACGCCGAGACTGCGGTTGCCCAGCAGATCGATCTTGACCAGCCCGCCCGCCTCGGCCCCCTCCTTCTCCCACTGGATCACCGGCACCCCCTTGGCGGCCGGCTGCACCGGCACATAGGCCGCCACCGGCTCGGGGGTGATCACCACCCCGCCGGGGTGCACCGCGATGTGGCGCGGAACCCCGATCAGACGCTGGGCGATGCCGACAATCCGCGGCCACGGCTGGGGAAAGTCGATGCCGCCCAGCTCCGGCAGCCCCTTCAGGCGCTGCAGGAGGTCCTCGCCGGCGCCCACCGCCCGCCAGAACCACGGCAGCCGCCGGGACACCCGGCCGATCTCGCCCTCGGCCAGGCCGAACACCCGGGCAGTCTCGCGGATCGCCATGCGCGGCTGAAAGCCGATGTGGCTGCAGACCATGGCGGCGTGCGCACCGTGGCGGGCGAGCACGTCGGCCAGTACGGCGTCGCGCTCGTCCCAGGCGAAATCGATGTCGATATCCGGCGGGTCCGTGCGGCCGGGGTTCAGGAAGCGCTCGAAGTAGAGGTTGTGCCGAATCGGGCAGACGTTGGTGATGCTCAGGCAGTAGGCCACCAGCGAGGCGGCGCCGCTGCCGCGGCCGCAGATCCGCGGGCTGCGGGCGACGATGTCGCGCACCACCAGGAAATAGGCGGAAAACCCCATGCGGGCGATGATCCGCAGCTCGTGCTCGAGCCGCTCCACCACGCTCTCGCAGAGATCCGCCCCGTAGCGGCGGCGGGCGCCGGCATACGCGGCCGCGCGCAGCCGCTCGTCGACCGGGCGCCCGCCGCCGTCTTTCCAGGGGGGCAGCAGCAGCCGCCGCGGCGGGCCGCTGAACGCCAGCCGCTCGGCCAGGGCGTCGCCGGCCCGCAGCGCATCGGGCCAGGGCGCAAAACGCCGGCGGTAGACCTCGGGCGGGGCCAGCCAGGCGTCGGCCGGGGCCGCCGCCCCCGGGGGCAGGCGGTCAAGGGTGGTGTTGCGCGCGATGGCCCGCAGGACCCGGTGCAGGGAAAACTCGGCGGGATCCAGAAAGAAACTGCCCGGGGTGGCCACCGTGGGCACCCCCAGGCGGCGGGCGGCCTGCCGCAGCCGCAGGGCCGCGCCGTCGGGGCGGCGCGACAGGGCGCCATAGACCGCAAGCCCGGCATGATGCCAGCGGGCGAGCAGCTCCGGGCTGCGGGTCAGCACCACGAGCCCCTCGGCATGGCGGGTGACGCCGCTTTCCAGGTCGAAGTCCGGGTCGCAGTGGCGGCGGGTGATGAGCCCGCAGAGATTGCGGTAGCCCACCGGGTTTTCCACCAGACAGACCGCCCGCAGGGGGGCGTTGGGGGCGGTCACCTCGGCGCCCACGATCGGCTGCAGCCCCTCGGCCTCGCAGCCGTCCAGAAAGGGCCAGAGGCCGTAAAGGTTGTCGGTGTCCGTGAGCGCCAGACGGCTGTAGCCCCGCTGCCGGGCGGCGGCGCAGATGGCCGCCGGGGCGCAGGTGCCCCACATCAGGGAATAGTGGGAACGAACGGTCAGCGGGGTCATGGCGGCGCCGGTGAAAGGGTCCGCCCCACCCGGATCGCGCCGAAGCCGAAGCGGCCCCGGACGGCGTCGATGGCCGCCACCAGGTCGTGGCAGCGCCGGCGCGTTTCGCGGTCAGCGGCGAACAGCTCCAGCTGCACCGGGGGCGGGACCAGGCGGTCGCAGACCAGCCGCAGGTGGCGGATGCGCAGCCGCCGGGTCCAGGCGCGCCGCAGGGCCGCCGCGGCCGCCGCGAATAGGAAGCAGTCGTTGGCCGTGGCCGGTTGGGCGGTGGCCTGCCGGGCCACCCGGACCCCGTCGCAGTAGTCCAGCACGATGCCCACCCGACGGGCGGCCAGCCCCCGACGGCGCAGGGCGGCCCCGACCCTTTCCACCAGCCGGTAGACGACCCCGTCCACCACGGCGGCCGCGTTGGTGTCGTCGCCGAAAGCGTGGTCCTCCACCACCACCGGCGGCGCCTGCCCCAGCGGACGGACCGGCGAAGGGTCGATCCCGCGCACGGCCGCGCGCAACCCCTCGCCGCGGCGGCCGAAGACCACCGCCAGCTGGTCCCCGGACAGGCGGGCCACTTCGCCGGCGCGGGTCAGATTGAACTCCCGCAGCCGGGCCGCGTCCTCGACCGCGATGCCGGGGATCAACCCCAGCGGCAGGGGCGCCAGGAAGGCCTCCTCCTCGCCGGCGCGCACGATGCAGTCGCCGGCCGGCTTGACCACCCGGGTGGCCACCTTGGCCACCAGCTTGCTAGGGGCCACCGACCACACCGGCGCCACCCCCATGTCGGCGCGCACCGCCCGGCGGATGCGCGCGGCCACGTCGTGCGGGGCCCCCCAGAGCCGCCCGGTGCCGGTGAGATCCAGAAAAAGGTGGCCCTGGTGGTCGGTCATCTCCACCCGCGGGGCGTAGGGCCGGGCATGCCGCAGCAGCAGCCGCATGCCCCGCTCGTAGCGCTCCGGGTGCGGCGCCATGACGACGGCGTCCGGGCAGCGGCAAAGCGCCCGGCCAAGGGGCATCCCCTTGCGGACCCCGCTCTGGTATGCCTCCTCACTCATGTCGTAGACCGCCCCGCGGGCGGCGCCCTGCGGGGCGATCACCACCGGCCGCGCCCGCAGGCGGGCGTCCACCATGCGCTCCACGGCCACGGCAAAATCGGCGACGTTGATGTGGATGATGAACCGCTCGCCGGCACTCATGCGCTCGCCTCCACCGCCAGGCCCCGCTCGCCCAGCAGCCGGACCAGCTGCCGGGCGTCGGCCGCGGCCTGGGCCCGGACATGGTTGTTGAAAAAAATCAGCCCCCGGCGGGCGCGCCCTGCCATGGCGCTCATGCGCGCGTCGATCCACTCGGCCAGCTCGGTCGCGCCGTAGCGGTAGTCGAAGCGGCGCCGGGGGTGCCTCGCGCGCCAGCCGGCGGTGTTGCGGCCGTAGAGGCGGGCGTAGAAAAAGGCCGGGTTGGTGACGACATCCAGCTGCGGGAAGCACGACGGCAGCCGCGGGCCGTCGACACTGACCAGGGTGGCCCGGCGGCGCTCCAGTTCGGCCAGGACCCGGTCGCAGGCCCAGGAAGGGTGTCGGAATTCCACCGCCAGGGGCAGCCCGTCGAGGCTCTCCAGCAGGTCGGCGAGGTGCCGGCGGCACGCGGCGGTACGCGCAGCGTCGGACGGCAGCTGGATCAGCACGGCCGCCAGCTGGCCCGCCTGCACCAGCGGGGCCAGGCCGTCGCGGTAGGCGGCGGCCTGTTCGCGCCAGCCGCGGGGATCCTCCGCATGGGTCAGGCCGCGGGTCAGCTTGACGGCGAAACGAAACCCCGGGGGCGTCTGGCGGCGCTGGCGCTCGAGCGTCTCCGCCCGCGGCAGCTGATACCAGGTGGTGTTGAGCTCCACCGCCGCAAAGCGCCGGGCATATAGCGGCAGCATGCGCGCGGCGGGGGTGTCGGGGGGGTAGAACCCGGCCGCGACCCACTCGCTGTGGGCATACCCGCCGGTGCCCACCCGCAGGCGGCAGCCGGCATGCAGGGACGGTGTTGGGGACATCGGAAGGGGGTCTCCATAGGCGCCGGCCGGCCGGCACGGAGGAAGGGGAACACGCGCCGCAGCGGGGGCGAAAAACGGGTGGCGTGCGGGGCCGGCGGCCTGGATCGGGGCGGTGGCTTCAGAGCCGCGCGACCCCTTCCGGCCCCCGCTGGACGCCGATGACCTTGCCCTGGACGAGGACCGCATCGAACGGATAGCACATGAGGGTGTAGGCCGGGTTTGCGGGCCGCAGCTCGATGCACGCCGGCCGGCGCCAAAAGCGCTTGACGGTGGCCTCCTCCTGGTGGATCAGGGCCACCACGATCTCGCCGTTGGCGGCATACTGGCGCGGCTCGCAGATCACCAGGTCGCCGTCGAGAATGGCGGCATCCCTCATCGAGTCGCCCCGGACGGTGAGCGCGAAGAGGGTCGGCGCGCGAAAGACGGCCGCGTCCACCACGAGGCTGCCGCCCCACTCCTGCTGGGCATAGAGCGGCAGCCCGGCGGCGATCTTGCCGACGATCGGCACCTCGCGCCAGCGCCCGGCGCCGGTGGGCGCGCCACTCGGGGTGAGCAGGTGCAGGGTGCGGCTGTAGCGCCCCTCGCGCCGCAGCAGGCCCTTGTCCGCCAGCGCCCGGATGACCTGCGAGACCGCGGCGTGGCTCACCCCGAGGTCGGCGGCGGCCTGCCGCAGGCTGGGGGCCTTGCCGCTGCGGGCCAGGGCCTGTTCCAGATAGCGCATAAACCGCTGCTGCTTGGGGGTCAATTCCGGTCGCATGGCGTCTCCTGCCGGGGCCGGCCAAAACCACGCCCCGATGTTTTTGTCACCCTAAGGGGAAAAAATGTAAATGTCAATGTAAATATTATTGTAAAGTTTAGCGCACGAACGCCACGCGCCGCAGCACACATTGCGGGCCAGCGGGCGGCGAAAAGGGGGATGGATGAAACGAGGGGAAAGGGGCGGATGGCAGCGACGGGATGAAGCTTGGCCTCTGTCACAATCAGGGGCCTGAAGGTCGGGGCCCGGCGCGTGCAGCATCGTTGGCGGCAGGGCGGCGGCAAAGGGCAAAGAAAACGCCGGCGCGGGGGAAGCGGTCAGCAGGCAAGGACTATTTTAAAACCGGGCCGGTCGCGGGCAGCGGCCGCAGCCAAGACCCGGTTCTCCGTCGAGCCGGCCTCAGGGAAGCGCGCGGATGCCCTGGCGGATCTGATCCCAGTCAAACGCCCGG
>Ga0272444_10002082_pt1 | contig 18777 bp, 17 predicted proteins | sample SSMForm13_FD_201033 | JGI IMG/M metagenome (GOLD analysis project Ga0272444, IMG submission 201033) | Marine sediment archaeal communities from Little Sippewissett salt marsh, Falmouth, MA, United States - SSM-Form-13 | ecosystem: Environmental > Aquatic > Marine > Wetlands > Sediment ... | reverse complement strand
GGAGATCACGCGCAAGCGACGGGGCGAGAGCCTCGCCGACATGCTGGAGAACGCGCAGTTCGATGCCTAGGGGGACTCACGGCCCAACCGTGAGTCCGTTCGCACTTCGCGTTGGACACGAAACGCCCTGATGCTGTGTGCTGAGTCGTTCTCGGTTCCCTCGTTCACGGGGGGACTCCTCGTTTGTGGCGCCATGGGTTGAGGCAACTCTCGCGCAATGCTCGAGTTCCTTGAGAGAACGCTGCACGCAGCGTTCTCCTGTCGTTGAAACGCAGGCTCTCGCCCCACATTCCCGTGCAAAGGGAAGGGGACAGCCAATGCTGCCCGTCCCTCATGCCAGCTTCCGATGCAGGAGACCGGAGATGTCTCCGTCCGGCGTGGAGCATCTCGCGGGGGGCGAGTGCAGGGCGGGAACTCTCGCGCAATGCTCGAGTTCCTTGAGAGAACGCTGCACGCAGCGTTCTCCTGTCGTTGAAACGCAGGCTCTCGCCCCACATTCCCGTGCAAAGGGAAGGGGACAGCCAATGCTGCCCCCTTCCCTTTGGGCGATGCAGGGCTCGAACCTGCGACCTTTCGGATGTGACCCGAACGCTCTCCCAACTGAGCTAATCGCCCGTCTTCAGTAGGAGATCATAGCCCTGCGGTCAGCTCCGTTCAAGAACCACTCCTGCCGCTACGATGAGCGACGCTTCCTCACTGTCCCGCGCACGGAGAGGTCCTCGCCGCATCGCTCCACAGAGACGTTCGCCAGCTGCCACGCGTCACGGACCCTGTCGACGCCGGATCCGCCTACAACGGGGATCCCTTCGCCACCAATCAGGAGCGGAGCGATGAACAGCGCGACGCGGTCCACCAACTCTGATTCGAGAAATCGCGCGATCGTCTCGCCTCCCCCCTCGATCAGCAGTGAGTCGATCCCGGCACCTCCGAGTTCCTCCAGAAGCCGGTCGAGATCGAGCCGTTCGCCCGCTTGTCCCACGCGCCATACGAGAACCCCCCTGTCGGCAAGCCGCGCCTCTTTCTCGGCGCTCATGGAACGGGTCACCACGATCGGCTTCGTCCCCGCGTCCAGCAGCTTCGCCGTCTCGGGGATTCGCCCCGTCGGATCGAGCACAACGGGGATAGGATCCCGCCCGACCACGTGCCGCACCGTTAGGCTGGGGTCATCGGCCACGACCGTAGAGACGCCCACCGCGATCGCCGCCATCCGGCGGCGCAGTCGGTGGCCCTCGACGCGGGACGCCTTGCAGGAGATCCATCGCGAGTCCCCGGTCCGCGTCGCAATCCGCCCGTCGAGACTGAGCGCCGCCTTGACCAAGACCAGCGGGCGGCCCGTCGCCGTGTAGTGGAAGAAGATCTCGTTCAGGCGGACCGCTTCCTCTTCAAGGACCCCCTCGACAACGCGGATTCCCGCGGCCTCCAGCGCAGCGGCTCCGCACCCCCAACGTCCTGGCGTCGGGTCACGCACGGCGAAAACGACGGACGCAATGCCGGCTGCGATGATGCGATCGGTGCACGGTGGCGTCTTCCCGTAGTGACAGCACGGCTCGAGCGTTACGTACAACGTACTGCCTCGTGCGTGCTCCCCCGCTTCGTTCAACGCGAAGACCTCGGCATGCGGCCCGCCATATGCTCGGTGGTATCCTCGCCCGACGATCTCCCCGGATCGAGAGACCACGACGGCCCCGACGAGGGGGTTGGGGTTGACGTCGCCTTCCCCCATCACCGCAAGATCCAGGGCAAGCCGCATCGCCTCGTTGTCGTTCACTCTGCTGCCGCCCGACGGAATGCTTGGATCGCCGCCTCTCGATCCTCAACCCCGAAGATCGCTGATCCTGCCACAAGAACGTCGGCACCGGCGTCGAGCACCTCGCGCGCGTTTCCCGGGTGGATTCCACCATCCACTGCAATCTCCACAGGGCGCCCGCCAACCATCGTCCGCAACGTGCGAATTCGGTCCAACGTGTCGCGAAGAAACGTCTGTCCCCCAAAACCGGGTTCCACGCTCATCACAAGGACTGCGGACACGTGGTCGAGGTACGGATCGAGTGCGGACACGGGCGTGCCCGGTCGCAAGGACACGCCGGCCTGCGCCCCGTGCTGACGAATCGCCTCGATTACGTTGTCCGCCGGATCCGCGCTTTCGACATGAAACACGATCAAGTCATCGAATCGGACCTGGAACTGCAGAGCGTACTGTGCCGGACGGTCGATCATGAGATGGATCTCAAACGGCCGATTCAACCGACCGCGAAGCGCGTTCACCACGGGTGGACCGAAGGTCAGATTGGGAACGAAGTGACCGTCCATGACGTCCCAGTGGAATCGGTCGACGTACGGCTCCACCGACCGAGCCTCGGCAAGGAGGGCTCCGAAATCCGCGGACAGCAACGACGGGGCAAGCTTCATCTGCGCCGACTCACGGTGAGCAACATCAAGAGCTGGAGCGCGGCCATCGCCGCTGCCGCAACGTACGTCAGCGCCGCGGCAAACAACACCTCCTTGATCGCGCCTACCTCTTCCTCGTTGACGATTGCCGTGGTTCGCAACGCGGCAACCGCCCGTCGGCTCGCGTCAAACTCGACGGGCAACGTCACCAGCGTGAAGAACACGGCTGCGGAGAAGAGGCAGATGCCCGCGGTGACCAGCGGCTGATACTGGAAGATCAGGCCGACGAAGAACAACGGGAACGCGAGCTGCGAACCGAAACTCGCAACGGGCACGATCGCCGTGCGAAGAGCAAGTGGAGCAAATCCCCGAGCGTGTTGAATCGCATGGCCTGCTTCATGGGCCGCAACACCAATGGCCGCAATCGCCGTCGATGCCGGAGCCGAGAGACGAAGGGCCCTGCGTTTCGGATCGTAGTGGTCGCCCAGCTTCCGTTGCGTCGAGTCGATGCGCACATCGACGATCGCCTCGCTCTCCAGGATGCGGTGCGCCGCCCCCTCGGCAGTTACGCCGTGGCTGGAAGGAACTCGGGAGTACTTCGCGTACGTCGAGCGGACCTTCCACTGCGCGTAGACGCCAAGCGCGATTGCCGGCAGCAGGATCAACAGACTCGGTCCGAAGAACAAGTATCCCAGCCACATGCTATTTGTCCTTTCCTGGCCTGCGTTTTGCCAGTATACGACGTGTCCTGTACCACAACAAGAAGCCGTAGGAAGCGCCGACTCCGAGCAGCAGCCCGCCCACATCGGCTGCGAAGTCGAGCACGTCGGCGTGCCGCAGCGGCAGCAGCAGTTGGTGGGCCTCATCAGCACCGGCGACCGCGACGCACAACAGGATCGTCAGGAGCCACCGCTCGTTCAGCGCCATCCCCACGATGACGGCGAGGCCGAGGTACTCCGCACCGTGATACAGCTTGTCGAACGACGCTCCCGTCTGAGGCACCGAGTGTGCGGCAAACGTCGGGAGCAGGAATACGGCGCCAACGTACAGGCAAACGGCGACCCACCACCATCGATGCCGCGTCATGTCGATAGAGAGAGGGTCGATAAGCCGGATTCTGTCGAGGGAAGACATCCATCTATGCGGCCTACCCGAAGGCTCGAGCGGGTCACTCTCAAGCACCTTCCTATTTGGCCTTGCTCCGGCCAGGGTTTGTCAGCCGATGCGATCGCTCACACCGCTGGTGGTCTCTTACACCACCGTTTCACCGTTGCCTGTGCGGACTCGCGAGGAGCCCTCCATCGGCGGTCTGTTCTCTGCGACACTTTCCCGAGGTCGCCCCCGCTGAGATTTCCTCAGTGGCCTGCCCTGTGGAGTCCGGACTTTCCTCCAGTTGCGAGAAGCGCACGAAACGCCTGCAACCAGCGTCTTCCTGACCCTCTCTCGTTGTGCGAAGGACTTTCCTTTGAGTGTAGTTGGTAGTATACGCGACGGCGCGTCTACTCGATGTAGAGAATGCGCGAGCAGTGTTCGCACGTGACGATGCCCGACTCGCTCCGAACGCGTTCCACCGTGTGGCCGCTGAGCCGAAGCTTGCAGCCCGAACACGTGTCGTTCTCGATTCCCGCCAGCGGACGTGGAAACGTCGCGCGTAGGGTCTGGTACTGAGCATAGAGGTACGGCGCTGTCTCACTGACAACTCGCTCCCGCTCGGTTGTGCAGTCGCCTCGCTCCTCCTGGATTGTCCGGACCCGTTGATCGAGTTGCTCGATCTGCCCGGACAACTCCGTCGTACGGACGGTCAGATGGTCCTCGGCATCCGCAATCGCACCGTGCTGAGCATCCACTTGGCTCATCAGATCAAGCGCCTCATCCTCGAGGCGATTGATGCGCGACCGCTCGATACCAATCTTCGCCCGAAGATCCTCCATCTCCTTAAAGCTGATAATCCCCTTGTCGAGCCGCTTCTGATACTCCCGGATCTGTGCGTCGAGTTCGTCCACCTCGAGCGTCCTCATGCGACTCTCGTGCTCGAGATGGCGAAGCTGATCGTGAGCATCCGTTACGGATTGCTCCTCACCGAGCTGTTTCTTCTCCAAGGCCGAGCGTTGTGCAGCCAGGCGCTCAAGCTGAGCAGCGAGATCTTCAAGGCGTGCGTCGAGCTCCTGTATCGTCAGGAGTTGCTCAATCTCACTCAGCATGGCGTCCTCGCAGCAGCATGATGGGGTTGACTATACGGAGCGTGTGAGCGCGCCGCAAACGGCGTCATCACATGGGAAGGCCGGGTAGTCCCTGCGACAGCGGCCCGAGCTTCTCCTGTGCAGCGTCCTGCGCGTTCTTCTGGGCTTCCTGGACGGCAGCGACGACCAGATCGATCAGCATTTCCACGTCATCTGGATCGACGACCTCACGCTCGATCGTCAGATCGACCAACTCTCCTCGGCCGTTCACGGTCGCACTGACCATGCCGCCGCCTGCCGATGCGGAGATCTTCAATCGCGCAATCTCTTCCTGCGCCTGCTCGAGGTTCTCCTGGAGCTTCTTCGCCTGCTTCATCAGATCGCCCAGATTGCCCAACCCTTTCACCACTCCTCCTTCACGACTTCTCCCTCAAACGCCTCGCACACAAGACGGGCTTTGTCACGCAGCTGCTCATGCGGCAACGGCTTCTTCTCCACGGCTCCGTCGTACGTCAGTTCCAAGCGGACGTCGTCACCGAACCGGCGACGGATGGCCCCCGCGAGGTACTGATAGTTCGCCTGCTTCTCCAGGCCTTCCTTGTGGAACGTGTGCTCCGGGTGAAAGGAGATCACCAACCGCTGTTCGGAAAGCGTCGGAGAGCCCTCCGTCAGGAATGCCGCAATGGCGATTCGCTCCGACTCAATCTCGTGCAGCAGGTCCGCCCATCCCGGGACGAGATCGTCCGCATCGGCGGCCTGCTCACGGCTTGTCTCCGGCTCTTCCGCCGATCGCGCCGCCCCGTCACCGAAGGTCTCGCTCGTCTTCGGAACAGAGGGTGTGGCAGCCGATACGCTCTTCTTCCGCCTTGGTTTCTCCCCGTCGTCGTGTCGCGGCTCGGGGACGACACGGACTTGCGGATTGATCTCCGCCAGCAGCTGGAGGACCCCGATCTCGAAGTGAATCCGCCGGTCCAGAGAACGAAAGAGACTCGCCTTGACGTCGAGCAGTCGACGGGCCACGGCAAGCTCTCGGTTGGACGGCCGATCCGACCCCGCAATCCGGTCGCGGAGTTCGTGGATCACGTCGTCGAGGAACACCTCGAGGTCTTTGCCACGATTGACGATCGACTCCACGATTTCGAGCAGCGCCCTGCGCTCGTTCCGCTCGATGGCCTCGAGGAAGCGCTGGTGCGTCTCCCGTCCGACGAGGCCTAGCATGTCGAGTACTGAGGAAGCAGTGACCCGCTCCCCTCCGTAACTCATTGCCTGTTCGAGCATGACAAGGGCATCCCGCAAGCCCCCGTTGGCACGATGGGCGATGATCCGAATCGCATCCGAATCGACCGATGTCCCTTCCGCTTCCGCCACGCGAACGAGGTGCCGCTCCATGGCGTCTGCAGGGATCTTTCGAAACTCGAACGCCTGACAGCGTGAGATGATCGTGCGCGGCACCTTGTGCGGCTCCGTGGTGGCAAACGCAAACATCGCGTGCGCGGGAGGCTCCTCCAGCGTCTTGAGCAGCGCGTTGAACGCCTCGTTCGTGAGCATGTGCACTTCATCGATCACGTACGCCTTCTTCGACAAGTCCGCCGGCGCGAAGTTGACTTCCTCGCGCAGTCGCCGGATGTGATCGATTCCTCGGTTCGACGCACCGTCGATCTCGACGACGTCCAGCGTCTTCCCGGACAGGATCGCCGAGCACGCACCACACACGTTGCACGGTTCCCCTTCGGACGGCCGCTCGCAGTTCACCGCGCGAGTCAGGATGCGGGCGATTGACGTCTTCCCGATTCCGCGTTCCCCGGAAAACAGGTACGCATGAGCCACTTCCCCCGACCGTACTGCGTTGACGAGCGTGCGGACGATCTCCTCTTGCCCCACGACCTCGGAGAACGTCCTCGGTCGATAGCGACGGTATAAGGAAACGTGGGCCTCTTGGTCGGGCACGACAACCCCCTTCACTGTCGGGGAGACTGGATTTGAACCAGCGACTTCCTGCTCCCAAAGCAGGCGCGCTACCAGGCTGCGCCACTCCCCGTCGAGCCGGATTATAAGGAAGGAACCCGGGTTTGGCCAATCACGCAGCGAGCCTCATCACCCAAGCGGGATCCAGCGGCGCGGCCATCGATGCACGACGAGTTCCACGAAGAGCAGCGCAGCCGCAATGTACAGAAGATGCATGTGAATCGGCACGTAGCTTCGCCTTGCCGTTGCGGCGGAAGCCGGGAGTTCGGGCTCTGTCGCAGCCAGCATCGTGCCACCGGTCGCTTCCGCAATTCCCGCTAGGGCGTTAACCCGAACACCGATGTTTAGGTACTCCGACGAGTACGGAACGGTGACTCCCGCTGTCGCCGAGCGGCCTTGTATCGTGTCCGCAATGCGAAGAGCGTATCCGCCCATGGCTGGCAAGGGGTACGATGCGTAGTACAGGCCCGGCCCGACCTGCTCGAAGGAGCGCACCTGCTGCACCGGGAAGAGTTCCCCGCTGATCTCAAGAGCGTTCGCGAATCCGGCTGTGTCCGTTCGCGCGTCGAGGAGGACGTCGAGCCGGTCGGTGGTGACGGACACGTTGATCGTCAACCCGTCGGCCGAGACGTTCGCAGGCTCCGTCACCGCCAGGAACTCCGAAAACAGAGTGCTCAAACCGTTCCAAGTGGTCCACGACCCGGTCCCCACGCCGGACAGGTCGGTGTTCAGCACCGAGACGACTCCCAATCCTACGTTCCACATGGCAAACAACGGATCGTCGCCGGCCCACAGGTAGATCTGCGACGACGAGCGGGGATACGTCAATACGTAGGAGTCGACGGCAGGGATCTCGAGCGACGCGGCGAGAGAGCCGGTCACCTCCGTCGGCTCGGTGATGAGGCGACTGCGGCTCAGCTTCTGCGTCGCATTCAGGATCGCGGCAGGAAGGGCATCGAACTCGGATACGAGGTAGAGCGTGCCTGACCCGGCCTCGACGAGGGCCTCAAGGAGGGACAGGTTCAAGTCGGTCCCCGGCGCGATGATCGACAGCGTCATGTCTTCGTTCTCGCGCAGCATCGTGTACAGCGCCTCGTAGTCCCGCGCAGCCGCGACGGTCTTCCCGTCCGACACCAGCAGGATGTGCTTCGATCGGGCGGTCGCCTCGGCCAGTTGCTCGACGGCGTCGACCAGCGGGTAGAACAGATCGGTCCCTCCGTAGGCCCGCAGGTTCCTGAGCACGCCGTAGATCTCCACCGCGTCGCCGGCCGGAGAGATCGGAAGAAGCCAGTCGTAGTCATCGTCGAATCCGACGATCCCTACCAGGGTGCTGGAGGGGAGCAACGACACGCTGGCTGCCGTCGCATCACGTAGAATCCGAATCTTCGCAACACCGCTGACGAGTTCCCGCATGCTCGACGACCGATCCAACACGTACACCAGCGCAAGGCTCGGCTCTTCCTCAATCTCGGGGACCGTCGAAGACACGGGCAGCAATCCATCGATCGTCGACTCGTAGAACGCCTGCACCGACTCCTCGCCACGCACCACGAGCACGCCACCACCGAGGTTTCGGACGAAGTGATCGATCGTGTCAGCGTCCGCCGTACTGAGGGTGTCGAGGGACAGACCGGCGAGAATGAGTCGCTTGTACTGCGAGAGGACCTCAATTGCAGGGATCTCCCCCGCACGCTCGTACGTCACGCCCGCCGCATCGAGCAACTCCGCTGGTATGGAGTTCTCCTCCGCCGTAACGAGCAGCACGGCGGGCGCCGTCGAGGTGCGCACGGCCGCAGTGAGCGCGTTGTTGTCGGACACGGGATCGGCATCGGAGTGGATCAGAATCCGGTACGTGAAGAACCCCGACTCGGTCAGCGTATCCGTCACGGTGAACGGATTGACGCCTGCAACGAGTGCCACGTCGAGGGCGGCCACCAAGGTGGTGTCCCGGTACACGACAAGTCTCGCCGTGGTCGGCTTCGGCGTCTCGATCTTGACCGCTAGCGAGACCGGCGCCCCCACGTTGACTTGATTCGGTGCATCGACGGATGCTAGAACAAGGTCACTCGACAGGCGGCTCCCGATCGGCAGGACATGAATCGGCACGCCGGATCGCTGCGCAGCCGCGACGGCCACTGCTACGTCGTCGGAGAAGGCGCCGTCAGAAATCAGGACGATCTGCCCCGAGCCGACAGCCGACAGCGCCGCCAACGCGGCGTCCACGGCCGGAACCACGCGGGTGGTTGTGGATGCGATGCTCGCGGGATACAGGCTCGTCTCGAACGCGCCGGGCAGGGACACGACGCTCGCCTCGCCGGCAAACTCGATCAGGCCGAAGCGAACCGCTGTGTCGGCCGAAACGAGTTCCTGCATCCACGCGAAGGTCTCCATCTCGTTGGTCGATAGCCGAACGCTCGACGAGCGGTCGAGGAGGATGATCGCTTCCTGGACGCGGTTCGATGTGGACACTTCGGGCCGGGCCAGCGCAAGGAACAACAGCAAGAGCAGGAGCAATCGGGACGCCACGTTCGTCCACCGCACGCGCAGCGTGATAACCAGCAGTGCGGCGGCCAAAGGAAACAGGGCAAGAACCCAAGCGGCCTGGAACTGGATCATCCGCGTGCCCCTCTCCACCAGCGAATCAGCTTCCGATTCCGGATCACCGTTTCGATCATCAGCAACCCCACGATCAGCGAGGCGGCGAGCGGCCAGATCGGCAGCCAGTACTCACGCTCGGCAAGACCGTATGTTGTATTCGCAAACGGCTCATCGTTCGCAGCGGCGAGTGCATCGCTCATCGAGTCCCCGAAGGCGATGTTGGCGGCCACGGGGAATGTCCCTCGGGAAGAGTGGATGGTGTACACCCCCGGCCGGTCGGGATAGAACGCATCCCCCACCGCCAGCGCCGGGGCGAGTTCCTCACCGTCCGGATCCTCGATCCGATCGATCGCCCCGTAGCCGGACAGCGACACGACCTCTCCAACGACTGCCGTCCGGTACGAGAGCTCCGCCGGCAGGCGAACGACGGACCTCACGATGTTACGAACTAGGATCGGGAAGTCGACGGTAATCGGGAGATTCGTCGTATCCAACGTCGGCGTGATCAGCGTTGTATTGTGGATCGCCGTCTGCCACGTCACCAGCAGCGGAAGCGATCCGCATTCCAGCAACACCTGCGCATCATTCGGCACGTCGACTACGTTCGGCAGCACGCCCACGCGCAGGTCGGCAGGCTCCACGCCCTCGAGGAGAGCGTTGTCGGTTGCGAGCGCTTGCACCGGTCCGCCCGCCGCTTCGCCCGCAACGCTCGCCTCGCCGTAGATGTCGCCATGCACCAGCAGGATGGCTCCCGAGAGCGTCGACGGGATCTGCGCGTCGTATACCACAATCAGATCGGCATCCTCAGGGGACGCCGCACTCGAGATCGGTGTGCTAGCGCGGAGCGCGGCCCACAAGTACTGGTTCGTCTCACCAACCCACCAGACGCGCAAGTCCAGCGGACGATCGAGCGCGAAGTACCGCGTGTTGTCCCCGACGAACGAGTCCTCCACGCGCATCGTCACGGTGAACACGGAGCCGGTCGAGACCGGGAACGGCACGATGACATTCTCGGCCACCGCCGGTGAGAGGAGGACGGGGATCGTCGTTTGCGCGTACCCATCGGAGACGACGACACTGACGTCCTGATACGTTTCCGTTGCGTTGATCAACTGCACGAACGCCGTCGCGCCGGACGACCCCACGTTCTCACGAACCGAGAACGCGGTGATCGCGACATTGCGTCCCCCGGAGATGCCGATCGTTTCCACGCCGTCCGGTGCATCGAGCAACTCATGGTCCGTGATCAGCACGACGCGATCGAATCGATCGAGCCCGCCGGCTGCGGAGAGCGCATTCACCAGATCATCGGCCGATCCATCGCCGTTCCACGTGACGCGCGACGCCGAGAGACCGCTTCGAATCGGGGCCTTGGAAACCGTCTCGTGCGTCTCCAGGGTGCTGTTGGACGAGAAGAAGACCACCGCCGTGTACTCGGCCGGGCTTTCATCGACAATCGCCAGCGCGCGCTCGATCGCCACATCGTACCGCGTTGCCCCACCTTCCGTGACGGTCTGCATGCTTGCACTCGCATCAACCACGATCGCGAGGGCAGAGATCCTCTGTACCCTGGACGACGCAACCGGCTGTGCCAGCACCGCCACCAGCAGAACAAGACAGAGGATCTGCAGGAACAGGAGTGGCTCCAAGAGCCGTCGAAGGTGGATCGAGCTGGAGCGCGGCTCACTGGGGAGCGTCTCCCACAGGAACAGCGCAGCGACGTCCCGCCTGCGGATGTCCGACCGGAGCAACGCAAGCACGAGGATCGCCAGGGACGACAGAGCAAGAAACAGCGCGCCGGGAGTGAGGAACCTCATCGCAGAATACCCCCTTCGCGAAGATCCTCGAACAGAACACGCTCCAGAGGTCGCGTCGTCGGAAGTGTGAACAGCGGAACACCCAGTTCATGGAGCAGGGATCGAAGCTCGCTCTGGTGCTGGTCGAAACGGACTTTGTACTCATCGAGCGTACTGCGGCCCAGGTTCAGCGTGACATGCCGACCGGTTTCCACATCGACAATACGGGAAAGCCCTCCCCCTTGTGGCTCCATCTCACCGGGAGCGAGAACCTGCAGGAACACGATGTCGTCTCCCCGGTACAGGAGGCGAGAGAGCCCCTCCTTCATGTGCAACGAGCAGAGCAGGTCGCTGAGTACGATGACAAGGCCGCTCTCCTTGGTCGCCGACGTGAACTCCGACAGTACCTTGTCCAGCAGCGTATCCTGGTGCTGTTCCAGGTCGGACAGCGCTCGATAGATGCGCCCCAATTGCTGCATCCCGTGCCGCGGCGGCAGGTTCGACAGCACGCGTTCCGCAAACGGGTACAGGCCCACGCGTTCCATGCTTCGGAGCCCCAAGTACGCCAGCGAGAGCGCCAATTGCGCTGCGTACACCGCCTTCGGCGTCCCACCCAACTGCATCGACGCGCTTGCGTCCATCAGAAGATAGACGGGCAGATCGCTCTCGTGAGCAAACGTCTTTACGAACAGCTTCTCGAGCCGCCCGTACAGATTCCAGTCGACGTAGCGAAGGTCATCGCCTGGGCGGTATTCGCGGTAGTCGGCGAACTCGATGCTCATCCCTGCGCGTGGCGACACGTGGTGGCCCGTCAGCCGGCCGCCACGCTGCGACTTCGACAAGAATCGCAATCGCGAAAGGCGGCGGAGAAAGGCTTCGTCCAGTAGCGACCGCATCGGCTAGACCGTGACCTTCTGTCGAATGTCGTTCAATAGATCTCCCACCGTCACGCCCTCCGCCTCACCACGGAAGTTCAGCAGGATGCGGTGGATGAGAACCGGTTCCAGCATCGCATCGATGTCCGAGGGGCGCACGTTCGGCTCCCCATCGAGGAATGCATGCGCCTTTGCAGCCATCACGAGCGCGATCGCCGCGCGTGGGCTTGCCCCGTACTCGACGTACTCACGGACGCGTTGTGGTGCATCGGTTACCCGAGGATGGGTTGCCATCACCAAACGGGAAACGTACTCGCGAAGCGGGTCGGCCACGGGGATGTCGCGGACGACGCGGCGCGCCAGCAGAATGCTGTCAGCCGTCGCAACCGGGGAGGGCAGGACCAGCCCTTCGCCCTCCGTGTTCAGTTCGGTGATCCGCGAGACCTCATCCAAAGAAGGATACGGAACGGTGATCTTGAGCATGAACCGATCCACTTGCGCCTCGGGGAGCGGGTACGTTCCTTCCATCTCGATCGGGTTCTGGGTCGCGAGAACGATGTAGGGCTCTTCCAAGGCGTACGTGTTGGACCGGACGCTCACCGTGCGCTCTTCCATCGCCTCGAGGAGGGCTGACTGCGTCTTCGGCGTAGCGCGATTCACCTCATCGGCCAGTACGATGTTCGCGAACAGCGGCCCGCGATCGAACGAGAACGTACGGTTTCCGTCTACCTCGGTCAGTATGTCGGTTCCGATGATGTCTGCCGGCATCAGGTCCGGTGTGAACTGGATTCGGGAGAACGTGAGCCCGACCGAAGCCGCCAACGTTCGCACCAGCAGCGTCTTCCCCAACCCGGGCACGCCCTCCAGCAGCACGTTCCCGCGACAGAGGAGAGCAATCAGCGCGCCGCGTACGACCGGACGATTCCCGACGATGACCTGTCCGATCGTCGCCTGTAACTCGTCGAATGCCTGGACTGTGTCCCGTACTTCCTGTTCAGTGGTCATCTGTCTCCTTCGCTAATCAACTCGAAGTACTCGCGAACGATCTCCTGGGCCTCTTGCGGGATCGATCGCGCGTTCAGGATCGCCTCGGCGCGGTCGTAATCCACACGGAACGTTCGCGCCTCCGCCGCACTCCCGTTGCCGTAGTCTACGGGGACCCCTGCCGTGATGTACTCGCTGATCGACCCATCGCTCCCGATGGATCCCCCGACCTGCGCCTCGACGACGGCGGGCGGATCGTCCCCGTATCCCTCGACGATCTCACCAATCACCGATCCCTGCTCCGGACCGCCGGACTCGTCGTCAACTGTGGAGGATGCATCGCCGTCGACCCGCAAGTCTGTGCTACCCGTCCCTTCCTGCGTCGCCGAGGCCGTTCCCTCGCCCGTATCAAGGGGGGTGCTCATATCGCCTTCATCGGCTGTGCTGCCGGCACCCGCACTCGAAGCCTCCGGCTGTTCCGCGGCCTCTCCGGTCACGAGAGAGCCGGTCTCCTCAGCGCGCGCCTTCAATTCCTGCAACTGGGACCGGATTCGATCGACGTCCGTCTCATCCAGCAGGCCTGCGATACGCTCGGCGAGGTCTGCATCGGACAGCTCGCCGTAAACTGCGAGTGCGTCTCGCTCCACGTCACGGAGCAAGCGCCCTCCTGCTTCTGCAAACTCGGCGAGCAGGGCATCGAGGAAGTCGCCAAACGGCGGCACGCCGGACGTCGCCCCGTCGCCGCTTGCCACGGAAGCGTCCGGCTCGCCTTGTCCTGCGCCGTCATCGACCATCAGACGGCTCAGGAAGGTGTCGAGCAGCGAGTTTGCGGCGGCGTTCTCTTCCCCGTCCGTGTCCGTCACTGTGTCGTCGCTTCCTGCGGACTGGACGTCACCCTCGTCCAACGCGGCATCGGATCCGCCCGCGTCCTCGACCGATTCCGAGACCTGATCCTCATCCCCTCCGATCGATAGCGAGACATGCGGCACGCTGGTAAACGGAAGCACCACCACCGCGGCCAAGCAGAGGGCGCCCACGCCCAACCGCATCTTCCCACGCCACGACAGCCGGTAGACGGAACGCCAGCTCTCACTTTCTCTGTGAACAACCGCCTGCAACGGTCTGGCAAACGGCGACTCCCGGCGGCGCGCCCACAGCGCGTACAGCGAGCTGATCCTCGCTTCAAGCCCAAGCGCGTCATCCAACTCGTACAGCACGCGGGCTGGCGAAACGGCCCGACGCCACGCAGCCCCCGCCGTCCCAGTAGTGAGCACGACGACGGCTGCCGCCGCCAGTGCGCCCACCATCTTTGGAACGACCGTTCGATCCGCGAACAGGAGCACGACGAAGAGCACGACAAACGCCGTCGCCGCCGACACGGCGAGCACACGCGACAGGCTCGCGAGCATGCGGCTCCACCGCGCCCGACGGAGCACATCACGGAAGAAGCGTTCGACATCAAACACGGATCCTCCTTGCGCTCAGTGCCGTCCCGATGAGCAGGAGCACCGTGGCCATTGCAGGAATCAGAACCAGTGTCAGGACCTCGGTGGGCGATGCCCCGGCGTGGAGCCGTTCGACCGCCGAGAACGGACTGATGTACATCACGTACCGGAGCGCCCCGCCCAACAGGCGGAACGGGACGGGCAGGAGGAATGCAGACAGAAGCCAGATCGTGCGGACCGCTACAGTCTCGCGCCCGCGGCGGACGGCCGCGATCTCGAACCAGTGGCCGGCGACACCCGCCAACCAGCCGATCTGCCCGGCGTACAGCGCCACCCACAGAATCTCCATGCGATCCCCCGGAAGCAGGATCACGCGCAGGTAGATGAAGAACGGAGTGAGGAACAACAACCCCAGCAACACCTGGACCGCGATACGCGTCAGACAGGTCGCCCGCCAATCCTTCAGCGGCACAGCCGCTGCACCCCGCTGCGCAGCATAGAACGCGATCGATAGCACGACCACGCCGTAGAACACAATCGGCGTCGGTCGACGAAACGGCGACTGGATGAGTTCGCTCACGTAAGTGGCCGACGGCATCGAGAAGATGAACGCCACACCGCACACGGACACCAGTGCAAGCAGCGCCGATGAGAGCCGGCTGTCCCGGAACGTCAGGAGTCCTCCGTTCACGAACCCACCTCCCCTCCCGCAACCACGTACACCTCGAGATGTCTCACTTTGCGCGGGACAAATGTGCCCGGGGCGAACGCCGTCTCGTCCGATACAAGAACCAGCCACGTTCCCGAATCCTGGACAGCATACTCACGCGTGATCTCCTGCAACAGGTATCCATAGCTTCTGATCGACCAGATCAGTTGCACCGCTTCGCCATCCGAGAGCCTCGCCGTCTGCTCCCCCGCGACGAGGTTCGGCAGCCGATACATCGTGCCGTCCACGATCAGAAGGGCCGTCGACGTTGCCTCCGTCGCGTAGTTCGTAATCGAAACGTGTGTCGCGGCCGCGTTCACGGAGAACGTGACGAGTTGCCTCGGCGCACCGTAGACCCTGACCTCTCGGAACTCGCTCGCTTGTAGCGTAAACGCGTACTGATCCGGCGTGGCCGTCGACGAGAACACGGGAGCCGCGACCGTGTTCAGCAGCGAGTGTGCCGGCACACTCAGCCCTTCACGCTCGACCTCGACTGCGAGCGTCGACCCGTAGGCAAAGAAAGCGGAGTAACCTATCGATAAACCATACGATTGTTGCACGTTAACTACTATATCCAACTGATATAACTCGATGAGCTGTTTCTCCCGGTTTGTATAGATACCGGAGAAAACCGATAGCCCTACAATGCACACAATCGTTAGTACAGCCGGCGCTCCCACCGTTTTGTGCGGTTTCCCCGCGCCCTCCCCACCACCGTATCGCAGCAGGGCCGCACACCCGATCAGCACCAGCGCCATCACCGGAGCCACGATGTACGGGGGCCTCGGAACGCGGATCTCGCCTTGATACGTTGCTCCATACCGCGCCAACGACAGCACGCGCGTACTGGGCACACCCGCCGCCAGCTCTCGTATTGCGGCTTCGCTCATGTCACCGGCCCGAATCGGAACCAGCGTCACCGTACCCGCGCCGTAGCGACGCTGATACGCAAGAACCGTTGCGTCCCTTGCGGCCAATTCCCACATCTCCTCGGTCGGACCGCCGAGGTCGAGGGACTCCGTACCGTCCTCCAGCGTTCGCAGCACCGCAAGCCCCGTCGGAAACATCTCCTGGAGTAGCGGCGAGTCAACCCGGAAGTAGTCACTCCCGGTGAACACAATGAGCGATCCGCCCGCATACACCCAACGGGCAACGGTTTCCCATGCGTCGCTGGACAGAGACTCCCCGGTAATCCAGATACTGTCGACCGATTCGTACGCCCACCAGTCCGTCGGAAGGTCTCTTGGGTCCACGCGCACTTCCGATCCACCGAGTGCGAGCGACGGGCCGACCACGATCGGAAACGAGGACGTCCGCGTAAACAGCCGCAGGTTGAGTTCCTCCTGTGCAAGGCTCCGGCCGCTCTCGTCGAGAAGATGGATTTCCACCGGGTTCAGCGGGTCGTACACCGCAACGGTGCCGACGACACGGCCGTTCTCCAGCGCACCACGCGCGATGTCGTTGATCACGAGGTCCGGATCTTCCGAAAGGGTGCCGACGTATTGGATGACGCGCACGGTCCCCGAGAAGCCTGCAGGCAGGCCGGAGAGTGTCACGTAGACCGGCGCATACTCTCGTGCAACCACACTGGAGGAGTATCCGATCGATCCGTCGAGGGTGGGCGTCCCCGCAGCACTGCTCGCCAACGCGAGTACGCCGAGCAACGCAGCAATAGACGCGCACAGCATTCGCTTCATTCGTTATCGACTTCTCTCATGCGTGAAGTTGTGCGAGTCCGGGGATCCCGAACAGAGTGTAGCCGCTCCCTGCCTTCGATTGCAAGGCGTCTACTGGGGCAGGTTCTCGACTGCCACTGCCGCGTCCTCGCTGAGAACGTCGGCGTAGATCTGCGTGGTCTGGATGGATCGGTGCCCAAGCTGTTTCTGGACCAACCGGAGGTTGAAGTTCGACGCCCTGTACAGAAGGGACGCGTACGTGTGCCGACAGGAGTGAATGGAGAACCGATTCGGGATTCCTACGTCGTCCGCAAGCCCCCGGAAGATGCGATACACGGCCGTTCGCGTCAGCGGTCCCCCGCGTCCGGACAGAAACAGGTGCGATCGACCCGACGTCGGCTCACCAACCGCTTCCTTCCAGTCAATGAACGCTGTCAGGTGCTCCGCCAGCGCCGTGCCGATTCGGACCCCGCGCTTTCGCCCACCTTTCCCATCCCGTACGATCACCGACGCATGAGCCGAGTCGAGAATCACGTCGCGCAGTTGCAGCGCGCAGAGTTCCGACACCCGTAGGCCGGAGTCGAGCGCTACGTGAACGATCGCCCAATCTCGCTCCGGGTGTCGTCTTCCGTCTTCTCCCCCGCGTTCCGCACGCCGCCGGCAGTGCTCCTTCAGCGCGAGCACTTGATCCGGAGAGAGGAAGTCTTCGTGGGTGATCTCGAGAGGCATCGCTTCACTCCCTTTCGTGAAGCGACGGTACGAGAGGCGGCGGTTCGTCAGGCAGACAAGTGTCGCAACAAAAGGGTACTTTTGTTGCGAGATGACGCATTCAGATACGGATGCGGCGTTCCCTACAGGCTTTCACGCTGGTCCCCGTCTGTGCTCTGCTCTCGTCGCCGTTCTTGTCTCCCCCGATTGGTGGGCCGACGACTTCGTTTGAGACGGTTTACGACCCCTCACGATCGATTGAAAATCGTTCGATGATCCGTTTCTCCTCCGCAGTGACTTCCGCCACCACCTCGACGTACGGTGCGATCGTCGAGTTCTTCAGTTTCTCGCGGAGCAGGTTGTCCAGTTGGAAGACGCCCGCCGAGTTGGACATCAGGATGGTGATCTTGATCGGCTTTCTCTCTCCGGCCCCAATCGATACCGACTGGATCGCCATCGCCGAAACCGAGTGAATCGACGGCTCTCCCATCGAGAACGGAATCCGCGCGCGGCCAGACTCCATGTCGAGTGCATCCGCAACCTTGACAACCCCCGCCTCGATCGTGAGCGGCGCGATGCTCCGCTGATGCGCATAGATTGCATGGAGGATCTCACCCTTCAACACGGTGGCCGTTGCGCGATCGTACGTAGTCCCCAGCAGCTCATCGACGAGCGGCGCCGCCAATACGAGAGAAAGCAGCTCGTGATTCTCGCGATGGATCACGTGTCCGACATCATGCAACACGCTTCCGAGAACGACCACCACCTCCGCGTCCTCAGAACTCAACCCATGGTCTTTGACAACGCTCGGTTCGACGCCCCCGGCAACGAGCAACCGCAGAAGCTTGAGCGCGATGTTCGTCATGATCTTGATGTGAATCGGCCCGTGATCGTTGATGTGCATCCGATCAATCGCGGTGATGTTCGACGCTGTCCACAATGCCGTAAGGGTTTCCGATCGATCGATTCGGTCGACCACTGCACGAAGCGACGTGTTCCGCTGGTACGGGACGTTAAGCGACATCGATCTCTCCCCTTAGGCGTTCCCACCACGCGGCAGCCCCCTGGCCGTCGCCCGTGTTGCGCCGTTCGCACTGGGTCTCGAGGGACGCAATCCGTTGGCGAAGAACCGCGACCTCGGCGCGCAGGGCGGCGTACGCCGTTTCGCCGGTTTCAGCTGGTGTCGTATTGTCTGATGGCAAAGAGGACGAAACCGGAGAGCGCGAATTAAGCTTCGCTACTGCGTGGGCGCGTAAGACATCGCTCGCTTCGGTGAGGGTTAGCCCGCTATCGTACAACTCCTGCACCTGCCGAAGCATCGCGACGCCAGTGTCGGTGATGAGTATCTGGTTGTTGGGCCCTCGCCGAAGGTGCGGGGCGAGGACATCCTTGATCGCTTCAATCCGGTTCCGAACTTGGTTTGCGCTCGACAGGCCCAGCGTGGTGCGCAAGC
>Ga0272444_10002079_pt1 | contig 18795 bp, 11 predicted proteins | sample SSMForm13_FD_201033 | JGI IMG/M metagenome (GOLD analysis project Ga0272444, IMG submission 201033) | Marine sediment archaeal communities from Little Sippewissett salt marsh, Falmouth, MA, United States - SSM-Form-13 | ecosystem: Environmental > Aquatic > Marine > Wetlands > Sediment ... | reverse complement strand
GTGTATAGCGTAAATGATGAATCGTTCCCTCAAGCCTGCATGCCTCCTGACACCTGACACCAAATAGCCATGGCAATCTCAGCAAACAACAGTCTTGATTTACCCCCATGGAAGGTCGCTTTGATTAGAAAATATGTAAAGAACCGGAAAAATAAAAATCCGGGCCCAAAGGACCCGGATTTGGTTTATTCCTGAAAGGGGGTATCCTTCTTTAACCGAATTAATCCCCTATAAAATTAAAGAGTTGAGTATGATAAGGATCAAACAAGACCCTGATCCAGCATGGCATTCACCACCTTCGTAAATCCGGCGATATTGGCACCTGCCATATAATTTCCGGATACACCGTACTCAGCAGACGCATCCAGACAGGTCTGGTGGATGTTTTTCATGATCATCTTGAGGCGGCGATCCACTTCATCCGCGGGCCAGTTCAACCGCATGCTGTTCTGAGCCATTTCCAGGCCGGATACGGCCACCCCACCGGCATTGGATGCCTTGCCGGGAGCATACAGAATTTTCTTGTCCAAAAAAATGTTGATGGCTTCCGGGGTGCTCGGCATGTTGGCCCCCTCGCAAACCAAGTGAACACCGTTTTTCATCAGGCTTGCCGCATCTGTTGCGTTTATTTCGTTCTCGGTGGCACTGGGAAAGGCGCAGTCTGCTTTATGGTTCCACAAAGGATTATAATCCAAAGAAGTATCGGCTTCTGTGTAAACCGCTTCGGAATACTTATCAATATACTCACTCATTCTGCCGCGTTTGATATTTTTCAGCCGTTTCACATGGGCGAGTTTGTCACTGTCTATACCCTCTTCATCATAAATATAGCCGGAAGAATCGGAAAGGGTAACCACCTTACCGCCAAGCTCAATAATCTTTTCCACGGTGTACTGGGCCACATTGCCGGAACCCGATACCAGGCAGGTTTTGCCTTCAAGGGTTTGGTTTTGAGTTGCCAACATTTCAGCGGCAAAATAAACACTGCCGTAGCCGGTTGCTTCCGGACGAATAAGACTTCCGCCCCAGCCCAGACTTTTACCGGTCAAAACACCGGTGAATTCGTTGCTCAATTTCTTATACATTCCAAAAAGATATCCGATTTCCCTGGCGCCTACGCCGATGTCTCCTGCCGGGACATCCGTATCCGGACCGATATGGCGAAAAAGCTCGGTCATGAAACTCTGGCAGAACCGCATCACCTCGTTATCAGATTTTCCCTTGGGATCAAAATCCGATCCACCTTTGCCTCCCCCCATGGAGAGGGTGGTCAGTGCGTTTTTAAATACCTGTTCAAAAGCCAAAAACTTGAGGATACTCAAGTTTACCGATGGATGAAAACGCAAGCCGCCCTTGTAGGGACCTATGGCACTGTTCATTTGGATTCTGAATGCACGGTTGACGTGTACTTGTCCCTGATCATCCATCCAGGAAACTCGAAACATAATCACGCGTTCAGGTTCCGTAATTCTTTCCAGAACAGCATCTTGACGGTATTGAGGATTTCGGTCCAACACAGGTTGAACTGTGTCAAGCACCTCTTCCACCGCCTGATGAAATTCCTTCTCGCCCGGATCTCTATTCTTTATCAAATTCAAAATGTCCGTCATATACAACCTCCTGTCAATTAAAAGTTAGTTCGCTTCGCTCACAATTGGAATAATGGAACAATGGAATGCTGGAATAATGGGTTCCGGGCCTCCGGCTCTGAGAGTCTACAATTCCGAGAGAACACGGAAAGCTGGATTATAGTAAAATCTATCCTCACAGAGAATTAAATAATCGAGCAGCATAGTTTTACAATCATCATTCCAGCATTCCAGCATTCCAGCATTCCATAGATGAATTAAACAATTAATAAACTTCAAAGCACTATTGTTTTTAACAGATTTTTAAAATTCCAAGACACTTAATTATAAATCATCACACATTGAGATTCTTTACCGTCAATTTTAAGGGTAAAAAATTTATCCAGTCTAATATGCCGTAAATAAGTGGTTTCCTGAATAGCAGGCTGTGAACCCACCCATTCCCAGTCAAAATAATCGTCCGAGCCTTCAGTAACCGTAATGTAATGAATACCCAGAGACGTTATATTTTGAAAAAAGTGCGATCCCTGGGAAGGATCAGCCTTTAATTTTTCATTTCTAAGTTCAATCATGGCCCCCACACCTGAAATATTGCGCCATTGCACCGGTATTCCAAGCCATCTGTCGGCGGATCCCCACCGTCCGGGGCCAACCAGAAGATAAGGGCGTTTTTCTTTAAGCAAGCCCGCATTTAATTTATCAATTTCTTCTGCGATTTTTATCGTAGCTTTGGGTTGAAAATCATCCGGCTTAACATAAACAATATCTGCCATTTCTTCATTTTTTCCATTTCCAAGGGCCTGTTTGGAAAGGCAAAAGGCTTTTTCAATTTCTTGCGGGGTAATTTGAACCTCAAACCTTTCTCCACCCGCAACCATGGGTCGCATTTGAAGAAAAAAGAAATCGCTTTTCTTTTTTTTATCGGAATTTAAGTTTACCGAAAATTCAATTTCTACCGGGCATCCCATGCCCTTTCGCCCCAATTCCATAAGGTCTGACAATAAATCAGGTAAGGGAAATATATTGTACTTGAGTACCTGAGAAAAAGTTAAAATCTTGGGCCCGGGCATATAGCCTGTATCACGAATACGATGTTCTTCCGGCACATACGTACTGGCAAGTGTTTTTACAGGATACTCCGCTTCAGCATCGTCAACCTCCCTTTTTTCCAGGTTTGAATATTTTCGGAAGTTAAGTTTATCGGGATAATTTTTAATCTTTAAGGCATAAAAAAAACGCTGGGCGTTCGCCAGGATATCATCAACCATTGAAAACTGGGGCATAACACTTGGATATTTTGGAGAAAAGCGCACCGTTCGGCCACCTTCCACAACCGTCCTGCCCAATCCCAGAGCAATATGGGCAATTCCCTCTTCGGGTTTCATTTTGGAAACCGGATAAAAATTATGAGACTGAACCACCCCGGAAATAGCCGGATAAAAATAATCTCCATATTCTTCTCCGGTCATTTGCTGGATGATAACCGCCATGGCCTCTTCCTGAGGCTGGTTTGATGTCCTTCGGGAAAATGCCTTGGCATCTTCATAATAGGTGGACGCATACACCAGTTTTATGGCGGTAATAAGATGGTCTATCCGCTGGGAAAGTTGGGAATGGTTATTGGGGATCATATAGGTTTCATAAATTCCGGCATAGGGCTGGAACTGCGCATCTTCAAGCAAACTCGAAGAACGGATGGACAGGGGATATGTCACCTGGGCCAGGTAAGCTTCCAATTCTTTCACCAGCCATTGGGGCATCTGTGCCTGTAAAAATGCGTCGGTAACTTCTTCGGTTGTATAATTTTGGGTGGCAAAATGCTTTAGGTTGTTCTGTGAGATAAAAGATTCAAAGCCGTCCGTACTCACAACCAGAGTTTTTGGAATTTCAATGTTAATTTGTGGATAACTCTCGAAAATTCTCGGATTCTGATAGAGCAGAGCAGACATAAAGGCCAAGCTCCGGGCCTTACCCCCCAACGAACCCTGGCCGATTTTAACAAAGTCCATAACATCCGCGTCAAAATTATGGCTGTTGAATTGAGCGACCACGCCTTTTTGACGCCACTTCCGCAGCGCATGGACATTGGCGATAATATAATTCCGCATATCATGGGCGCTTGCAAAGTCAGAGGCTTTGACCTCACGGAACTTGGAAGCAAGGGGGATTTCCGAACGAGACATAATCCAGTTGGAAAAATGATTGCGCCTGGCATGATAACAAATCGATTCATCCGGTATCTGTGCAACCTTTGCCTCAAGATCACGAAGGTCGGAAGCCCTATCAATTTCCGTTCCGTCCGACATGCGGAAAACAAAATCTCCGAATCCTAAATGATTCAGAAAGAAATCGTGTAACTCTGCAAGAAGGTTTGGAGAATTCTTGTCCAGAAAAACAGACGGAATTAAATCTGCTTTTGCCTTATTGGATGATTTGGAACTCATCAAGAGAAGAGGAAGATCAGGGATTTCCTCTTTTATTTGTGACAGTAATAAAAACCCTGCATCATCGAGAAGCCTTCCATTTTTAGGGATGCGGGTATCTGATATTATGCCGAACAGAAATGACCGGAACTTTTGGCAGAGTTCCATGGCTTCTTCATAGTTCTCCGCCAACAGGATTTTGGGCCTGGCCCGCATGGTGAGCAGCCGGTGTTCTTCGTTGAGACCGGATCCAAGGACAGCCTGGGTTTGTTTTACGATTTCTTTGTAAATCATGGGTAGAAAAGAAGAGTAATAAACCGGTGAATCCTCAACCAGAATCAGTACCCGGACCATTGCCTTTCGGGTGTCGTTTTCAACATTCATGCGATCTTCCACGTTTTTAACCAACGCGAGCAACAGATCGGAATTGCCGGACCAGATAAAACTTTTGTCAATCCCTTTACAATTTTTGCTTTTCGGAAATGGATAAATACCGATGGGGCTGTGAGATAGTAGAATAACCGGGAGACTCGGGTTGAGTTTCTTAATCTCCAGGCCCAATGAAAACGCATCCATGTCGTCGACATGGGGCATGGTTAGAACCATATCGAACTTTTTTTTATTCAAGAGAGACAGTGCTTCTCTCGCCGAAGACGCCCGCGTTACCCTGGGTGGAAGGCTAAGATTTAACCCGCTGTATTCATTTATAATTCTTGATGCCGGACTGCCATCCTCTTCCATTATGAACACATCATAGGGACTGGAAACAAATAAGATTTCACGCACCTTGATTGACATCAATTCGTGAAAAATTTTTAAGTGTGAATAAAATTCACCGGGTATTTGACTGTATTCTTGAATCATCCTTTGTCCCGTGTCCCGATTTTATGATTGTTGATCAGGATGGCAGCGGAAGAAAAAGTGGTCCCAAGGTCGGATGGAACCACCAGAGAAGCTTTTAAGCCGCCTCTGGTGGTTATTGTAATGCCATTTATGTATTTTTTCAAGAATCGATTATCTGGAGAGCTTCGTCCCGATAGGCGTCCATTACATACGGCGTACCGGTGATTTTGGCACACTCTTCTGTCAGTGAGAATATGTCATTTCGACTGATGTATTTGACGGCCCAGTTTCTGGATCCGGCCATTATTTGTTGAAGTCCCACCTTGATTTTATCCGTCACGCTGAAAAGGCCGACGGCACCCAACGGAAGACGTTCGGCTTCCGAACCGTATTTTTCCTTTAACACTTCATAATTCATAAATATTTCTTCTCTGGTAGATCCAAATCTCGAAACTGTACTCGGAAGACCACCGTCTTCTCCTCGCAACCACTTTTCAGTGTTTTTACCCACCATGCCCGGAATCATTAACGCGCGGCCCATGCATACGGCCTTACAGTACGGAGCCCCTAACGCCAGTGCTTTGAAAACATGATCCTCGGAAGAGAACCCACCGGCAAATGCGATATCCGGGACCCGTTTCCCCCGTTGGGCCAGACGTTCACACAGCTCATAGGCCATGGAGTGAAGGTATATGGATGGAATACCCCACTCGGCCATCATTCTCCAGGGGCTCATTCCGGTTCCTCCCGGAGCACCGTCAATGGTCAAAAGATCAATATCGGCATCGCTGGACCAGCGTATGGCCATGGCCAGTTCTCTCATGGGATAGGCACCTGTTTTCAACGTGATACGTTTGGCGCCGAGCTTTCGAATTCTTTCCACTTCATTCATAAAGCCTTCCTGGTCAATGAATCCGAGACGCGAATGCCGCTCAAATTGCTTGAGGGGACCCGCCCTAAAAGCAGCCTGAAAAGCGGGTTTTTCCGGGTCCGGCGTAACAATGTAGCCCCGTTTTTTTAATTCCAGGGCCCGCTCCAAAGAGTTTACCTTAATTTCACCACCGATACACTTGGCGCCTTGCCCCCATTTCAGCTCGATGGTTTTGACGCCAAACTTATCAATGACGTATTCCGCAACTCCGTTTCGCGTATCCTCAACGTTCATCTGTACGAGAATATCCCCATAACCTTCATGATAGCGACGATATTCTGTTATGCGACGGTCCATCTCCGGAGATTTTGTAACCTTGCCGTTTTTGCCGAGTTCCAACTCAGGATCAATCCCGCATACATTTTCCCCGCACACCAGGCTGATACCGCTGATTGCAGCTCCTATGGCAAAGTGTTCCCAGTTTCTGCGGGCAATATCCGTACTGCCGAGGGCACCGGTAAAAATAGGCACTTTCATCTTCACCTTGTCGGTGACGCCGAAAGATGTTTCCGTATTCACTGCCGGGAATGTCGCCTTATCCGGATCAGGATCTATTCCTTTGGCCCCCATTGCGTAGCCCATAATATTAAGGTGAGAGTAATCCACCGGGTAGTCCTTGTCGGCACCGGCGGTGACACTCCCGAAAGGCTCCGGATAAAGGAGTTCACGCCCACGAAATGTGGCCCTGAACAAATCGCAATTGCCCTTGCATCCATCGATGCATCGGCTGCAGATACCGGATTGGGGCGCAACGCTTCGGGATCGGTTTTTCGTTTGTAACGCTTCATTGGCATTTGGTCGATGTAAGTTCAAAACTATTCTCCTTTTAAAATATTAATTCAAAATAAAAAAAGCGCCTGCCTGGTTAAGGAAAAGACGCCTTTGTCTTTTAAATTAAAAAAAAACGCACACCTTTGTGCGTAATTTTAATCAAACTAATTTAATTTTCACATTATTAGCTGTGCTAATATAATTTGTCAAGTGATGTTTGATTCATTGTATAACATTTTTCAAAGGGTTCATGGAGATGTCAATAAAGAGCGCCGAAGACGTTATTGTCGCTTTTTACTTTTTCAATTCTGACCTGAACCAGGGTGTTTTTGAGATTATCATCACCGTTTACATGAACCGGTATATAGTTTGATGTGATTCCCTTAAGCAAACCCGTAAATTTGTCCCTTTTGTCTTCAATAAGGATTTCAACCGGTTTCCCTGTAAACTTTTTGTAAAAATCCTTTCTTTTTACGTGGCCCAAACTGCGCATTTTCTTACAGCGGGCTTTGATTATTTTTGAATCCACCGGTTGTGGATAACTGCTTGCCGGTGTACCCTTTCGAGCTGAAAAAGGGAAAACATGCAGATAGGTAACGGGCAATTCAGCGATTAATGAATACGTGTTTTCAAAAGCCTTTTCGGTTTCACCCGGAAAGCCGATTAACGTATCCACACCAATGGCAGCATCAGGGAGCAATTCATTAATTTTTATAATCTGATTTCTGAAAAGCGAACGGGTATACGGCCGGTGCATCTTTTTTAAGATAAGATCATCCCCGCTTTGCAGAGGAAGATGAAAGTGATGACAAAAAATGTCTGCTTTTGCCACAAGCTGTATTATATCATCCGTAAGCTCATGGGGTTCTATGGAACTGAGTCGCACACGGTCCATAGGATGGGTATCACCAATCCGGTGTAACAGCTCTGTTAAACCGATTTTTGGAGAAAGATCCAATCCATAGGCGCCCAGATGCACGCCGGTGAGGACAACTTCGTGGTATCCTGCCTGTTCGAGCTGCTTTATATTTTCTAATACGTTTTCAATCGGCATGCTGCGGCTGCGTCCGCGCGCATAGGGAACAATGCAGTATGTACAGAAACTGTCACAGCCGTCCTGAATCTTTAAAAACGGTCGGGTTCTGTTCCCCGAGACCGGTGCAGGGGTCTGTTCGTAATTGTGTTCAGATAATATGTTTTGCCAAATCAGGCGTGGATAAGGGGCTTCTTCTCTTGATAAGATGATATCGGGTATTTTAGATTTATCCCCGTGACCGATGATGTGGTGAATGCCGTTTATTTCATCGATTTCATCAGGCTCGGTCTGGGCATAACAACCGGTTACAATAATACATGCCCCGGGATTGGATCGTATGGCCTTTCGCACCGCCTGCCGTGACTGCATGGATGCTTTCTGTGTGACCGTACAGGTGTTGATAATGCACAGGTCTGCTTTTTCTTTCGGGTGTACCGGATGCCATCCTGAGTTTTTCAGTTGATGGGCCATGGCATCCGACTCGGATTGATTGACTTTACACCCCAGTGTGGTGATCGTAAACTTGGGTAAATGATTCTGTATACTCGATACCGGATGCGAGCTTACCCTTTTTTTTCGTTTTTTCATCAATTTTGATGAACTCGTAAAAAGTCCGATTTAGACGGTTTCGTAAAAAGTTCAAATTCAAGGCATGCAAATTTTGTAATCATCGGCTATCCGCCGGTCCCGTAGGGAGCGTACTTATCGTACGTTGAATGATTGCGAAATGCAGCACAACGCAGAAGTTGGACTTTTTACGAGACCGTCAGATATTAACTGATTTTATATACACGGGTCATATGTCTTTTATCAATAAAAAAAGCTGGCAAATACTATTCGATATTGCATTTCTTCAAATGCAATACAAGGGAGTGGTGGGGAAACTTCGGGTTTAAATCAAGACTGTTGTTTGCTAAGATTGCTATGGCTATTTGGTTTCAGGTGTCAGGAATGATGAACAGAGGCGCTGGAACCTGAAACCTGAAAAAAGCTTCGGAGCCACGGTTTGTCAATAGAATGGCATCAGCGATTACCAACGGTCTTGATTTCCACCCGGAAACTTCTTTATACTTATAAAAGGTTCGAAATCTTTATCCCGAAATCTACGCTCTTCAGTTTTTGAGGCTTCAAATAGTGATAAAAGTATGTTAAAAGAACTTAGGGGCCTCGCCCCAATTGGAGTAATGAAGTAATGGAATAATGGGTGAGCTTGTCCTGAATCAAGTTGAAGGAAAGGAGTTTTTACAATTATAATGTTTAACTTCCGCCTTTATCCCCAATATTCCAACATTCCAGCACTGCATTCTTGCATTCTGATGAAATAAACAGGTTGCCATTTTTGGAAAAAGAAAAGGTCCAAGGGGAAGACATAAAAGCGTTAATGAATGAATAAGGATCAGGGAGACTCTCGCATGAAAAAAAATATCGGTTTTATCTCCACGCGATTTGCCGGAACCGACGGTGTTACTCTGGAGACCAGTAAATGGGCCCAGGTGCTCAAGCATATGGGTCACCAATGTTTCTGGTTTGCCGGTCGGCTGGATAAGGATCCGAGCCGCAGTATGCTGGTGCCCGAGGCTTTCTTTCAATACGAACAGAATCAATGGATCAACGAGAGAATTCTGGGGAAAAAAGCCCGTTCATTGGAAGTCACCGATACGATCCAAAGCATGAAAGCGGTTCTAAAAACTCGGATAAGAGAATTTATTGCAAAGTTCTCCATTGATTTGATAGTGCCCGAAAATGCGTTGACCATTCCCATGCACGTTCCTTTGGGCATGGCCATCACTGAAATCATCGCTGAAACCCAAATTCCCACTATTGCCCACCACCACGATTTCTACTGGGAGCGGACGAGATTTTTCGTCAATGCCGTGGGAGATTACCTTCGCATGGCATTTCCGCCGAATCTGCCCAACATGGAACATGTGGTTATCAATTCCGCGGCCCAGGAAGAGCTGGCCCTTCGCACGGGCATAGCATCGACCATTATTCCCAATATTCTGGATTTCGACAACCCGCCCGCCGTGGACAGTGAACGAACATTAAAACTCCGGCAGTCCATCGGTCTTAACCCGGAGGATATTATGATCCTTCAGCCCACCCGGATCGTCCAGCGCAAGGGAATCGAGCATGCCGTTGACCTGGTCAAAGATCTTAACGACCCCCGCTGCAAGCTGATTATCTCACATGAAGCCGGTGACGAGGGATTTGAATATGCCGAATGGCTCAGGGAAGAAGCCAGGGACCATGGTGTGGATCTTCGTCTGTTTAGTATTCTTATGCGTGATCCATGGAGTGACAATGAAAAGATAAAATCGGAATATACGTTGCTTGATGTGTATCCATGCGCGGACTTCATCACTTATCCCAGCCTGTATGAAGGGTTTGGCAATGCCTTTCTGGAGGCCATCTACTTCAAAAAACCGATGCTTATTAATCGGTATGCTATTTTTGTGCGCGACATTGAACCCAAGGGATTTGACCTGATCGGCATGGATGGCTTTTTGACTAGAAAAACCGTCGAGAAAGTAAAAGAAATTCTCACTTCGAACCAGCGAAAGGATCAGATGGTCGACCATAATTACCAGGTGGCCAAGCGGTATTATTCTTATTCAATACTTCAAAGATGGCTACATACATTGATGACCAATTTTTTCGGCATGGAAGCCCAATCTTAAGCCTAATCTGTCTTTTTTATGCTCACTTAAATGGGAGTTCCAAACAGGTCACATTTTATTATCAGTCGGCGGGTCAATATGATGATTTCATACACCGGAACTTACTGAGAAGTTACCCTGATTTTTATAAAACATTTGTAAATCCAGCCAAAGTACGTTACGCTCTCAATATCGATTTTTCGGAAATGAAACCAGCTGCTTCCGGTTGCGCTTCATTCCAAATGGTTGACCTTTTTGGCATTAAATATTAAAAATAATATGAAAACCGCCTGTGACAATGTCAAGGCAGAATTGGGTCCTTGACAGGAATATTATGGAGGTAACCGTGAACTCGTCACCTGTTATCGCTTATTTTTCCATGGAAGTTGGTTTAGACCCGGATATGCCCACATACAGCGGCGGACTGGGTGTTCTGGCCGGCGACACTCTGCGTGCCGCCGCCGATTTGAACATTCCCCTGGTAGGAGTCACCCTATTACACCGGAAGGGATATTTCCGCCAGCATTTGGACGACCAGGGCAACCAGACGGAGGCCCCCGCTGACTGGTATCCGGAAGAATTTTTAGAACCCCAGCGGCCCCTCGCCGTCATTTCCATTGAAGGACGCACGGTGCATATTCGTGCCTGGCGGTACCTTATCCAGGGCGTGAGCGGATATGACGTTCCGGTCTATTTCCTGGATACGGCCGTAGAAGGTAATGGCGACCAGGATCAATCGTTAACCGATCAGCTTTACGGGGGTGACAGCTTTCACCGGCTCTGCCAGGAAACCGTTCTCGGTCTCGGCGGTGTGGCCGTGCTTCGCGCCCTGGGATACAAGAAAATAAAGGCTTTTCACATGAATGAGGGCCACTCGGCCCTGCTGTCTCTGGCTTTGTTGGAAGAAATAAAACAGGGAGAGGGGCTGGGGGCCATAAATCTGGAGGACATGGACTCAGTACGGCAGCAATGCGTGTTTACCACCCATACCCCCGTGCCCGCCGGCCACGATAAGTTTCCGGAACAGATGGTTCGGCAGGTGCTGGGTGATGAACGGACCCATTTTTTGAATACCTTTGGGTGTTGTGTGGATGGGGCCCTAAACATGACCTATCTGGCTCTTTATTTTTCGCATTATATCAACGGGGTTTCCCATCGACATGAATCGATTTCTCAAAATATGTTTCCTGAATATCCCATAAACTCGGTGACCAACGGCGTACACGCCCTTACCTGGACCACATCTCCGTTTCGGCGTCTTTTCGACCGGCATATCCCTGAATGGCGTCGGGACAATCTCTACCTGCGGTATGCCACCTGCCTTCCTTTGGATGAAATTATCGCGGCACATGCCGAAGCAAAACAAGAACTGTTCGCTCAAGCGCAACAGCGAACCGGAATTCAGTTGGACCCGGCGGTGATGACCATCGGCTTTGCGAGACGTGCCACTCCTTATAAGCGGGCAGACCTGCTTTTTTCCGACATTGAACGCTTGAAGCAAATCGGTTCACAGGCCGGCTCGATTCAGGTAATTTACGGAGGTAAGGCCCATCCAAGGGATGAAAGCGGCAAAGAAATGATTCGGCGTATTTTTCAGGCCCGGAAGGCCCTTCAGGACCAGGTAAAAATTGTTTATTTGGAGGAATACGGCATGGAACTGGGAAAAGCGATTTGTGCCGGGGTGGATGTATGGCTCAACACGCCCCAGAAACCCAGGGAAGCCTCCGGCACCAGCGGCATGAAAGCAGCCCTAAACGGAGTTCCCAGCCTGAGCATACTGGACGGGTGGTGGATTGAAGGTCATGTGGAAGATGTAACCGGCTGGTCCATCGGCAATAGCTGGAAAGCGGAAAGTAATTCTGCGGATGAGATTGCCTCGTTATACACCAAACTTGAATCAGTGATTTTGCCCATGTTTTATCAGGAGCCTCGCAAGTATGCCAAAGTCATGCGATCGGCTATCGCTATCAACGGCTCGTTTTTCAATGCTCAGCGGATGATGTTTCAGTACTTAAAAAATGCCTATTCCAATGAAGAAAAGCCCTAAAATTTATTTGAAGGTTCAAAACACCATGTGCGATTTATACACAAGCTTGTCGTGCAGTTTTCAGGAAAAACATTGGTGATTACTTAAATGACCGAGAAAAAAAGCATGGCGGCAAAGCTCAATTTTCAAAGAAAATTTTCAGCATTACTGGTTTATGGAAGGCCTCCCCTGGTATTTGGTGGCATGCTCTGCGGAATTGCGGTTATGTGGACCCGGAACCCGCAGCTTTACACCTTAGGGGTGTCGCTGCTTTTTATTTCCATGAGTTTTGACATGATCGACGGGTGGCTTGCAACCCGGTTTCATCTCCACTCCACACTGGCTCATCTCACCGACCGCATCATGGACAAAATTGTTTATTCAATCATTTTCCCGCTGGTGGCTGTGGGCATTATGTGGCGTGTTCTTTTTACTTCGCCCGCCGGAACCAAGGCCCAATTGCTTCATGGCATTTTTGTATTGATTTTGTGCGTAGCCGTCCTGATTCGTGACAATTTTGCTCATTTCATGCGTTTTTTCGCTATGCGCACAGGACCGGAACCGGAATTAAGAGAATTTACACGGCTAAGAACAATTGTGGCCGCGCCGGTGGGAACCCTTTTGTACGCGTATGCTTTTTATGTTCCGGGGGACCCGACTTCTCTGACTTACATTTGGACTTCCTGGTTGGGCAATCTTCATTTGCGCGTTTTGTTTTTAATCGAAATAATATTTTTAATCATAAATTTTGGATCAATCGCTGCATACTGCCGAAAATATGGAACCTACTGCCTGGACGAGATCTGTGATGAGGATGAACGCCTGCGGCTAAACATTTTGTCCTTTTTCCCCAACTCATTGACCATCATGAATGCCGTAATGGGGTTACTGGCCGTTCTTTTTGCTTACCAGAATCGCATTCGTGAAGCCTATCTTTTTCTGATCGGCGCCGCGATTTTTGACAAACTCGACGGGGCGCTGGCTCGAAAGCTGGGACTGACGGAACCCCTTCACTTACAGAATCGGGCGCATCACATCAGCTTTGGAGGTATTCTGGATGACATTGCAGATGGCGTTAGCTTCTGCATTGTTCCGGCTTGGATCTTTTATTTGTTACTTGCCGACGTTTCGGATCCCGTGATCCGGCAACTACCGGTAGGGCCGGTGGCCGTGCTGTATACCCTCATGGGGATTGTCCGTTTGATTTACTTCACTATTGACCGCACCCCGATTCCCGGATTTTTTAAAGGAATGCCCACTCCGGCCGCGGCGTTGCTGGTGGCCGCACCCTTAATCATGTTCAACCAAGCCGTCGGGGATTCCTCGGAATCGGCTCGTTACTGGGGTATTCTCTGTTTTGGTTTGATGATTTTTTCAGCGATTATGATGAACCTTTATCCCATACGCTACCTGCATCTCGGACGCTTTATAGACAGACATTCCTGGTTTGGCCGTCTGAACCTGCTGCTACTGGTCATCCTCATATTTACCCCCTATTTGGGATATGCCGCTCTAATTTATATGTTCCTGTATGTGCTCTCACCCCTGATCACCCGGCGCATCCAGCCGAAAACAAGTTAGTGTCCATCCATAAATATTCTTTTTGCTTGCCCGGTTAAATCCGTATGGGTGGAAATCAAGACCGTTGGTAAACGCTGATGCCTTTCTATTGACAAACCGTTGCTTCGAAGCTTTTTTTAGGTTTCAGGTGTCAGGTGTCAGGGTTAAGGATTAAGAGGGAAACCAGGTGACCCATAGAAATTTCATGGACGTGGAGGATCTTGAGGTCTATAAAAAGTTGTGTGGATTACCCATCGATGTCTGTGACTTGACGCACAAGTGGCCCCAAAAAGAGAAATACAAGTTAGTGTCGGTCCATAAATGGTCTTTTTGTCCAATCTCTGCGTTATGCTCAAAAAATAATCCTCGGAATATCAACTATATGCCTGCGGTTATTTTTTTCGCATGCCTTGATCTTGAGTAAAAATCCTTATTTATGGATGGACACGAAATAGGAAGCCAATCCAGGCCCTCCTCAAACAGCGCTTCTGCCCAACTCGCCGAGAAAAATGATGAAGGGCTGGCCCATGACTACTAAACATGTTTCCTGACACCTGACACCTGACACCAAATAGCCATAGAAATCTTAGCAAACAACAGTCTTGATTTACACCCGAATACGGGTAGTATTTCGAGGATTAACCCGCCAAAGTTCGGTGGCGGGTTAAAATTTGAGTCTGACGCCGGAGTTATTAAGAACAATTCGTGGCTAAATTTGAGGTTGTTTGATCAGATTAACCGACGATGTCCAGGATAGAATTTAGCATTTCGTCATGGGTCCGGATTGTTGCCAGATTCGCCTCATACCCTCGTTGCGCGACTATAGATTGCGGAATTTCTTCTGTCAGATCCACATTAGACATCTCTTTTTCCTCAATTTTACCGTCCTTTACTTCAACAACTGTGGGGCCGGGATCTTCCGGATGAGTAATTTCTACTTTGACACTATTTTCAGGGCCTTCAACCAATGTTGCTCTGCTTTTTTTAAACCCCTCTGTTTCCACATTTGCAACGTTATTTGCGATGACATTCATTTTTTTATTAAAAGCGTTTAATGCGGATAACGTGTTTTTTGCTGAATAAATCATGAATTTTACCTCCGTTTTAAACCGGAAAAATCGACTTTTTGCTCATAGAGCCTTGGGCTCCAAGAAATTGAAAAAAATTTAAAAGTGCCAAAGATATAGGGCAATAACAAGACAAAGAGACCTTTCCAAAACGCCCCCTTTTGCCCAATTCCGGCGTCAGGCTCAAATTTTAATCCTCAAAATACTCAATGTATTCCTGTGGTTAAAATTTTCTCCTTCCTTGGCCTTGAACAAAATTGAGCATTTTTCAAAGGTCTCACAAACAGAGGGTTGCTTTAATGCAGAGTTGTTTTTGAAACAACAAAGAAATGGTGTAAATCAGCCAGGCAACCCTGCTGCCGTATCCTCTGAATCTCTGGATTTAGGCCAGTGGCTTTGCGTCCCACTCTTTCGAGTGGTTTGCCTTTATCTAAACTTTCAAATATCTATCGGTCATTTTCAGTGAAAACTTGAATAAAAAATAATATATTTGGCAGAAGTTTAATTTTTTAACCAGTGGTCAACCATAAATCAATATGATGGGCACAAATTAAGTTTCCAATGCAGAAATGAGCAATTTTTCGCAAGGTCAAGGACAATTCTGCTTCTGGATGGAAACTAACTTATTGGAATCAATTGATAATTATCGCCTTGCTTTTTGATTTTAAAGCCGTAGATTCTGATGGTTTCCGTAATGGGCCTACCGAAAATAAAATCGGTCATTTCGGGATCAAGGCCTCCCTTTTGCACAACCAGTTCCCTGATTTGGGCGTCATATTCAATTATATCGAGAGTGCCTTTAAGCGCCTCATTCTTTTTATCTTTTTTAAGAATATCAATAAAAAGGTTGAGCTTTTCATATGAGCATCGCTTCTGGTGATTCTCAACCAAGTCCCACAGTCCTTCAATGTTTGAAAGAAGATCTTTTCGCGTCAGCCTGTTTTTAGAATAAATCTTTTTAATTTCCCGTGTATCCCAGCATTTAAGAGCCCGGCATTCAAGAGGTCTGTTGTCATAAATCGTACATTCATTTTCTTTTTCATTAAAAAAAATACAGGTCCACGACTCTTTTTGACCTTTTATTTTTATGATATCCGAAACTGCCGGGAAAATGCACTCTCTAATATTATCATAAAATAGTTCACTCTCTCTGATGGTATAAAGATATTTTGATAAAATGATACCTTTTTCAATCAACATCTTATCTTCAAGGTGAAAACACGGGCCGCCTTTTTTGCAGCAGGTGCCGCAGCCAATACATTGTGTCATTATCTTACTCATAAAAGATTCTCAAAAAAGTCGTTCCCCTTGTCGTCTACAATAATAAATGCCGGGAAATCTTTGACGGTTATCAAAAATATGGCTTCCATTCCGAGTTCTGGATACTCTAAAGTTTCAATATTTGTGATACACTCTTTACCGAGCCGGGCTGCCGGGCCGCCGATGGAACCCAAATAAAAACCCCCGAATTTTTTACATGCCCGAGTCACTTCTTTTGAACGATTTCCTTTTGCCAGCATGACCATGGAAGCGCCATGCTCTTGGAAAATGGGCACATACGGGTCCATTCGTCCGGCGGTTGTCGGGCCGAAAGATCCTGAAGCATATCCTTCAGGGGTTTTGGCCGGACCGGCATAATATATGATGTGGTCCTTGAAATAGCGCGGCAGCCCCTGGCCGCTGTCAAAGCGCTCTTTAAGTTTGGCGTGGGCGATATCTCTTCCCACCACGATTTTTCCGTTCAACAGAAGCCGGGTCGCAACCGGATATTTACTCAGTTCGGCACGGATTTCATCCATGGAACGATTCAAATCCATGGTGACGGCCGCCGTATCCTGCTCGCCGGACTCGGGAAGGTACCTGGCCGGATGGGTCTCAAGGCGTTCTAAGAAAATTCCTTGCCGTGTAATTTTAGCCTTTATATTACGGTCTGCGCTGCAACTCACACCCAGGCCCATGGGGCAGGACGCGCCGTGTCTTGGAAGACGGATAATCCGGGTGTCCAGACAAAAATATTTTCCGCCGAACTGGGCGCCGATGCCCATCTTTTGTGATATCTTGAGCAGTTCGGCCTCAAGTTTTATATCCCTGAATGCACGACCCCATGGATTTCCACTTGTGGGAAGCGTGTCCAGGTATCCTGCCGAGGCTAATTTGACTGTTTTCAGGTTTAGTTCAGCAGAAGTCCCGCCAATAACAAATGCAAGATGATAAGGGGGGCAGGCGGCGGTTCCGAGGGTCTTCATCTTGTCTTTCATAAAAGATACCAGTTTTTCAGGCGTTAACGTGGCTTTGGTTTCCTGGTAAAGATAAGTTTTATTTGCAGATCCGCCGCCTTTCGCGATGAAGAGAAACTCATATCGATCTCCTTGTGTGGCATAAAGCTCGATCTGAGCAGGAAGATTGCAGCCGGTATTGACTTCATCGAACATACTTAAAGGAGCGTTCTGGGAATACCGCAGGTTATTGGTTGTATAGGCATTGAAAATACCTTTTGAAAGGGCTTCTTCATCACAAAAGCCGGTCCAGACCTGCTGACCCTTTTTACCCATTACAATGGCGGTTCCGGTGTCCTGACACATGGGGAACACCCCTTGTGCGGAGATAACCGCGTTTTTAAGCATTTCAAGGGCAACGTACCGGTCGTTGTCGGAACTTTCGGGATCATCAAGAATCTTTGCCAGCAGCGCCAGGTGAGAGGACCTCAACAGGTGTGATACGTCCTTGAACGCCTGTTCGGCCAAAAGGGTAAGACCCCGGGGCGCAATTTTTAGGATTTCATTGCCTTCAAAAGACTGTAAAGAAACATGCTCATCCGTTATTCTACGATATTCGGTTGTGTCTTCCTTGAGAGGAAACATTTCCTGATATGCAAAATCAACCATTTGTCAATCTCCTTTGGTAGCTGTTCAGACGGGTGATGTTTCAGATATATTTAGAGCCATGTGTTATAGCTGTCAAGGAGTTTAACCAGAAGTGGTTTCAAAACCTCCCCTCAGGCCCAATTCCTGTGTTGGACCGAGGGATTCAATACTCGAAATATTAAATATATTCCTGCGTTTGAATCCTTCGCTCCGCCTTGACTTTGAACCTGATTGAAGGCTTTGAAACCACTTCTAGTGTCCATCCATAAATACCATCTTTCGGTCCCCGGCGGCGTTCTCCCTCGTTTTCAATCCTCGAAATAGCGCGCTATGGCTGCGGTTGAAAACTCCCTCGGACCTTGCCGGAAACCAAAATCTACCATTTATGGATGGACACTAACTATATGATCTTTGCGATCTTTTTGAATTTTATAAATTTATCAGATTTTCTGGCAGAGATGGTCAAAATATATAACCAAAGTTTAGCGATTTATTTTGAAGATGTTGAGGAAAGGTCATGGACAGCATTAACTAATGCTTTAAGAGGAAAAGGCTTTATGAAAACCATATCGAAATCTCTGTCATTAAGGAGCCAGGGAGTGCCGGAGATTCCTATGACCGGCGTAAATTGTCTATCGGAACTGCGTATGTGCCGAAGAATATCATTCCCGTTTCCTCCTGGCATCAGAATATCAGTGATAACCAGGTCAAAGAGACCGTCATCAAACTTTTTTATGCCTTCTTTTACATTCGAAGCAATTTCAACATTGCAACCTAACTTACTTAATGTCTGTTGAAATATATCCAAAAGCGGTTTTTCGTCGTCAATGACTAAAATTTTTTGCATAGCTTAAAAATACGGATTTAACTGGGCAAGTAAAAAGACCGTTTATGGATGGACAATAATTAACCACTATTAATTTGGGATTTTTTTTAAGCGCATAGCCTTTTTGTGTCAAACCGGATAAAAACGGTTTGGCCGAGGTTTATTAACAAGTTATGAACAATAGATATCTAATTGATTT
>Ga0272444_10002077_pt1 | contig 18798 bp, 16 predicted proteins | sample SSMForm13_FD_201033 | JGI IMG/M metagenome (GOLD analysis project Ga0272444, IMG submission 201033) | Marine sediment archaeal communities from Little Sippewissett salt marsh, Falmouth, MA, United States - SSM-Form-13 | ecosystem: Environmental > Aquatic > Marine > Wetlands > Sediment ... | reverse complement strand
CAGCCGGACCTTCAAACTCAAGTTCGGCCATCGCGGGGCCAACCAGCCGGTCAAGAACCTCGCCAACGGACGGGTGGAAATCACCTCCCAGAACCACGGCTTCGGGGTCCGGCGCGAGGCCGTCGGCGACGACGCGATCACCATCACCCACGTCAATTTAAACGACAACACCGTGGAGGGCTTCCGGCACCGCCGCTACCCGATCCTGGCGGTCCAGTACCACCCCGAAGCCTCCCCCGGCCCCCACGACGCCCACTACCTCTTCGACGAATTCGTTCGCATGATCCAAACCTTCAGGGGATAAGGGGCCACCGCGAAAGCACTATGCCAAAACGCACGGACATCCAGAAAATCCTGATCATCGGCGCCGGCCCCATCATCATCAGCCAGGCCTGCGAGTTCGACTACTCCGGCACCCAGGCCTGCAAGGCGCTGCGCGAGGAGGGCTACCAGGTCGTGCTGGTCAACAGCAACCCGGCCACCATCATGACCGACCCGGAAATGGCCGACCGCACCTACATCGAGCCGGTGACCCCCGAAACGGTGGCGAAAATCATCGCCCGCGAACGCCCGGATGCCCTGCTGCCCACCCTGGGCGGCCAGACCGGGCTGAACACCGCGGTGGCCGTGGCCCGCATGGGGGTTCTGGAAAAATACGGGGTGGAGCTGATCGGCGCCTCCATCGATGCCATCGAGAAGGCCGAGGACCGCGACCGCTTCCGCCAGGCCATGGCGAGGATCGGCCTGCGCATACCCCACAGCGCCATCGCCACCGACATGGACCAGGCGCGCGCGGCGGCCGCCGAAATCGGCTTTCCGTTGATCGTCCGCCCCAGCTTCACCCTGGGGGGCACCGGCGGGGGGGTGGCTTACAACATCGAGGACCTCGAGAAGATGGCCAAGGCCGGTCTCGACGCCAGCCTGATCGGCCAGGTGATGCTGGAGGAATCGGTGCTGGGCTGGAAGGAGTTCGAGCTGGAAGTCATGCGCGACACCCACGACAACGTGGTGATCGTCTGCTCCATCGAGAACCTGGACCCCATGGGCGTCCATACCGGCGACAGCATCACCGTGGCGCCGGCCCAGACCTTGAGCGACCGCGAGTACCAGGTCATGCGCGACGCCTCGCTGGCGATCATGCGCGAAATCGGGGTGGACACGGGCGGCTCCAATGTCCAGTTCGCGGTCAACCCGCGCGACGGCGAGATGGTGGTGGTGGAAATGAACCCGCGGGTGTCGCGCAGCTCGGCCCTGGCCTCCAAGGCCACCGGGTTTCCCATTGCCAAGATCGCCGCCAAGCTGGCCGTGGGCTACACCCTGGATGAGATTCCCAACGATATCACCGGCGAGACCGTGGCCGCCTTCGAACCCACGCTGGACTACGTGGTGGTCAAGATCCCGCGCTGGACATTCGAGAAATTCCCCGAAACCGAGGATGTCCTGACCACCGCGATGAAATCGGTGGGCGAGACCATGGCCATCGGCCGGACCTTCAAGGAGGCCCTCCAGAAGGGCCTGCGCTCGCTGGAAATCGGCCGCCACGGGTTCGGGGCCGACGGCCAGGATCCGGGCGAAGCGCCGCAGAGCGACGAAAAACAGCCGTCCGCCGCGCTCATCGAACAGAAGCTGGCGGTGCCCAACTCCCAGCGGATCTTCCACCTGCGCCACGCCCTGCGGGCCGGGTTTTCCATCCAGCGGATCCATGAACTCAGCGGCATCGACCCCTGGTTTCTCCATCAGCTGGAAGAGCTCACGGCCTTCGAGGGTGAACTGCGCGCGGCGGCCGGCGATCTGCCGGCGCCCCTGCTGCGGCGGGCCAAGCGCCGGGGCTATTCCGATCGCCAGCTCGCGCACCTCGGCGGCCTCTCCGAGGCCGCGCTGCGGGCGCGCCGGCGTGCGGAGGGGATCCTGCCGGTCTACAAACTGGTAGACACCTGCGCCGCCGAATTCCGGGCCGCCACCCCCTACTACTACTCCAGCTACGAGCAGGAAAACGAGGCCCGCCTGTCCGGCGGCCGCAAGGTCATGATTCTGGGCGGGGGCCCCAACCGCATCGGCCAGGGGATCGAATTCGACTACTGCTGCGTCCACGCCTCCTTCGCGCTGCGCGAGGAAGGGGTGGAAAGCATCATGGTCAACAGCAACCCCGAGACGGTCTCCACCGACTACGACACCTCCGACAAGCTCTATTTCGAGCCGCTGACCCTGGAGGATGTTCTGCACATCGTGGAGACCGAGCAGCCTTTTGGGGTCATCGTCCAGTTCGGCGGGCAGACGCCCCTCAACCTGGCGGTCCCCCTTGCGCAGGCCGGCGTGCCGATCCTGGGCACCCACCCCGATGACATCAACCGCGCCGAGGACCGTGAAGAGTTCCAGTCGATGCTCAAAAAACTGGGGCTGCTGCAGCCGGCCAACGGCACGGCCCTGTCGGTGGCCGAAGCCGCAAAGGTCGCCGAGGCAATCGGCTACCCGGTGATCGTGCGCCCCTCCTACGTGCTGGGCGGCCGGGCGATGAAAATCGTCTACCACCGCGGGGACCTGGAAAATTTCACCCGCCTGGCCATCCAGGCCTCTCCGGGCCACCCGGTGCTGATCGACAAGTTCCTCGAAGACGCCGTCGAGGTGGATGTGGATGCCATCTCCGACGGGCGCAGCACCCTGATCGGCGGCATCATGGAGCATATCGAGGAGGCCGGCATCCACTCCGGCGACTCGGCCTGCGTGCTCCCGCCCTACAGCCTTGCCGCAGCGGTCTGCGACGAAATCGCCGCGGCCACCCGGGCCATGGCGGCCGAGCTGAAAGTGGTCGGCCTGATGAACGTACAGTACGCCATCAAGGGCGGCCAGCTCTACGTGCTGGAGGTCAACCCGCGGGCCTCGCGGACGGTCCCGTTCGTCAGCAAGGCCACCGGCGTGCCCCTGGCCAAGCTGGCCGCCAAGGTGATGCTGGGCCAGTCCCTGGCCGAGGCGGGCCTTGGCTCGGAGGTGGTCCCGCGGCATGTGGCGGTCAAGGAGGCGGTCCTGCCCTTCAACCGCTTCCCCAAGGTGGACACCCTGCTGGGGCCCGAGATGAAATCCACCGGGGAGGTGATGGGGATCGACGCCGAATTCGGGCCGGCCTATGCCAAGGCCCAGCTGGGGGCCGGGCAGAAGCTGCCCATGCGGGGCGGCATTTTCATCAGCGTCAACGACCGCCACAAACCCGCGGTGCTGCCTGTGGCGGCCCGCTTCCACGCCATGGGCTTCACGATCCTCTCCACCGCCGGCACCGGCGCGTTTCTCTCCGCCAACGGGATCCCCAGCCGCAATCTCGCCAAGGTTTCCACCGGCCGCCGCCCCCACGTCCTGGACGCCATCAAAAACGGCGAGATCCAGATGATCATCAACTCCGCCACCGGCGGCGAGACCCGCCGGGACGGCTTCATGATCCGGCGTGCAGCGATCAAGTTCGGCCTGCCCTACACCACCACGCTTGCCGGCGCCATGGCCATCAGCCGCGGCATCCAGGCGCTGCGGACGGCGGCCCTGGAGGTCAAGACCATCCAGGAGTACCACCGCAGCCCCGGCTAGCCCCGCCGGCCGCGGGCATTTACAAGGCGCTCATAATGTGTCAATTAAGAACCCGGCAGCCCCACATGGGGGGCCGCCCCGGACACGGGATCGCCGGCAGCCGCTGCATGGCCCCACCCAGCGTGATCCCGCCAGCCAAAGGCTTTTTTATGAACTTCCAGACTGACGGGGATGCGCCCTGCGCCGCCGCCGTCCGACCCGATTTTGACGACAAACCCCGCGAGGCCTGCGGGCTGTTCGGCATCCACGGCCACGCCGATGCCGCCCGCCTGGCCTATTTCGGCCTCTACGCCGTGCAGCACCGCGGCCAGGAAAGCGCCGGGATCGCGGTCAGCCGCGAGAAAAGCATCGTGTCCCACAAGGGGATGGGCTTGGTGCCGGAGGTCTTCGACGACGAGCACCTGGATCAGCTGGGCGGCACCAGCGCCGTCGGCCACGTGCGCTACTCCACCACCGGCAGTTCGATCCTCAACAACGCCCAGCCTTTTGTCGTCCGCCACCGCCAGCGGTCCTACGCCGTGGGTCACAACGGCAACATCGTCAATGCCCAGGCGCTGAAAAACGAGCTGGAGGAATCCGGCTCCATTTTTCAGACCACCATGGACAGTGAGATCTTCCTGCATCTCTTCGTCAAGAGCCTGCGTTACGGCTTCCAGCAGGCCCTGGTGGAGGCCGCCACGCGCCTCAAAGGCGCCTTTTCGCTGGTCATGCTCACCAGCCGCGGCGAGGTCATCGGCATCCGCGACCCCCACGGCTTCCGCCCCCTGTGCCTGGGCAAACTCAACGGCAGCTACGTCCTGGCATCGGAAACCTGCGCCTTCGACCTGGTTCAGGCGGAGTTCATCCGGGAGCTGGACCCCGGCGAAATCATCATCATCAGCGACAGCGGCATCAAGTCGATCCACACCCGCCCGGCGGACCGGCAGGCCTTCTGCATTTTCGAGTTCATCTATTTCGCCCGGCCCGACAGCATCTTCGGCGGCCGCAACGTCTACCAGACGCGCAAGGCCCACGGCCGCCGGCTGGCCCAGGAGGCGCCGGTGGCGGCCGATCTAGTGATGCCCTTTCCGGATTCCGGGACCTACGCTGCATTGGGCTACTCCGAAGCCTCGGGAATTCCCTTCGAGCTGGGAATGATCCGCAACCACTACGTCGGGCGCACCTTCATTCAGCCCACCCAGAGCATGCGGGACTTCGGGGTGCGGATCAAGCTCAACCCGGTCCGGGAACTGCTGCGCGGCAAGGACATCATCATCATCGAAGACTCCATCATCCGCGGCACCACCGTCAAAACCCGCGTCAAAGCCCTTCGGGAAATCGGGGTCAAACGGATCCATCTGCGGGTCAGCGGCCCCCCCCACCGCTTTCCCTGCCACTACGGGATCGATTTTTCGTCAAAGGGCGAGCTGATCGCCGCCAGCAAATCGGTGGCGGAACTGACCGGCCTGCTGGGTCTGGATTCCCTCTACTACCTGAGCCTGGAGGGCCTGTTGACCTCCACCGGCGTCCCCAACCCCGAGCACACCTTCTGCAAGGCCTGCTTTGACGGAAAATACCCGGTTCACTTCGACGAGCACCTGAGCAAGGACTGCCTGGAATGCGTGGCGTGAACCGCCGCCCGGCACCCGCGCCGGAGGGATCCCAAGGAGCGCATCATGATCGAATCCAAGTTTCTGCAGGACAATGTCCAGAACATCCAGAAACTGATGACCCTCTCGCCGCTGAAGAATTTTGAAACCGGCAGCCTGAAGCAGCTCCTGCGGCTGAGCAAGATCCGCGAATACGGCGACGGGGAGTTGATCATCGAGGAGGGCGAGCGGGACCCCTGGATTTACTTTCTGCTGGCCGGCAGGGTGCGCGTGGAAAAAAACGGGGTGGCCATCCGGCACATCGACAAGGTCGGTGAAATCCTCGGCGAGATGCGAATTCTGGACGGTCTGTCGCGGTCGGCCTCGGTCTACGCCGAGGGCAAGACCATCAGCCTGGCGGTGGACACCTCGGCCACCGACCGCCTGGCCTCCGATGACGAGCGCGCCAACTTCCTGCTGCTGCTCTACCGGATCTTTTCGGAGTTCATTTCCCTCAGGCTGCGCCTGACCAACGAGGAGCTGGTCAAAACCAAAAAAGAGCTGGAAAATCTAAAGCAGCACCGGGGCTGAAGGGTCCCTGCAGCTGCCTGGTGCCCCCTGCCCATGAAACGGACCGTCGCGTTTTCCAAAAACGCCACCAATCTTTTTTTCCACATCCTGACCCGCTGCAACCTCCGCTGCCGCCACTGCTACATCAATCCCGCCCAGCACGGCCGTGAGAGCCTGCCCCTGGCCACCATCGAGCGCTGGCTGGCGCTGTTTGCCGACAAAAGCCCGACCGCCAACGTGATCTTCCTGGGCGGCGAGCCCACCCTGCACCCGGAGCTTGCCCAGGCGGTGCAAAGCGCCCGCCGCCTGGGCTATGCCTCGGTCACCATCGACACCAACGGCTACCTCTTTAACGACATCCTCGGGCGGGTCACCCCGGCGGAGGTGGACTATTTCAGCTTCAGCCTCGACGGCGCCAGCGCGCCGGTAAACGACCGCATCCGCGGCGCGGGCAGCTATGCGGCCTGCACCGCCGGCATCCGCAAGGCGGTCAAGGCCGGTTTTGGCGCCAGCCTGATCTTCACCGTCAGCCGCGACAACATCAATGAGCTGCCCCAGATGCCGCCCCTCTTGCAAGCCCTGGGGGTGGAGCGCTTTTTCATCCAGGTGATCGGCCTGCGGGGTCAGTCCGCCCGCGAGGCCGGCGGCGCCCGGGACCCCGGCGGGCCCCAGGTCTCGCGCCAGGAGTGGTGCGAGACCGTCCCGGCAGTGGCCGAGCGCGCGGCGGCCCTGGGCATCACCGTCACCTATCCGAAGGTCTTTCTGGACCCCGGCGAACCGTTTGCCTGCGCCGGGCGGGTGGCCTGCAACTACTTCGTTTTCCCCAACGGCCGGGTCTACCGCTGCCCCCTGTGCGAGGACTACCCGCTGCATAGCCTGACGATTGGCGACGACGGCCTGCGGGAAACCGGCGGCATCAACGAGGCGGCGCTCTTCCAGTTGGACATCCCCGAAGGCTGCGTGATGAACAAGCTGATCCAGCCGGGCAACCTGGCCTATGACGCCGCCGGCCGCCCGCGCTACCGGGTGGCCTGCTGCCTGCTCAAGGAGGAGCTGCGCGCCGACTGACCCGGCGCTGTGGGCGGCCGGTGGGTGAAAAGGGTCAGAGGTTGAAGCGGAAATTGACGATGTCGCCGTCCTGCATCGCGTAAGTTTTGCCCTCCAGGCGCACGGTGCCCTGTTTGCGGGCGGCGGCGTAACTGCCGGCCGCCATGAGGTCCCGGTAGGCCAGCACCTCGGCCCGGATAAAGCCTTTCTTGATGTCCGAGTGGATCACATCCGCGGCATCCAGGGCGGCGGTGCCGCGCCGCACGGTCCAGGCCCGGACCTCATCCTCGCCCACGGTGAAAAAGGAAATCAGCCCCAGCAGGTCGTATGACTTTTTGATCACCCGATCCATGGCCGACTCGGAGATGGCGAACTCCGCCAGAAACTCGGCGGCCTCTTCCGCCGACATCTGGACCAGCTCGTGCTCCAGCTTGGCGCGCATCACCATGCCGTTTTCCCGCTGCACCGGCCCCACCGCGGCCGGAAAGGCGTCGTCGTCGTCCTCGTTGTTGAACAGCACCAGCATCGGCTTGGCCGACAGGAAGGCGAAGCCCCGCAGCTGGGGGGCCGCGGCCAGGGCCGGCGCGGCCCGCAGCGGCAGCTCTTTTTCCAGCCCATCGCGGCAGGCGGTGAGCAGCGCCAGCTCCTCGAGATCGGGCTTCTTGCCGCGCTTCTGGTCGAGTTCCAGCCGCTCCAGGCGCTTTTCCACCACCACCAGATCGGCCAGGATCAGCTCCTGGTCCAGGGCCGCAAGGTCCGCCGCCGGCCGGGGGACCTCGAAACCGTAGCCGCTGAAATTGCGCACGACGTGGATCAGGGCGTCGCAGTCGCGGGTCTGCTGCCAGGGCTGCTGCTCCCTGGCGCCGCCCTCGCGGGTGCCCCCCTGGAAACCCGGCAGGAAATAGGCCACCGTGGCATAAATGGTCTTGCGCGGGGTGTAGAGCCGGCTGAGAATGTCGATCCGCTCATCGGGCACCCGGATGGTTCCGATGCGGCTCTCCCCCTTGTGGGCGCCTTCGGCCAGATTGCCGGTCAGGGCCTCGAAAACGGTCGTCTTGCCCGCCCGGGCGAGACCGATGATGCCGAGTTTCATGGGTTGGGTCCTCCTCCCGAATGCCGTGGCGGCGCTGGGGCTTTGGCAGCGCCGCACACAATTGGAGAGCCACGCCAAAAACCAGTGCCGCACTTTGTGGCGCCGGTGATTGCTGCAGCTGCGATCGCTTTTATAGCACAGGCCGCCCCAGGATCAAAAGCGGATCCCAAAGCCGCCGGCCAGCCAGGCTGCGGGGGTGCTTGAAGCGCCGCCGGAGTTCCTGTATAGTCCGGGATCATCCGGACTTCGGGGGGCCCCCACGCCCCTCACCATGGAAAGGAGACGGAGCATGCCAGATTTTAAAAAGATACTCTTCCCGGTGGATCTTTCGGAGACATCGCCGCAGCTGGTTTCCTGCGTGACCATGATGGCCGAGAAGTTCGGCGCCCAGATCCACCTGCTCTTCGTGGCACGCGTGTTTGAATATTTCACCAGCATTTACGTGCCCCACCCCACGGTGGACCGCTTCGAACGGGACGTGGTCGAGGGCGCCACCCAACGGCTGGAGGAGTTCCGCCAGGAGTTTTTCAAGGAATACCCCGACACGCGCGCCCAGGTGGTCTCCGGCGACATCTGCGATCAGATCCTGAACTACGCCCAGGCTGAAAACATCGACCTGATCATCATGGGAACCCACGGCCGCAAGGGCATCGACAAAATCGTCTTCGGATCGGTGGCCGAGCGCATCAGCAAAAGCGCGACCATCCCGGTCCTGCTGGTCAAGCCGTATCAAACCGCCCAAGGGGAATAACCGCCGAGGCGCAGCCGCCCGCCGCGGCTTGACAAGGGCGGTGGCGGAGCTTAGATTTGCGCGCACTTATTCCGGTGCCATAGGTGAAGTTCAATGCCCCCGATCATTTCCATTGTCGGCAAATCCGACTGCGGCAAGACCACCCTGATTGAGCGCCTGATTCCCGAGCTCAAGCGCCGCGGCTACAGGATCGGTACCATCAAACACACCTCCCGCGGGTTCGACATCGACCGTCAGGGCAAGGACAGCTGGCGCCACCGGCAGGCCGGCGCCGACGCCGTGATGGTCACCTCAGGGGAAAGCCTTTCGCTGGTCAAGCGCCTGCAGTCCCAGGAGATAGACGATCTACTGCCCTACTTCGCAGACATGGATCTGATCATCACCGAAGGCTACAAACACGGGGACAAACCCAAAATCGAAGTTTACCGCGCCGAATGCAACCACAGCCCCCTTGACCTGCCGGACGGCAGCCGCATCGCCATGGTGACCGACGCCCCCGTGACGGTGGCGGCACCCGTTTACGGCTTCGATCAGGTCACGGCGCTGGCCGATCTGATCGAGTCGCGCTTCCTGTGACCCCCGCCGACCTCACCCGCCTGGAGACCTGGCTCGACGCCTTCGTTCAGGGGTTCTACCGTCGGGATCCGGTCTACGACCGCCCGGTGCGCTTGAAATACGACCACAGCCTGCGGGTCCGCAACGATATCCGCATGCTGGGCGGGCGACTGGGCCTGCCGGAGCCCAAACTGCGCCTGGCCCAGGCCGCGGCCCTGATGCACGACGTCGGCCGCTTCCCCCAATATGCCCGCTACGGCACGTTTCTGGACCGGGCTTCGGCCAATCACGCCCACCTGAGCCTGCGCACGATGGCGGCCCAGCGCGTCTTGCACGCCCTGCCGCGGGCCGAAAGGCGGCTGATCGTCCGGGCCGTGGCCTTCCACAACGCCGCCCGCCTGCCGGACGGCCCGCCGGGCTTCGGGCGGCTGCTGATGCGCCTGCTGCGCGACGCCGACAAGCTGGACATCTGGAAAGTGGTCACCGACTATTACGACCGCCGCCGGGAGGCGCCCGACCCGGTGATCGAACTGGGGCTGCCGGATTTGCCCACCTGCTCGCCGGCGGCGATCGCCAGCCTGGCGGCCGGCCGGATGGTGGACCTGGCAACCCTCCGCAGTTTCAACGACTTCAAGCTGCTTCAGCTCGGCTGGGTGTTCGACCTGAACTTCCAGCCCTCCTTCCAGGCCTTGCAAACGCGCGGCTACATCCAAAAAATCAGCGTTCGCCTGCCGCCGGCCGACGGGCTTGACGCCGCCCTGGAACGGGTCCGGCGCCACGTTGCGGCAGGCTGCGCGGTCCCCCCCACCACCCCCACGGCCTGAAGCGCCCTTGCCGGGAACCCCGGGCGCGCAAGCCGTTTGCAACATACATGGGCGAATCGTGGGGGCGCCTGGGAAAAATGGTGCGGGGTGCGGGAAGAATCCGGGCGGGTTCAGAGGGTAGGGTTGCGCTCCAGCAGCAGCGTTTCCAGGGCTTGCATGTCGTCCACATGAAAATCGGCGGCCAGCTCGCGGTTTCTGTAGGCCACCAGCGGAATGCCGGCCGCGGCGGCCGCCAGCCGGTCGACCTCCGAATCCCCCACGTAAATCATCTCCCGCGGTGACACTTCGAAGAAGTCGAGAATTTTCAGCAGCGGCTCGGGGTGCGGCTTGGGGCGGCGCACATCGGCGGCGCTGACCACCAGGTCGAAGTAACCTTCGAGACCGTGATCCGACATCACGCGCGGCATGGTGTCGGTGCGGTTGGTGGCGACGGCGGTCTTGTAGCGCCGCCTGAGGTTTTGCAGCAGCGGCTTGAGATAGGGGGCCATCCGCATGATGGGGATGAACTGCTCGTAATTTATTCCCATCCGGCACGTGTGGGCCTGGTCCCGCTCGGCCGGGTCGGGAAACAGGTGGGCGATGGAATCCTGAACCGCGTGCATGTGGGTGTAGGCGAACTGGGCCGGGGTCATCTCGGCCCTGCCCATACGCCGCAGGATATCGTTGTAGAAGGCCCGGTTGGCGTCGGCGGAGTCGAACATCACCCCGTCGCAGTCGAAGGCGACCACCCGGATCTCAGGATTGGCTTTTAGGCGGCCGTTCATAAACGTTCCCAAAAACGCTGATTTTGATCTCGGGCCGGATCCCGCTGTCGGTCTTGACCAGCACGACATCGTGGTAACGGCCCTTGTCGACCTTGAGATTCTCCACAGTCACCAGGTAGACCGGTCGCCCGGACTCGGTGACCTGCTGGAGGTCGCAGCGGATGTGATCCCCCGTTTTTGGGCTGATGGAGAGCACCCTGAAGGGGAACTGCGGCTCGGGGAGGATCCGCACCACGGCCGACATCGGGGTGCCCACCGGCCCCGAGAATTGGACCGAATGGGGGGTGATCGTCACGAAGCGCGCCACTTTGCCTGAAATCTGCAGGGTGATGGCTCGGTTCCGCGGGTCATCGGTATCGACAACGGCGCTTTTGCGCAATTCGCGACCGCCGTAGCCGGTGGTATCCACCTGAATCTTGATCTTGCCCTCGCCGCCGGGAGGGATCTGTCTCGGATACGAGACCGCTGCACACCCTCAGCCGGTGCGGACTTTCAGGAGGCGCAAAGGAGCGTCGCCGCGGTTGGCGATGGTAAACTCGTGGCGCACGGCCGCGCCGTCGACCACCGGTTCGAATTCAAATGCGGTCGTCTCAACGACCGCCGCAGGTGAGGGCTGGGCGCCGGCGCGAGCGGCTGGGGCCGGCGCGGCCGAGAGCACCAGCAGCCCCAGAACAAGCCTTGGCAACAGGCGGTATAATGTCATTTTTCACCTCGAATGGAAGATTTAGGCAAGGGTAATGTCCCGGCCAGCCGAAGTCAAGCGCCCGCTCCCGGCACGGCCTCCGGCGGCGCGCTGCCTATAGCATGAAAACGGGGTCGACGTCCACGGCCACCCGCACCTGGGGGGGGCTCAGGACGCGCCCGGGCTCCGTGGTCAAAAGCCGCAGAAAGCGTCTCAGGGGCCCGGCCCCCAGACCCTTGACCAGAATCTGCCAGCGGTACTGGCCAGCGATCCGGGCCAGCGGCGCCTCGATCGGGCCCAGCACCTCAATGGCCCGCGCCAGCGCCTCGTCGCGGCGGCTCAGCCGCCGGCAGAACTCCCCCAGCGCCGCGGCACTCTCCGCCGTGCGCTCCTTGTGGCGGCCGGAAATTTTCAACTGCGCCAGCCGCGCAAAGGGCGGGTAGTTCAGGGAACGACGGTAGCCGATCTCCCGTCGGTAAAAAAGGTCGAAGTCCTGTTGGCGGGCCGCGACGATGCTGAAATGTTCGGGGGTGTAAGTCTGCAGAATGACCCGACCGGCCGCACCGCCGCGACCGGCGCGGCCGGCCACCTGGGCCAGAATCTGAAAGGTCTGTTCGCCGGCGCGAAAATCCGGAAAACTCAGCGACAGGTCCGCGCAGATGATCCCCACCAGGGTGATGTTGGGGAAGTCATGGCCCTTGGCCACCATCTGGGTCCCCACCAGAACGTCGATGGTGCCGTCCCGCAGCCCCTTGAGCAATTTGAGCGTCGCCCCCTTAAGGCCGGTGGTGTCGCGATCCATGCGGGCCACCCGGGCCTCCGGAAAGAGCGCGGCCACCCCCTCGGCAACCTTTTCGGTCCCCAGCCCCAGCAGCTTGATCCGCGCAGACCCGCAAGTCGTGCAGCAGGCGGCCGCCGAGCGCGAATAGCCGCAGTAGTGGCAGCGGTAGGCGTTGGCATGGCGGTGGTAGGTCAGGGTGATGTCGCAGTTGGCGCACTTGAGCGCTTCGCCGCAGGCGGCGCAGATGGGCAGGCTGGCAAAGCCGCGGCGGTTGAGAAACAGCAGCACCTGCTGGTTGCGGACCAGGGTCTCGGTGATGGCCGTCTCCAGAGTGGGGCTGATGAAGCGCCGGATCCCGCGCACATCGCGGGTCTCGGTCAGATCGACGACCGTGATCTCCGGCAGGCTCCGGTTTTCCACGCGCCGGCTCAGCCGCAGGGCCTCGAACTTGCCGCTTTGGGCGTTGTGCCAGGACTGCACCGAGGGGGTCGCCGAGCCCAGGAGGGCCACGCAACCGGCCTGCTTGGCGCGCACCAGGGCCAGATCCCGCGCATGGTAGCGCAATCCGTGGTCCTGTTTGTAGGAATTGTCGTGCTCCTCGTCGACCACGATCAGCCCGAGATCCTCCAGAGGGGCGAAAATAGCCGAGCGCGCGCCGATCACGATGGGGGTCTCGCGCTGGACGATCCGCAGCCACTGGTCAAAGCGCTCACCGGCGGAAAGCCCGCTGTGCAAAACGGCCACGCGCTCGCCGAAGCGCGCCCGAAAACGCCGCTCGGTCTGGGAGATCAGGGCGATCTCGGGCACCAGGATCAGGGCGGTCCGCCCCCGGCTGACGGCCTGGGCCACCAGCTGCAGGTAGACCTCGGTCTTGCCGCTGCCCGTCACCCCCGCCAGCAGAAAGGCTGCGAAGCCTCCCGACGAGGCCGTTTCCACCCGGGCGACTGCCGCCGCCTGCTCATCGGTCAGCTGGGGGGCGCGGTCGGGCGCGATGGCCTCCCCGAACGGGTCGCGGTAGACGGCTTTTTCCACCACCCGCAGCAGGCCGCAGCGCACCAGGGGCCCGAGCAGCCGGGCGGCGCCGGGGATGATGCCCCCCAGGCGCCCCGAGGAAATTTCACCGGCGGCGGCCACCGCCTCGAAAAGCTGACGCCGCTTGGGGGTCAGCCCGGTCAGGTCCGCTCGGCGGACGGCCGGGGCGAGGGTGACGAAGCGCTCGGTCCGGCCGCCGATGGCGGGCCGCTTGAGGACCCGCGCGCGCGCCACCCAGCCGGCGTCACTCAGGGAGTGCAGCAGCGCCGCGGGAACCGCGGCCCCCAGGCTGCGTCCCAGGTCCTTGGGCTGGCAGGCTTTTTGGGCGATCCTTTCCAGCACCTGCCGGGTGAGTGGGGGCAGCGAGTTCTGCACGAGGGCCGCCTGTCCCTCGGGGGTCAGGCTCAGCACCGCCCGGTCGCAAAGATTGATGCCCTGGGGCAGGGCGGCCTTGATCACCTCCCCCAACGGGTGTAGATAGTAGTCGGCGATCCATTTGAAAAACGGGATCATGGCGGCTGGGAAAAGCGGTTGCGCATCCAGGACATCCAGCACCGCCTTGATCTCCAGGCCATCCTCGGGTGGCGCGAGCGCCCCGAGGACATAGCCGGTCACCCGGCGCCTGCCAAAGGGCACCAAGGTGCGTTTTCCGGGCTGAAGCTGGGCCTGATAGGCGGCCGGCACGCTGTAGGTGTAAGTGCGCTTCACCGGCAGGGCCACGGCCACCTCTATGAACACCGGAGACGGGGGTTGCGGTTGCGGCTGGTTTGACATGCGCACCCATTCTGGTTCGGGTCGGGGGAGAGCCTTGGGGATCCCCTGTTAAAGCTCGGAAAGATGCCGGCCGATATATAGCCCTATCGCTTGGGGTGTTCAACCCCGACCAGCCCGGTTGCCGACGGACAGACCGTTATTGGATTTTAAAACAGGAGGTACGGATGCAACGCTTTCTTAGAACGGTTACCATTCTGGCAGTGGTCGCCAGCCTGCTGGCGGTCCCCATCGGAGGCGCAGCCCTGGCCGAGAGCAATTACCAAAAGGAGATCACCGCCTCAGCCATGTGGGCCGATGCCCTGATCGTCAGACCGCTGGGGCTTGTCTCGATCGTTGCCGGCTCCGCCTTGTTCGTCGTCTCGCTGCCCTTTTCGCTCACCGGCGGCAACGTCAACGAGTGCGCCCACAACATGGTGGTGGTGCCGTCCAAGTTCACCTTCGACCGCCCCCTGGGGGATTTGAGCCAGCTGGAACCGCAGCACGACAGCGCGTTCATCTACGAGCGCTAGCCCGTTCCGCCCTTGCTCCGAAGCCAGCGGACCACCGCTTTCAGAAGAGCCGGCCGCCCGAAAGGTGTTTATCTGTGGCCTTGACATGCCAAGCGAATTTGCTTACAAGCATCCCCACCGATAAACACCTTTTTGGTTGCCAACCCGAAGGCGGAGCGTTTTGGAGACACAGCCAGCCCACAGCCCCCTGAGCTGCCGCAGTCGTTTCGTTTTTACCTCTCGCCCGCTGAATTCAAATCCCGGCCTTCCCGTTCCCGGCAATTTTGCTTCGTCCCGCAAACACTCCCGCCCGCCCCAAGGCGCCCCTGGTCCGCAGCCCCCCGCGCCGGTGCGTGCCACGAATGCCTGTGGGCAACTGCAGGCGCCACCGGAAGGAGGCCGCTGTGCCCGTTACCGTCGTCAACCATCCGCTGATCAAGCACAAGCTTGGCCTGATGCGCGAAAAAGACCTGTCCACCAAGGATTTTCGTGACCTGGCCCAGGAGCTGGCGCGCCTGCTGACCTATGAGGCCACCAAGGATCTCAAAACCATCAACCGCACCATCCGCGGTTGGGCGGGTCCGGTGCGGGTGCAGCGCATCAAGGGTAAAAAGATTACGGTCGTCCCGATTCTGCGCGCCGGGCTGGGAATGATGGATGCGGTCCTGGACCTGATTCCTTCCGCCAAGGTCAGTGTGGTGGGATTTTACCGCAATGAGGAAACCCTGGAGCCGGTCAACTACTATGTCAAGCTGGCCAGCAACATGCAGGAGCGCATCGCGCTGATTCTCGACCCCATGCTGGCCACCGGCGGCACCCTGATCGCGACCGTGGACCTGCTGAAAGCCGCCGGCTGCCGCAGGATCAAGGGCCTTTTCGTGGTGGCGGCCCCCGAGGGCATTCGGCGGCTGGAGGAAAAACACCCCGACGTTGAGATCTTCACGGCCGCCATCGATGACAATCTGAACGACATCGGCTATATCCTGCCGGGTCTGGGGGATGCCGGAGACAAGATTTTCGGCACCAAATAGCGCCTCCGGGCAATCCTGCCCGCGATGGCAGCCGGCCGCGCAGGGGCAGCGCGGTCCGGGCTTGCTGGGCCGTCGTCATTTTTCCTGATTTTCAAGGAGGCTCGTTCATGGCCGAAGAAAGCGCTGTGGCGGTTTACCGATTCCGATTGCGGGACGGCCTGGTGGGGGCCCAAATGCTGTTTGTGGCTTTCGGGGCCCTGGTCCTGGTGCCGCTTTTGACGGGCCTCAACCCCAACGTCGCGCTTTTCACCGCCGGGCTCGGCACCCTGATCTTCCAGTTCATCACCAAGGGGATGGTACCGATCTTCCTGGCGTCGTCCTTCGCCTTCATCGCCCCGATCATATACGGCGTCCAGACATGGGGAATCCCGGCGACCCTCTGCGGCCTGGCCGCCGCCGGGGGTGCCTATGTTCTTCTGAGCGTGCTGGTCCGCTGGCAGGGCAGCGAGATGCTGCAGCGGCTCCTGCCGCCGACGGTCACCGGCCCGGTGATCATGGTCATCGGCCTGATTCTGGCACCGGTGGCGGTGCACATGGCGCTGGGCAGAAGCGGCGACGGGTCGCTCGTGCTGGTGCCCCAGAAAACCGCCCTGATCGTCTCCATGCTCTCCCTGGGCACCACCGTGGCGGTGTCGCTCCTGGGCCGGGGGATGCTGCGGCTGATCCCCATCCTCTGCGGCATCATGGTCGGCTATGGGGTATCGTTGACGCTCGGGCTGGTGGACTTCACGCCGGTGGGCCAGGCCCCCTGGCTGGCGATGCCGGCCTTTGTCTTTCCCCAGTGGAGCTGGCAGGCCATTTTTTACATCGTGCCGGTGGCCATCGCACCGGCCATCGAGCATTTCGGCGACATCCTGGCCATCGGTTCGATCACCGGTGAAAATTACCTCCGCAAACCGGGCATCCACCGCACCCTGATGGGCGATGGGATCGCCACGGCGGCGGCCTCGCTGCTGGGGGGCCCGCCCAACACCACCTATTCGGAGGTCACCGGCGCCGTCGCCCTGATCAAGATCTACAACCCGGCCGTGATGACCTGGGCGGCCATTTTTGCGGTGGCGCTGGCCTTCGTGGGCAAGGTCGGGGCCTTGCTTCAAACCATCCCGACCCCCGTAATGGGCGGCATCATGCTGCTGCTCTTCGGCGCCATCATGGTGGTCGGCCTGAACAGCCTGGTGCGCGCCGGCAAGGACCTGACCGAGGCCCGCAGCCTCACCATCGTGGCCCTCATCCTGGTCTTCGGCATCGGCGGCATGACCCTGTCCTTCGGTAAATTCTCCATCGGCGGCATCGGTCTGGCCGGCATCGTCGGGGTCCTGCTGAACCTGGTGTTGCCCAGGAGCCGGCCGGCCAGCGAGTAAGCGCGGGCGACGACCCGGCCGCCTTGCGCCAACGCGGCCGGGCAAACTTGATGAAGCGGTAAAAAGTAAAAAATCAGACAGTTTCGTAAAAAAGCCAAGTTATGGCGCGCAAATCTCAGCGGCGTGAGGCGTACTTATGTACGCCGCAGCGACTTCGAGATGCAGCGCAACGCAGAGATTGGAGTTTTTGCGGAACCGTCAAACTTCAGCCGCGCTCGTCGATGGGCACGTAGTGGGTCACCGTGGGGCCGACGTAAAGCTGGCGGGGCCGGCACAAGCGCCAGTCGGGGTCGTCCATGCTTTCCTTCCACTGGGCGATCCAGCCGGGCAGCCGCCCGATGGCGAACATCACGGTGAACATGTTGGTGGGAATCCCGATGGCCCGCAGCACGATCCCGCTGTAGAAGTCGACGTTGGGGTAGAGGTTGTGGTCGACGAAATAATCGTCCTCGAGGGCCGCGGCTTCAAGCTCCTGGGCGATGTCCAGCAGGGGATCGGGGGCGCTGAACTTTCTGAGCACCCGGTCGCACATCTTCTTCATGATCTTGGCGCGCGGGTCGTAGGTCCGATAGACCCGGTGGCCGAAGCCCATCAGCCGGAAGGGGTCATTGCGGTCCTTGGCACGCTCCAGCACGCGCCGAATGCTGACCCCCTCATCCCTGATCATCGAGAGCATCTCGATCACGGCCTGGTTGGCGCCGCCGTGCAGCGGCCCCCAGAGGGCCGCGATCCCGGCCGAAATGGCCGCATAGAGGTTGACCCGGCCGCTGCCCACAACCCGGACCGCGGAGGTGGAGCAGTTCTGCTCATGATCGGCGTGCAGGATCCAGAAGACGCTCAGCGCCCGGACGACGTCCTGGTCGATGGCGTAGGGGTTTACCGGCGAGTCGAACATCATGTTGAGAAAATTGGCGCAGTAGGGCAGGTCCGGCCGCGGGTAGACCACCTTGTGGCCGCGGGATATCTTATAGGACATGGCCGCCAGGGTCCTCACCTTGGACAGCAGGCGGGTCACCGTGATGTTGATTTCCTCCTCGATGGTGGACAGCACCGGGTAGAAACTCCTCAGGGCGTTTACCATCGAGGAGAGAATCCCCATGGGGTGCGAGGCGCGCGGATAGTTCTGGTAGAAGATCTGCATGTCCTCGTGCACCAGCGAATGGTCGTTCAACAAGACCGAAAAGCGGTTGAGTTCCTGGCGCGTGGGCAGCACCCCGTGAACCAGGAGAAAGGCGGTCTCCTTGAAGCTGGAGCGCTCGGCAAGCTCCTCGATGGGAATGCCCCGATAGCGCAGAATTCCCCGCTCGCCGTCCATGAACGTGATGGCGCTGGAGCAGCTGCCGGTGTTGGCGAAGCCCGGATCCCAGGTAATCAGACCCGTCTCGGCCCGCAGCTTTGAAATGTCGATGGCCCGCTCCCCCTCGGTTCCCACGAGCAGGGGCAGCTCGACGGTTTTTCCATCAAAGGTGATTTTCACGGTTTCAGCCATTTTTCACTCCTGCCGTTGATCTCTTTTCAGGGGCCCTTTACTGCTGCAAAAAACGCAAGGCGCCCACCGCCGGCCCATCGGCGGTCGCCGCCCTGAGCGCTGCCTGCCGGCGCCAAGGCGCCGGCAGGCAGCAATGGGATGTGCCCATCAAAAAACTTCCGAAGGGAAATATCGACGGATACGACCAGGAAAGAATCCGGTCAGCAAAACGAGGAAACTATACCCCATGCCGTGGGGCGGGTCAAGCATCCGGCGCGGGTCCCACGAGGGGGGGCTCCCTTCGGGCGGCGGGGTCGTCCCGCCGGCGCCAGCAGGCCGCAGCGCGGCTGCACAGGTGGCAGACCGAGCCCACCCGCCGGCCGGTGTAGCCCGGGCCGATCCCGATGACGCTGGTCACGGATTTGAAAGGAACGAGGAT
>Ga0272444_10002075_pt1 | contig 18805 bp, 17 predicted proteins | sample SSMForm13_FD_201033 | JGI IMG/M metagenome (GOLD analysis project Ga0272444, IMG submission 201033) | Marine sediment archaeal communities from Little Sippewissett salt marsh, Falmouth, MA, United States - SSM-Form-13 | ecosystem: Environmental > Aquatic > Marine > Wetlands > Sediment ... | reverse complement strand
GAGTAGAGGGATAGAATCTCCCCCTGTAGAAAAGCCTTTCGCGGAGGATGCGATCAGGATAGACCTTGTACCCCGTGGTGGATGGAAAGACATCGAAAAAATCGACCTGATTACGGCTATGGACAACAGAAGAAGCCGCAGGACCTACGGAAATAAACCGCTCACGTTAGATGAACTTTCCTTTCTACTCTGGGCGACGCAGGGCATACGGATGCGGATCGATGCCGGGCATGCCTTTCGGACGGTTCCGTCAGCGGGCTGTCGACACGCCTTTGAGACATATTTATGTATTTTGAATGTCACGGGAATAGATCAGGGTTTCTACCGGTATCTTCCCGTGGATCACCAGCTTCTTTTAGAATTCACTGAAGATCGCATGGCAGAAAAGATTGTAAAAGCATCTTTCGGTCAGCCATATCCGGGAGAAGCGGCAGTAACCTTTATATGGACGGCCATACCGTATCGTATGGAATGGCGTTATGATATCGGGGCTCACAAGGTTATCGCTATCGATGCCGGTCATGTCTGCCAGAATCTCTATCTCGCCTGTGAGGCAATTGGTGCGGGGACGTGTGCGGTCGCCGCGTATGACCAGGAGGCAATGGATCGGCTCGTGCGGGTCGATGGAACGGATGAATTTGTGATCTATCTTGCACCGGTTGGGAAGGTCGATAATTAACGGAACGTTACTCAACCTTATTTCCGTTTGGGCAGCCTTATGTTGGTAGTTTTTCAATGGCCTGTTAAGAAATGAGAACGATGGTATAATTTCCTGTGCCTGTTGAATTGAAACGTGATTATCATTCGGGAGGGAAGCTTATATGAAATCGCCGCGTATGAGCAGACGGTTGAAACAGCACTTCAAAGAAAATGTTTTCGAATCAACTCATGAGGTGGTCCCCCGCCTGTATGACTTTGCCCTTATTTTAATTCAGAGCAATACAACTGGCAATGGATTGATAATAAATTTTGGTTGTGGACCCTTTCCCGTCGAGTTAAATGCACGTCTCATGAATTTACATGATGGCTTTTCAACACAGTTTTTGAATATCGACATTTCTCGAAAAGCGTGTATCCGCCACAAAGAGGCCATGGGTGAAATGGTGGAGAAACACAAGAATCAGTTTTCAACTGACATCTATCTGAACGTGGCTATTGAACGAGTTAAAGCTCAGGCGATGAGAAAAGCACTGAATGGAGAAGAACCGCAGGGTGGTCTGGCAATTTCCTTCCTGGAATATTACTCTCCACAACGTGCAGTTAAGGTAATCACAAAAATGTTGCAGCATTGTAACTCCCTTGTCTGCAGCGTTCGGATCGATCCTGAATCCGAAAAGACATTCGATATGGAAAATAATCTGAAGCTGTATTTCTTTAAAGATCTAGAGGAACTCAGGAGCAATCTGAATCACGAGGCTTGGAAGATCGAAAAGATAATAGGGGTGCCTCGTTTCAGTGATGGCGAGCGTGGTATTTTCCTGATGTTGATCAGGAGCAACGAGGGTTCTTAAATACGGATTACAAAGGTCGGGTACAGGTTAATTGGACAGATACAGAGGATCAACTGTTCTCTCTTGCTGGAAAATAGTGGTTACGGGATACGTGTTATGGTACATTTTGATTAATTAAAGATTTTCGGGATATCTTCCATGACGGAACGGCTTGAAATAGCAAAAAACTGGTTACCGCGCTACACAGGGATGCCGCTCAATAGATTCGGTGAGTACATACTCCTGACAAACTTTTACAATTACGTAAAGATGTTTGCCGCCAAGTTTAACTGCGACATATACGGCGAGGGTAAACCGATGCAGGCTGCGACCAATGCCGATGGTCTCTCGATTATCAACTTTGGTATCGGGTCTGCCAATGCAGCGACGGTTATGGATCTGCTCAGTGCCAGCCAGCCCAAGGGTGTCCTTTTTCTGGGGAAATGCGGCGGTTTGTATAAGTCGGCAGAAATCGGCCATTTTATTTTGCCAATCGCTGCCATCAGGGGCGAGGGGACCAGCAATGATTATTTCCCTCCCGAAGTTCCAGCCTTGCCGTCCTTTAAACTACACAAATTTGTTTCCGAAAAAATTGTCAGTCACCGACACGAGTATCGTACCGGTGTTGTTTACACTACCAATCGACGAATGTGGGAGCATGACACCGGGTTTCTCGACCGTCTGAAAGGCTTGACATGCATTGCAATCGATATGGAATCGGCAACCATTTTCATTGTCGGTCATCACAACCAGATTTCCCGCGGTGCGCTCCTGCTCGTATCGGATATTCCGATTACACCTGAAGGGGTCAAGACCGAATCTTCAGATGAGCGCGTCACCGCAGATTGGTCCGAAACACATCTCCAGGTCGGCATAGAGGCGATGACCGAGATTGGTGATAAGGGGGAAATGATCAAGCATTACAGATATTGATGGTGCTCTTTGTCCCGGATTGTTCGTTCCCATGTTGTTTAGCTGCTTGACCATAAATCGGGGTAATATCTCTTTATAAAACCGTCAACAGATCTAATTTCAATTCCCACAAAACTTGCTGCCTTTTCACCTATTATTATCATAAGAACAAAAGGCAACATGTAAGAGGCACGTACAATTTTGGAAAACTTAATGCCCCGTCTTCGAAGGGATGCAAAATTATTCTTCACGATGTTTTGCATCGTGAGGTATTCGATAAAATAAAGAGAACAGACGGGAATGGAGATGACGACGATTACAGCCTGAAATAATATGTTTATGAGTTTGTGCTTGCCGGTCAGGTTCATAATATTGTTACGTGTATAGGTAAAAGGTCTATCCGATATAAATCCTTCTTTGAACCATTTCATAATGAGGTACGTAAGGACAAAACCCGTAATGGCGGTTGTGTCCAGTACCGGTCTGTAATGACTGCCGTTGTCAGTGTAAATGGCTTTACTGTCGATACACCGGATAATGGTTCCCTTATCTCCCGCCTTAATTAAAATTTCTGTCTCTGTTATGTATCCCTCGGTAGTCAATACGAGGGCCTTCAGCAAAGAAAGGGGGTACAGTCGGTAGCCGCACTGGGTATCATCAATAAACTGGTTTGCTGCCAGGGAGATATAAAACCGTGCAATATGCATCGAATTGTATCTCGCTCTCGGAATCTTTTCCTGTTCGTGCATCCTTGAGCCCACAATAATGTCACGAGGATGGAGATTGTGTGCGGCAATGAAGAAAGGGACCTCTTCAGGATCATGTTGCCCGTCGGCATCAATCGTAATGACGGCATCGAAACCATCTTCTATCGATTTCTGAAAGAGCAGTTTCAATACATGTCCCTTGCCGCGGTTCCTGCCTATGGTGACAACATCCGCTCCTGCACGCCTTGCTGTTTCTGCTGTCCCATCTGTGGAGCCATCATCGGCAACGATAACATGGGAAACATGCTTGAGGGCCCGAGTAACGACATCGTTTATTGATTTCGATGCATTGTATGCCGGGATGACCACGCAAATTTTAGATGCCACAGTGTGTCCTTTGTTGTAAGTATTCGTGCCGTTGCCCATATATATTTATAAAGACTTGTTTTTTACCGGCGAAGTATAGGCAAGTTCCCCTTGAGTGTCAATGAAAAATCGGGTTGCTGTCACTTTAGAGGCTTTATTCACAACAACAGTGTTTTATGAAGATGTTGGAGCCGGAAAAATGATAACGACGAAAGGCTAAGGGCCACGGGCTCAAGGTGGTTTCGAATATCGGATTGGCGATATCGGGAACCCGGTACCCGATCCCTGTTGCCTTGCGACTTTGACCTTTTGCCTTTGCGGCTTTGCTGCCGTAGGATATTATACGGCGAATTGGGGGTTGAATCAGACACTGAAACGGATACTCAACACATCACCATCCCTGACGGTGTAATTCTTTCCTTCAAGACGGAACCACCCCTGGTCGCGGACACCCTTTTCCGATCCGCATTCCAACAGTTCATCATAGGAAAAACATTCAGCCCTGATGAAGCCCCGGGCAAGGTCGGAATGAATCGTTCCCGCTGCCTGAAGAGCTGTGTCGCCTCTGTGTATCGTCCATGCCCTCACCTCATCCGTACCGACAGTTAAAAAACTTATATATCCGAGTAGTTCGTAGGCGCAGCGGGTGAGCCTGTCACGGGCCGATTCTTCAATACCCATATCGGCCATGAAGAGAGCCCCTTCATCATCATCCAGCCGGGACAATTCCATTTCGAATTTTCCGGCAAACTCGACAGTCGAAAATCTCGTGTCGAGAGATTCAATGAGCTCGTTGTTCGTGGAGAAATTCTTTTCATCGGAATTAAGAATGACGAGCATCGGTTTGTGGGTTACAAATTGAAAGCCGGCGATGATCAACTCTTCGTCCTTCGTGAGTGACATGTTCCTGACAGGACGGTTTTCATTAAGCTCCGCCTCTATACGGCGAAGAAGCTTTTCCTCGCTCTCAAGCTCACTTGTTCGCTTTCCCCGTCGATACCACTCTTCAATTTTACTGAGACGATTTTCCGTTATGATGAGATCTGAAAGGATAAATTCCGTAAGGATCGTGTCAACATCGCGGGCGGGATCGGGTTCGCCCATCAGGCCGTCCCGGTAATTGCGCACCACCAGGGCCAGGGCATCCAGAGTCTTGAGAAGAGCAACAAAAGATTGTGAAAATCCTCCGTTGTTCGATGTTCCCTGGGAAATTCCAACAAAATCAACTATTTCAATGGCTGCATAGGTTGTCTTTTTTGGGTGGTACATCTCCGTAAGGTGCACGATTCGTTCATCTGCAACTTCAATGACGGCAATGTGCGGTTCTGCTTTCTGATTCGCGTATGATGTTACTTCCGCCTCGGATCGGGTGAGAGCGTTGAATATGGTCGTCTTCCCTGAATTGGGGAGTCCGACAAGTCCGATTTTCATAGGCCTTCCTCTACTAAATATCTGTATTATTACTCTGTGCAAAAGGTAGGAGATTAAAGCGAAAAGCCTCATTTGTCAAGACCAAATCGTAATAAGAAAAAACCGGACATAGAACGGCATTGTCTTATTCTTCTACGCCGATATGCATTTTTCGCAGAAGCGGTTTGAATATCAGATACAGCACGACTCCGATGGGAATACAGGTTATCAGCCAAGCTATGGTGGCATGGAGTGTTATTTCTCCCAGTAAATGGATGGTTTCCAGGAAATCGGCACGGTATGAGTCGATCACGTACCGTACCGTTACCGTTATGGGTTCTGCATGAAACAGGGAGCTCCCAAGACGGAAGAAGGGGATGATGAGAACGAGCTGGAGTGGATACACGAGCCAGTTGAACAGTTGCGTCATTGCATGGTTCAGCCGAAAGAAAAAGGAGGTTACAATACAGAGAAAGGAGGTGATACCGACGATCGGAAAAAGCCCCATAACAATGCCGGTAGACATACTCATGGCGATCTTTTCAGGGGATATGCCCTGCTTGAGCAATCCGAGAATGGGGGTGATAATCCGATTGTGATAAAATCGTCGTGGCATAAGTGACCTCCGATAGCTTCGCATCGTATAGTATTTTTCGTCATTTGTCTATTGTAGCAAGACACAGAACTGTTTCGAGGTCCGGTTTCATATGCCTTTTCGTTTCTGTAACAAACGAAAATTTAGCATTCACTATTTGGGATCATCTCCAGATTAGTTAAATTAATTATGGCAAAGTATCAAATTTAGCAGGTATGATCTCAGAGGATACAAGGGTTCAAGTGAATTAACAAATAATTACATATGATTGAAGATCTGGCAAAAGTCATATGAACTTTGTTTCGAGATATAGAGAACAACAGCAAAATTTCCGGGGTAACACTCAAAAAAGGCATGACAGAAATCGAAAGAATGGTAAAAGCCCTTATAAATCTTAGGAAAACAACCCTTGACCCCTGGAATCCTTGGCTCCTCTTCTCCAACTAAATTGGAGAAGAACAATTATTTGTTATTACATTTTTCATCTTGCCTGAGTATTCAATCTTCTTCCATTTCTTTATGCCTCTTGCATTTTTACCTGTTGAATCGTATAAATGTCATCAGTATCATCAGAAAGATGCTGAAGTTCTTACATGCATGTCAACGGAAAAGCAGGGGAGGTAGGACGTGAAGCACGATGTTTATGATGCGATTCATGCGAAGGTTGAAACGGAACCTTTTGCCGGCACCATGGGTCTGAAGCTGATAAAAGTTGATAAAGGCTATTCCCTGGTAGAGATGCAGCTTACTCATGAGATGGAAAATATTCATGGCATGGCCCATGGTGGGGCCATATTTTCCCTTATTGACGAAGCCTTTGAAGTCGCTTCCAACTCGCATGGCACCATGGCTGTAGCCTTGAATATGAACATCACGTATATAGCAGCTCCGCGTATCGGGTATTGCCTGAGGGCAGAAGCAACAGAGATGAGCAAAACAACGCGAACGGCAAACTATTCAATAACGGTAAAGGACAGCAAAGACAATCTCATTGCAACCTGCCAGGCCCTGGTATACAGGAAAAATGAACGATTGCCGTTTCTGAAAGAGTAAGAGCCACCGGTCAGGTTGGATACCTTTTTCACAGAAGATTTTTCATTGATAATTACGATATCTTGGTATATGGTCATGCACCAAGTTGCTTGATAGCAAGGAACTATTGAAAGTAAACAGGTGAAGTGTAATGCCGAATAAGAAATCGCTTTTAGGACCGATGCGTGCAAATTTTCTTATTCTGACACCGGCATGTGTTCTCCTCGGCTGCGGAACAGCGATGTGGGTTTCAGGCCATATCAACATTTTTTATGCAGCCCTCATTCTTGTCGGAGCAATTTCTGCGCATATCAGTGTCAATACCTTCAATGAATATTACGATTTCAAATCCGGCCTGGATTTAAAAACAGAACGAACACCTTTCAGCGGGGGGACCGGGACACTGCCTGAAAGACCGGACCTGGCGTCTTCGACTCACTACATGGCATGGATAACGCTCGTAATTACAGCGCTCATTGGCGTCTATTTTGTCTGGGTGAGAGGATTAGCTCTGCTTCCCTTAGGTATTCTTGGCCTGGCGATTATTCCTCTTTATACCACCAGGCTTAACTACAACCCTTTTTTATGCCTGATATCACCGGGGTTGGGCTTTGGGCCGCTCATGGTCATGGGGACACATTTTGTGCTGACCGGGCACTATTCCGTAACGGCATTCATTGCATCGCTCGTACCCTTTTTCCTAGTCAATAATTTGTTGTTATTGAATCAATATCCCGACGTGAAAGCAGATAAGAGTGTCGGGAGACGTCATTTCCCGATTGTTATCGGTCTCAAAGGAAGCACTTTTATTTACGGGTCGTTTCTCCTGTTTACGTACTTGGCAATAGTTCTGGGTGTTTACTATGCCTACCTCCCGGAGTTCAGTCTTATTGGCTTGTTGACCATTGTGCTTGCCATCCCGGCATTTGTCGGTGCGTACAGGTATTCCGAAAATATCAAAAAGCTCATACCTTTTATGGGAATCAATGTGATTATCAATATTCTGACCCCGGTTCTCGTTGCAGTCGGTCTTTTCATTACATAATTATATCGAAAAAGAAATGCCGACAAGTTTCTACATCTCGTATCCACCAGGTCATCTCACTAACTGACACGCCATTCTTTTTGTCACATTTTTTACGAATACCGAGTATTTGATTTCATTATCCACTGAAAATTGTTTGATAATGCTTGATTGTTTGGCTCTTTCTCTGTTATAAAGCGACTATACAGGAAACGGAACAGAAGGCGGCATTCGCTCGAATCTACCGTAGATGATCACCTCTTTTTTAAGCTCATCGAATGTTCTTATCACCATTTTTTTCACCGAAAAATTCCTACCATTTTCAGGGTATGGCACTGTTATAGATATAGACCGTGAATTATAATCAGTTGCCGTCGCAGGGTCTCGTGAGAGGAACCCATGAATAGTATCATTAATTATGAACAGATTATCGATAGTGTTGCAATGGGGATTTTTACCATTGATATGGATTGGAATATAACCTTTTTTAACAACGAAGCAGAAAAGATTACGGGATTTACCAAGGAAGAAGCGCTGGGCAGGAAGTGTTATGAAGTTTTCAGGGCTGAACTTTGTTTTAAGGAATGTTACTTAAAGAAGGCAATAAAGGGACATATCAAAATATTCAAGGGACGAAATCAAATTTTGAATAAGCATAATCAGGAAGTTCCAGTTGATATAACCGCGACGGCATTAACGGATGACGCAGGCACGATTATCGGAGGAGTTGAATCATTTATTGACGATACAATGCGTGTGGAGCTGGAAAAAGAGATCGAACAATCCTATACGTTTTATGACATCATCGGGCGGGATCAAAAAATCGTTAACCTGTTTGATATTGTTTCTGTGGTGGCACCCACGGATGCAAATGTATTAATTCTCGGAGAGACGGGAAGCGGTAAGGATCTTTTTGCACGAGCAACTCACAATTCAAGCCATCGTAAGAACGGTCCCTTTGTAAAGGTGAACTGCCCGGCGCTGCCTGATACGCTTCTTGAGTCTGAACTTTTCGGGTATGTGCGAGGGGCCTTCACCGATGCAAAACACACCAAGCAGGGAAGATTCCAGATAGCTGATACAGGAACTATCTTCCTCGATGAGATCGGTGACCTGTCAAGAGAAATTCAGACAAAACTGTTACAGGTATTGGATGAACGAGAGTTTTATCCGCTCGGTGCCACTGAGCCCGTTAACGTTGACGTGAGGGTTATCGCTTCAACGAATCAGGATCTATCCGAAATGGTGCGGTCCGGAACATTCCGCCGGGATTTGTATTACCGTTTAAAGGTGGTTGAGTTGACCATTCCCTCCCTGAGAGAACGAAGGGAAGATATAGCGCTATTGATCAATCACTTCCTCACAAAGCAGGCAAAAGCTATGAGGAAAAAACCGTTCAGAATCAATCCTGATGTTATGAAGATTCTCCTTAATTATGAGTATCCCGGCAATGTACGCGAGTTGAAACATATCATTGAACATACAACGATTCTATGTCGAAAAAACGAAATGGGCATTGATGATCTGCCTGAATATCTCACAAAACAGAATGGACATGAACAGTCAATCTACGAACCGGCGGATTTACAGTCCATCAATACCTATGTTTTGAAAAGAGAAAAACAAATAATTTTTGAAGCCCTCACCGCGCATGGCTGGCATCGCAATAAAGCGGCCAAAGCCCTCAACATTGATCGTACCACCCTCTGGCGGAAAATTCAGCGGCACGGCCTCGTACCTTATCAGTAGTTTAATCATTGCAGCATTCTGCACCAATTCCACATTTTCAGATGATGCCTTTGATTACGTATATCACGCACAGATGAGCCACTGAATAATGTTTCACGCATGCAACGACAAGCTATTCGAAACACCATGCCCGCACTGTAACATTATCCATATATGCATGATATTATATGACATATGTCAGATAAAGATTGACTGGTATGATTCTTGAATAGATTAAATATTAGATTAGAATCTTTGTGCCTGAACGCGTTATTAGACCTCATCGCACATTCGGTAAATATTCATTCTCACCACTTGTAATATTTCGATTATAAATACTTTTTATCAAGTCGCTGTCTCGACTGACCTGCCTTTTGAGTACATACCCCTGAGGTGGCTTTTGATTAATATCATTTATCGATTCATGGATAATGACCATGGAAAAGATTGCCATCTGCCATCTAAATGGACGTGTTGCTCCCCGTTATGATCATACGGACGAATTTCTTCTCGTGACGATACGCAATGGAAAAGAAATTGTAGGAAGAAAGATTGCCGGGATTGTTGCAGTACCGTCTTCGGATCTCGCAGAGCAGTTGCACATTCTCAACGTAACGGTATTGATATGCGGTGGCATCCGGGTGGCCTTGCAAAACACACTGAAAAAGAACGGCATTCTCTTGATCGATAATGTGATCGGCAATATGGATGATGTTCTTGCCCGATATATGGATGGTCATCTCTCTCCCGGTGATGTGGTGTCATAGATGAAGGTAAGGAGAAAATGAACCAAACTACTTGAGGAGTTAAGACATGACAGTGGATATGGAAAGGAGGAATATTCTTAAGGGTTATTCTCTCGCACTACTCGATGTGTTTTTGAATGAACTATGCGGGGTTCCCCCAAATTCTCGCACCGTAGGGGATCATTACTTTGACTCATTCGAAAACTGTTATCCGCTCATTTCTGAAGCCGGGGAAATGCTGATAGACGAGGCATTGAATAAGGGAATAAACATTGAAGGAAAAAGCAAACATGAAATTGCGAGAGAACTTTTTTCGGATCGAGAAGCATCGACAAGCACATAATTCATTAATTAATGAAAGGAGGGTTATTCATGGAAGCGATGGTTGAAGAGAAATTCGGAGGCGGGTACCTCGAGGAGCGCAAGCTCGTCAAGAGGTGGGCTGGCCCCATTCCAGCCATTGTTGTTCTGGTTTTCACCCTCGCAATATTTTACGTTACGTGGTGGATATTTCAGGATCCTCGAGGAATGATGCGCATGTACACACCGTACGTTGGCTACATGTACACGCGATGGTGGCTGATAGTTCTGATCTGGATGGTTTACATCTTTAATTACTGGCCTTTCAAGAGAAAATGGCTGGAGACGACACACCCGGTAATAAAAGGTACTGTGTTGACGGCAGTTTCTGTTGCGATACTCTACGTACTCATCAAGGGATTTTTTGAGGGTTTGCTGGGGAACTTCGGATTGGCCTATTTTAATCCGGACCAGCTCACGAAATTGCCCGGTATCACCGAGTTCTTTGCTATCGAATATGCGGCATTGGCCTGTCTGATGTTCGCGGCACTCGCATCATGGTTGAGCCCGGCATGGATTGTTGCCTGTGAGGAGGCACCATGGCAGAATTTGAAACAGCCATCAAAAGGTGTCAGCATATTAATTGTGACCTTCTTCTTAAGCACACTGATTTATTTCATGACCATGCACTCGCATATGGGAATTTTGTACTATCCCTGGCAGTACTTTACGTCAGTCGCACCTCCGTACTGGGAAAAGTTTGCAAATACCGTGTCCGGCAATTTCCATGTTTCGTGGATCATGTGTTGTACCGTATCCGTATGGCTGGTTGAAACCATATGGGGACGGTATCCGTTCAACCTGATAAAACGAAACGGGCTTCGACGGGTTGTCGCCTTTTTCGGAATCATCGTTATTGCCTTTGCCATGCACTTTTTCCTCTACTTCGCTCAGGAATTGACTTGGGGAGAGGCGATTCGAGGAACGCGCAGAGATGCGGCTCCTGATTGGCGATGGCTCCACGTGGGCGAGATGGCCGTGTTCTTCCTTGTTCCCGCCCTGTTTATAACGTTTTATTGCGACAACTGGCCAAAAAAATACAGCATTCCTGTTAATGTAATGATCCGCACCGGAATTACCATCGTTGCGGCTGTTGCCCTGTATGTGTTCTATTACAAAACCTCTCATCTCTTTCTGGGAACACAGAAAGGGTTCTCACACCCGCAGCAATTCCCCATGATACCGACCATCTGGTTGATTAATATCTGGCTCGCACACCACTGGTTCATGGATAACTGGCCCGGCTGGAAGATGGTACCGAAGACGGCCGAGGAAATTGACGAGGATCATGCAGCAGCAAAAGCAAAGCTCGAAGACGTGAGATGGAATCCGGCCCTTGGATGGGGTTTTGGTACTGGGGCTCTTGCAGGGGTTGCTCTCTATTTCATTACTGTCTGGCTTCTGCCCATTGTATCTCAATCGGTTACAATCATAAAATAAGAACAAAAGGAGGACAACATGGCTGAAGATAAAAGTACGATGAATCGCCGAGAGTTTCTCAAAGGGACGGCAATGGGAGTCGGCGCAGGAGCAGTCGGGGCCATGCTGGCATACTCCTATTCTCCCTGGCGGAAGCGTCACTTTCCGGAAGTACAACGAAAGCTCGCCGACATCGGAACCTGCAAAAGTATAACGATTACTAACATATCTGAGACAAGCTGGTTTGAAAATGCTGATCTGATGGGTGATATAAAAGGTGCAGGGGGTCTGTTGGTAAACCAGTACGACTATAATTGGCCGCCTTTCGGTGATGGTGCCGGCCTTGGCAAGGGTTCCTATGATAAGGGAATCGCAAAAATAAAGCATCTTTTGCCGGATCGCGTCGATGAAGCGTGGGCAATCACGGAAAAACTTTCGGTTCATCCGGAAAATGCCGGCGGGTACGCCTGCCTGATAGAACTGGAAGAACTCGATGGCACGATGCACAAATACCTGCTCGACACGGGATGGTCGTACAAGTGGACGGATGAGTGTTTTAAGCGTGAAGGCATTGATAAAATGCTGCAGAATAATGAGATCGAAGCACTTTTCATCTCTCACGAACACTTTGACCATTTCTGGGGTCTTCCCGTCACGTTTAAATACAACCCGGAGATCACCATGTACATACCCGATTCATTCTATCCCGAAGGGCTTCAGTACATCAAGGATTCGGGACATAAAGGAAAGCTCGTGAAAGTCAAGCCCGGTCTCTTGAAGCAGATTCCCGGCATGGCGGCGTTTGTCTTTGCGATCCCGATTATCTGTCGCGTGTATGGGGAACAGTCCCTCTACTTTAACATCAAAGACAAAGGCCTGGTCAGCGTGACCGGGTGCTGTCATCAGAGCATCATTCAGTTTGCGGAAACAGCCTATAAAGAGATCAAATACGAGAATGACAACCTGTATGGTGTCTATGGCGGTCTGCACATTTCACCTTTTGAGGACTGGGATCCAAAGTACGATGACCTTGTAATCTCCCTCGGGAAATACGGGTTTGAAAAAGTTGGCTGTAATCACTGCACGGGCATCGTATGTGCGAAGAAATTCATTGCTGCCGGTTACCCGATTGTGAAGGGAACTGCTCGGCACCGCTCAAAGGATATAGCTTATCTCGGAAACGGGGATAAAATCAGCTTTGGCGTATAAAAAAATTGGCTGAAACCGATTCGCTCGTTTTTAGGATTCGATAAAAGAAAGAAAGCGTATTACGGGGGATGTGCTCGATGAACACATCTCCTGTAATCATTACTTCTACTCTTTTCGCAGAGGAGGGTTGTTATGGGTAGGATGAAGATGTTTGTCATTGTAGGTCTGTGTTTTGTGCTCGTCGGCTTCAACCGTGGAGATATAATACCTGAAATGCGTGAATGCATGCAGTCTCACGGATCTCAGCAAGAGTACATCAAGGCCCTTGAAAAATATTGTGATGACGGGATTGTTCGGAGAGCAATGTCACTGTTGGTCATAAAAAACCCCTATGTCATTAATACCCGCACAGAGAGGGACATGACATGCTATACAGTAGAAGGAACGGTGGTAGAAACAGCTCATGAGATACCGTCGGATATAACACAAACCTACAAGGTCTGCTGGAAAAATGGGAAAGTCATTTCCTTGGAATTCTATGGACCGAAAAAAAGGATTACCGGTGAAATACTACCAGAGATGCTAGAGTGTATGAGATCCCACGGTTCGCAGAAAAAATTTGCGACCGTTTTGAAAAAATATTGTGACTCCAATATTATGCGTGATGCAATGGCATGTCTGGTTATTAAAAATCCGTCTGTTGTTGAAACCGAGAAAGACGGATCTACCATATGCTACATGGTGGAAGGTACTACAGTTGAGACGGCCCATGAAATTCCCTCAGATATTATACAGGTCTACAAAGTCTGCTGGGACAAAGGCAAAGTTGTATCCCTTCAATTTTTCGGGCCCAAAGAATGATAGACAAGGGATGAAACATAGCGTAAGAGTTTTGCATAATGTCTATAAATATTCTAAATGGTCATTCCTGACTTTCGTGGGAATGACAGAAAAGGTTAGTCATGCATACTCTTCAGTACATCATAATGTGATAAGGCCGTATAGTGTGTAAATCGAAGTGGTACAGTATACGGTCTTTTTGTCAATATTATATAAGAGCCACATTTCATCAAAAGTGATTATGGATCTGCGGGATTTACATCCGGGGGAACTCCTGGCTCTTCCTGAAGCGGGCATTCAGGAACTGATGAGGATTTTCCTCATGCGCACCAATTTTGTTCCCGGCATTCGGCATGTCATGGGGTGGCGAGGTCTCAAAGATTCATCTCAGGATGTTGTCGGATGGACTGCAAGGATTAAAGACTTTTCAGGCATATACGGAATTTATTTTGTAACGTGTCACTCATTCGGCAATTGGGTACAGGGACAGTTTGCGCTTTGCTATTTCCCGGATCCGAACGAAGATCTGGTCGATGCATGTTCAGTACAGGCAGTTGCCTTAACCCAGCGGGACGACTATTTAACACGGGTCCGCGACTTTTTGAAATATCCTGACTTGTGCAACCTGTTCACTGTCGCTCGTATTGATCTTTGCGCAAACGGATCGGGGGAGGCTCTCCTGCTCAGTCTGGAAAGCATGTCACGACAATGTACGATGGCCCGGGACGGGATATCAGTTATTCGCAACGGCCGACCTGTTGATATCGTTGCACCGGGGCAATACGATCGGAATTTCCCCTCGTACAGCACCGCCTTTGCTTTTTTCAGGGTGTATGCCGCATCGGTTACCTTCAACCTCAATGAACCGCCGGTATATCTCCTCCAGACACATCGTAAGGGGGAGAAAATCGTCTATACTTCGAAAGGAGAGGTCTGGAAGAGGGAGTCGAACAGCATACAGAACAGGTGGTTATATTTGGGTTACGGTATAATGCCTGACACAACTTCCAGAGAACAAATCGTTTCGTGCGCTGCGTCAGACATCGTCGATATTAGCTGGGAAAAAGGTGATGAACCTGTCTCGGAGTATGACGATGAATTATGGTGGCATGGCCACATGGTAACCGATTACAAAACGCTCGATAAAAAAGTCCTCGGCATCGATGAAAGACCCCAACTGATTGTGGTGACAGGGTTTCTTGGGTCAGGCAAGACGACGTTTATCCAGAATTTTATTGAATATCACGTACAGCATAATCGTTTTGTTGCGGTGATTCAAAACGAAATCGGTGAAACCAGTCTTGACGGAACGTTACTTGATCACGATTATTCGGTCTTGGAAATAGACGAGGGGTGTGTGTGCTGCACGCTTATCGGCAGTCTCAAACGGGGAATACAACAGATTTTGTCACAATTTCAGCCGGACTACATCATTGTCGAGACGACCGGATTAGCGAACCCCTTCAACCTCTTGGAAGAATTGTCGGAAGTGGAGGACATTGTAAAATTCGACTCGGTGACGACTATTGTTGATGGTGTAAACACAGAAGAATCTGTGCAAAAGTACGATATTGCCTGTCGTCAGATAGAAGCGGCTGATCTGATCCTTCTCAACAAGAATGACCTCCTTACTGAGAAAAGGAGCGATGAAATTATTCAGAAACTGAGAAGCATCAACGGATACGCGCCCATACTTTCAGTTGATCATGGTCATATCAACCCTGCCTTGCTCTATGGAATAAACCCCCAGGAATTTCGGGAGAGGAAAGTGTTGCCGGAAGATAGGGAGTCATTGCATGACATGCAATACTCACATGAACATGACGGTTTACAGAGTATAACGATACATTTTTCCATGCCTGTAGAGAAAGATCGTTTCCTTGAAAAAATAGCATTGCTCCCACCTGCATTGTTCCGCGTCAAGGGCGTTATCGATTTTCTCGATCACGCTACACCATATCTCTTCCAGTATGTAAACGGTCGTTACGAAATTTCAGAATTTAACAATCCCGGAATGGGGGAACGCTTTCTTACACTTATCGGCCAGAATATCCCAGCAAAAAAAATCCAAGATACTTTCAAGACATTAGTTTCCGACACCTGATACAAAACAGGGGAATAGCATTTCAACGGTCTCTTATCGGGTTGTTGCTCAAATTTCTTCTTTTTCATCAAGATTTATGAAATTCCTAAACGTGCATACCCCGTTTTCAAAGCGCGGATGAAAAGTTTACCTGCCGAAAGCAGGTTTAACTATGCTATACATATTCTCTGCGGTATAATATTTCGAGAGTGTTGGTATGCTGAAGAGTATTCGTGCCGGTGTAATATTTCAGGAACATGCCGCGGCCATACACGTTCATTACCAGCTCACATTGGGTGGAGCAATGCCAGGAGTAATCAAACAGAATGTATGATGTCATAACTGACCATGAACATTTTATCCTTATCGACAAATTTCCGGGAGTGGGGTTTCATAGAGAAGCAGAATCGAAAGGACTGATAGAAGTACTCAGGTCCGATCTCAACTATAACGTCTTATATCCGGTTCATCGCCTGGATAAGATGACGTCCGGTCTCATCCTGTTTGCTAAAAGCAGAGATGTTGCACGGGAGTTGGCCGGACAATTTTACACGAGGTCGGTGGAGAGGTATTATATTGCCATTTCGGATAGACGTCCACGGAAAAAACAGGGTCTGATCTCGGGCGATATGGAAAGAACCCGCCGCGGTATGTGGAAATTATCACAGGGTAGGACAAACCCCTCTGTCACACAGTTTTTCAGCCGATCCTATACTGATAATTTTCGACTGTTTGTTCTGAAGCCGCACACCGGTAAAACTCATCAACTCAGGGTTGTATTAAAAAGTATCGGCTCACCTGTTCTCGGAGACCCATTCTATTATAAAACAAGTAGCGGCCAGACTGTTATCGATCGCGGTTATCTCCATTCGTATGGCCTGTGTTTTCAGTTGCACGGGGAAATGTTTCATTTTGTCGGAACACCGAAGGTAGGGGTGTACTTCGCCGATGAATCTTTCCAGAATACACTGGAAGAATACAAAAAACCGTGGGAATTGCCATGGCCGCGGATATCGGTGCGGTAAAATCATATGCGAATATGAAAATGAGGAGGCAGGAAACAAGTCCGGTCACATTTTATTCTTGAATCATATAGATTATTTGATACATAGTAGTTATAAATTGGATCAAAACCGCTATCGATTTGTCAAAAGGAATACACTGTGTCCGCTTCTTTCCTGAAATGAAACATAGGATCGGCACTTTGTAAACTGTTTTCATTCCAATAACAGCTCAATCATTGAGGGGCAATGAAAATTTTGTCATAAAAAGGGGGATACGGTATGGACGATAAAACCAGCTTTTTCAACCGAATTATTCGTGCTGCCAAGCTGGAAGTGCAGCTTTACGAGGAGGTGGAGGCCGATAAAGGAGCACTATGGCAGGCCGCTTCCGTCGTCGTTCTCGCAAGCCTTGCGGCAGGTGTGGGTGCGGCTGCGATTGGAGGGATGAGCGGGATCATAACAGGGACGATAACAGCCCTCGTCGGCTGGCTGGTGTGGGCTTATATTGTCTACCTGATTGGGACGAAAATCCTGCCAGAGCCTCAAACAAAGACTGATTACGGCGAACTCTTGAGAACCATAGGTTTTTCAAGTTCTCCCGGTTTGATTAGAATCCTGGGTATTATCCCCGGATTGTTCTGGGTTGTTTCTCTCGTTGCCACGATCTGGATGATTGCTGCAATGGTAATCGCAGTCAGGCAAGCCCTTGATTATACAAGTACGTATCGTGCAATCGGTGTTTGTGTTATCGGATGGATAATCCAGATGATCGTTATAGTAGTGATATTTGCCATCTTCGGCGGTCCAGCGCAGCCTGTGTAGCGTACTAACAGTCTTGGAAAAGGATTTACGGCCTGCTGATGTTTGAATTACATGCATGAGATAGTGGGAGACAGGCTCATCTCGCTTCCTGGTTTTAAAAGACAATGGTGCACTATAAAAAACCGGTCAACGGAGAGAATGGTGTTTGCCGTGTCTTCGCTTCATCATATTTGGCTTGCTTTCCACTTAAAACATTTATATAATAAAAGTGCATTTCAGGTTAAGTGACGTTGTCGGGTTAACATCTGTTAATTATATTTAAACTGCGGGCCTTCGGGCCCGCATTTTATATTTTAACGGCAGGTTGAACTACAATCATTCACTCTTTACCTTTTTCTATTAATAAGCATCCGGAATCGGATTGATGTTTGAAACAGACGTGAAGTATGATCAGGGGGTCATGATTATAAATGACTAACGTTGTGACACAGTAGCCCTGTTACTGCCGATCATGATGGTACAATCACCGCTTTCCATGGATGGCGGCATCGGCAATCCGGCCCGATCTTTTTCTGGCGTCTGAATCGAGGTGACATCTCTTATATTTCTTACCGCTGCCACACCAGCAGGTATCATTTCGTCCGAGTTTATTATTTTCTGGTGCCTTTTTGGATGAGAACAGCTTTTTCAATATGCTCACGATTGGTTTTCCTTTCGCACATTCGATTGAATATGAATGTTTATTAGCTTTTCGAGGGAAAAAGAAAGTCCGGACACTAACGCTTATGGATATTGTTGTCAAGTTCATTCTCGTCAAAGAGAATGAATGTTTCTGTTCACGTGGAGGAAAATTGAAAAATAATATTTTACCCCTGACAGGGAGATTAATATCAAAAATGAACCATGTACCACATATTGAAAGGAGTGTTTGATGTTACTGTCAAGAAATGAAATCAGGGATGCTTTGAATGCATGGAATGAAGCCTGGAACAGGCATGATTTCGATGAAGTGATGGACCTCTTTCATAATGACATCCTGTTTGAAAACTGGACCGGCAGCCAGGCAAAAGGAAAAGATGCACTCAGAAAAGCATGGGCTCCATGGTTCGCCAATCACGGAGGATTTCGATTTACCGAGGAAGAGACGTTTATTGACGAGAAGGAACAGAAAGTTCTCT
>Ga0272444_10002074_pt1 | contig 18806 bp, 9 predicted proteins | sample SSMForm13_FD_201033 | JGI IMG/M metagenome (GOLD analysis project Ga0272444, IMG submission 201033) | Marine sediment archaeal communities from Little Sippewissett salt marsh, Falmouth, MA, United States - SSM-Form-13 | ecosystem: Environmental > Aquatic > Marine > Wetlands > Sediment ... | reverse complement strand
GTCTGCGTCTTGGAAATCATGAGATAGACCCCGGAGACCTTGGACACGTCCCTGCGACGCGGAATCACCTGCAGCACCGGCCGGATGGCGTCCGGGTAAGACCGGGCAATGCCGTGAACCTGTCCGTCCACCAGACCTTCATGCACCATCATGGCCCCAAACACATACCTTGTCCTTAACTGACGCCGGGTCTCGGCCAAAGACCACCCCTTGCGGCAGCGGAGATCGAACAGCCTTTTTACAAAGTGCTCCAGATGGGGGCTCTTCAGGTTGTCCTCGATCTCGATGCCGTCCAGCGGTATGTGGAGTTCGCCTGCCAGGTGGCGAATGTCGGCCTCATTTCCCAGGAGCACGGGCCGACAGATCCCCTGGCGCACCGCTTGATGGGCCGCCCGTAGGATGACCGGGTGATTCCCCTCGGGCAGGACGATGCGCCGGGGATCCAGTTGGGCCCGAATAATAATCTTTCGCATGATTTCCCGTTCCGGACCCAGCCTGGCCTCCAGCCTCTGTATATATCCGGTCCGGCCCTTCAACCGGGTGCGGGCCACACCGCTGTCGGCGGCTGCGGCCGCTACAGCAGGGGCGACCGTGAGGAGGACCCGGTTATCCAGGGGTTTGGGAATGATGTATTCCGGCCCGAATTGGATAGGCCTTCCTCCATAGGCCCGGATCACCGAATCCGGGACATCCTCCCGGGTCAGGTTGGCCAGGGCATTGACAGCGGCGATCTTCATCTCCTGATTGATGGCCGTGGCCCGTACATCCAGGGCCCCCCGGAAGATAAAGGGAAACCCCAAGACATTGTTCACCTGATTCGGATAGTCCGAACGGCCGGTGGCTATGATGGCGTCCGGTCGTGCGGCCTTGGCTTCTTCGTACCCGATCTCCGGGTCCGGGTTGGCAAGTGGAAATATAATCGGCTTGTCCGCCATAAGTGACAGCAGGTCCGGTGTGAACGCCCCCTTTACCGAAAGCCCGATCAGCACATCCGCCCCTTTGGCCGCCTCTTTCAGGCTGCGCTGGTCTGTCTCGACGGCAAAGGCCTTCTTATACGGGTTCATGCCCTGGGTGCGGCCTTTGTAAATGACGCCTTTGGAATCCACAAGCAAGAGGTTCTCCTTCTGGACCCCCAGGCTCACGTACATCCGGGCGGAGGCCATGGCCGCTGCGCCGGCCCCGTTGATGACCAGGTGTAGATCGGCCATGCGCCGGCCCGTCAACTCACAGGCATTCAGCAGCGCTGCCGCCGAGATGATGGCCGTACCATGCTGATCATCGTGAAATACAGGAATGGACATCCGCTTTTTGAGTTGCTCCTCAATATAGAAGCAGTCCGGGGCCTTGATATCCTCCAGATTAATACCTCCAAAGGTCGGTTCCAGCAGTTCCACTGTGCGGATGAACTCATCCGGATCCGTGGTGTTGATCTCGATATCAAAGACATCCAGGTCCGCAAACCGTTTGAACAACACGGCCTTTCCCTCCATGACCGGCTTCCCGGCCAGGGCCCCGATATTTCCCAGTCCGAGCACGGCGGTTCCGTTTGAAATAACGGCCACCAGGTTTCCACGGGAGGTGTAATCAAACGAGCGTTCTCCGTTTTTCTGAATCTCCAGACAGGGGACCGCTACCCCAGGCGTATAGGCCAGACTCAAATCCGATTGCGAGATACACGGCTTGGTGGGGGCCACCTCAATCTTGCCGGGTCGGGGTTCTTTGTGATAGCGCAACGCTTCTTTCTTGAGCATCATGGAGGGATCTCCGAATTAATTGTTTTGATCAATTTGAATGTATCCCCCTAATGAAAACATGACGTTGAGCGTGAATCTACGGGATGTTCCGATGGCGCCTCTAAGCTCCATGCAATCCAAAACTCAAAAGGTTGCAGATACTACTGTACCTCTAATGTTACCGAATCCAATCCCAGCCAGGGTCCATCCGCCAGGCCGTCCAGGTCATCCGCACCAAAGTAGAAGATATACCGCCCGGGCAAAAGGGCCGTATCCAGGAGTTCAATCGGCTCAGGAGGATCAAAAATCGCTATCTGTTGCCATGGATAAACACCTAATTGCCACTGACCGGTCTTTCGGCAGCTGTACCAATCAAGGGGAGGAGGAAATGGCGTGTTCACTGCAACCCACAGGTCGCATTCCCGGCCTTCATCTTCGCCGGAGTTTACATACACCGCAACGGATACAGGTGTATCGGATGACACGGAAAGCGGGCCGTCGGATCCGTTTATCTTGATGTCCACCCTATCCGCTGCGGGTGGACAATAAAAGGGGGTCGGTCCGTTGTTTCCAAGTCCGATCTTCCATACTTCGCACCCCACATCCTTGCCCGCTATGGGTATATCCCATGGAAGGTCGGATCCCAGCATGGGAATGCTGGGGATGGTAGCCGTTCCTGCAAACAGACTGCCGTTGATAATACCGAAGGAGCGGACGCCATAGTTTTTGGGCATCCAGATGTCACCCATATCAATGCTCTCTCCGTCGAAACCATTGTGAACGATATTATGAAAATCGCTGATGTCACCGGAACAGGATGCCCAGATCTGACCCCCGGTTACACCGGGTATTTCGACTGGACCCATATTCATGGTGCCGACGAACAGGGTGTCGTTGTACGCAATCATGCGCCATACATAAAAGTTGAATCTCTCTCCCAACACATAGAAGTCCAAGACTTTTGTCCACTCCTGTCCATCATCCGTTCTCCAGACGGCCGTCTTGCCGGTGGTGTTTTCTGTCCCCAGATAGAGTTTGTCCTTAAAAACAGCTACCGAGGTAACCACATCATTCTCCATGTTGTCCGGATCCGGATCTCTAAGACTGAAGCCCATCCCGTTGCCGTAAGGGTCATCCTTCCCCACAACCTTTTCCCAAGTCACGCCATTACTGCTTCTCCATACTTCAAAGGCCCCGGCCGAAGTGGGAAAATCAGGCCCGGCAATGTCCGGAAGTGTTGTCTCGGGTGCCTTCTGCGTGGCGGAGTCCGCCCCGCTTTGAAAGCTTATATCCTTGGTCCAGGTAAAGGCATAGAGCCTACCGCCAAAAACAGCCAATTCCCCGATATTGATATTATTGATGACCTCGCTGTTGGTTGAGGGGTCAAAGACCTTCGTGGATCTGAAGTCAGGGTCGGCATTGACCCGTTCCCAGATGAATCCATTCCTGCTCCGGTAGAGTTGAGCGCCATACGTTGGAGAGGGTTCCTCGGCTGTATCGCGCCCTGTCAGGTCGGGGGTGTCACTGCCCCCTGTTCCTGCGTAGAGATAGTCTCCGAATCGAGCCATACACCGGATGCTGATATTTCTCAGATCACCGAACCCCCATTTCCCAACGGGAAGCCACATCTGACCGTCCGTGCTCCTTAATATCCGTCCCCCCAGGAAGCCGAAGGTTCCAGCATAAAGGGCTCGATTGCCATCCGCATAAAGGCAACGTATTCCGGAAGTCAGGAGGGTTGGGGCACGATAGACTCGTTTCCACGTACCGGCCTCACCGGTCCTGCTGCGCCAGATCTGAGCCCCGTTGAGGGGATTCATTGTCCCGACGTAGAGATATCCCCGAAAAGAAGCCATGCTCCATGCGTAGTCGTTGTTTGGGTTGCCGAAGCCCTTACTTGCAACGGGACCCCATTCACCTGCAATCGCGCAAAGGCCGAATGAAAAGACCAAAAGACCAGTCAAGGTGACGGACGCGATCCCCTTGTTCATATCCTTCCTCCATGGGTCCACGGTTGATACTTGGAGCCACCGTACTGCCCAGCAATCGTATAGTCGGTTGTCATGACAAGATTTCTCTTAGAGGATCCTCTCTTTGCAGTAGACTCTCAGTTTGCAGCTTCACCGCGTGATGCGGTGATCTTCGGAACAGATATACGCTCAAAGGCGCAGCTGACGGTTTACCACGAAGAGCACGAACAAACACGAAATTTTGTCTTCTACGGCCTTATTCGTGCCCTTCGTGAACTTCGTGGTGAGTCCCGCCTGGCGGGATGGGTTGCGGCGGAAAGGCCGCGTTAGGATTATACCGTGTGCATTGAGCGGATCAGGAATACAGACACAACTATTTACACGGTCGGGTGTATTTGTCAAGGGGGAAGCCGGTCGCTATGGGACCGGTCGAAAACCGGCGACACATCGCCTCGTACCCATGTGTCCCGGAAAGGGCCTCTGCCCGTTTGTAATTGAAGGGATCCCGGAAGGAAGCCTGGTTCCCTCTCATATGATGGGCCCTGTCCACATTCAGGATGGCAACAGAATCACCCGGGTCAGTCTTCCCGGCCTTCCCTGTAGCCGCGCTCAAACTCCGATTTAGCCTTGGAAAAGGTTGCCTTCAAGATTTGCCAGGAGTTGCCGAGTCCCGCTTTGAGATCCTCCCAGGCCCCTTCACCGGCCTGTTGGATCTCTGCCAGATGACGCTTGAGTTCCTCACGCTTACGGCGCAGCTCCTCCACCCGCCTCTGATATTCCATTTTTGCACCCGCATCCACCTGATCGGCCCTTGCAGCCAGTTGGTCGATCTCCGCCTTCCATTCGTCCAGCTGGGCCTTCAGTTTTTGCACGTAGGCATCCCTTTTTTCGTTCATGAATATTTTCTCCTTCGTAATCCTGTTGCGTATGCTATGAGGCGCTCATTGAATAGGCCCCTCGTCCAACAGTTTCAGGTGCTCCAATTTTTCACCTAATGTAAAGATTCCGCTTGCTGCGTTACGGAACGTAGGACCCCTTTCAGGTCTGTTGAGGAGACTCTGTGGACCCGGACGCCGGCATCTGAGAAGACATAGCCGGGCCCTTTGTGCTTGATTTCCTCTGAGAGGGCTACCTGGTCCACCTTCTTTCCCACCAACCACTCGGCGACCCGGATCCCCTTGCCCCTTTCCAGATTCGTGTATGGATTCTTCAGAATTTCCTGTTCCTCAATCTGATGGTCGCTCAACCGGAGCCGTGCAATGGCGAAGTACGGGGATTCGCCGAAATGCTGACTCAGTTCACCCCCCGGGTCTGCCAGGGGGACGGCGATTCTCATGTATTGACGTGCCCTCGGCTCGTAATGGATCAGAACACGTTCCACATGGGGCACACGTTCCCGGATGCGGGTTTCAATCCGCTCGCTGATTTCATGGGCTTTTTGGAGGTCGTCGGTCCGGATGATGAGGGCGGCCTGGAGAAAGCGAAACCTTCCCGCGTTACGACCCACGAGGGATTTCACCTCGGCCACCATCGGTTCCGATTCGATGATGTTTCGAACCTCGGCCAGGGTTTCGTGGTCGATGGAGGCGTCTAACAGGACCCGCATCCCATCGGAAAGAAGCCCCCATCCTGTGTGCGCGATAAAGACCAGTACCAGGACCGCCGCAATCTGATCCACGGTGATGCCGTATATGCTTATATTTAGATCAATATAGCTTAAGCATACAGAAATCAATACGACTACGGAAGAGAGGACGTCTGCCTGACGGTGCCGCCCCTCTGCGGTGAGGGTGGGTGACTCGGTTCGCCGGCCAGCGGCAATGGCATACTGACCGAAAAACAACGTTGCAACTGCGCCTGCTGAAATGAGCAGAATCATGGTAAGGGAGATGTCCGGTGGCGTCGCTGCTGCGGAGAATGCATGTCGGGCGATCTCATAACCAGCGAAAAATATGAAAAAAGCCGTGGCAACGGACAGAAGATTCTCGATTTTATAGAGGCCGAGGGGGAACGTAGCACTCTTGTGATTGGACAGCTTCAATCCGATAAAGAGCACAAAAGACGCAACCGAGTCTGTGGCGGAATCGATGGTGCTTGCCATGATGGTGAGACTGCCGGACAGGTAGGCCAGGACCGCCTTCATCACGGTCAGGGCCAGATTCAGCAGGAATCCATACCGGGCGATTCGCTGTATTTCCCTGGTTTCCTCGTCCTGGTTGGCTGTTTCAGCTCCCACAACCCTCGATGCTCCCCTCCGATACCTCGGAAACAGTCCCCATACGGATCTTTTTCATTTCTATCTTGTTGAGGGCGATTAAGTATTCTTGCGACCGGTCCAGATAGAAGGCCAGGGCCTTTGAGAAGTCTTTTCCCACAAGCCCTTCCACAAACAGGAGCGTGATCTCCTTCTGCTTTCTCAGGACCAGTTGGGAGCCCATGAAAATATGCTGCTCTTCCTCGGAAAGTGTCTGGAATATGAGGCGGAGCGCACTCCTGGCCCGGGGCTGATACATCCAGAAATAGAGGAGATCCAGCGCGTCAATGATCATGATCTTCTCGAAGTCCCGGACCTCACGGCTTTTAGCTGAGGCAAAAAGGTCCGTATTTTTAAGCAATACCAGGGTCCCCAATTCCGGAAAAAGGAGTTCCAGTCTGGCATAGGTCTCAAATAGGTGCGATAATTTGCTGGTATAGTCCCTTATCCGCATTCGGATATTTTGATACCGGTCCGCCACGCCCTCGATGATCCCTGCAACCAGATCCGAGGCGGCCTTGGATATGATGGCCGCCCACTTCTGGAGAATCCCTTCAACGCCTGCTGCCCCGGCCGCGGTCAAGACGCCTCCTGCGGCGGCATTGAATCCGATGGCGACCGGTATGGACAAAACCGTCCGGAACAGATTCCCGAAGGCCACCCCCCTCGGCAGTCCCCTGAAGAGGTTGTGACTCCATATGTAGACCCCGTTTACCAGTGCCATCACCGTATAGAGCACCACGGAATTCGTTTCAGTGGTGATATTGAAACCGTGTTGGAGGATCAGCGTCTTGGTAACATAATCAAGAAGCGGAACGGAAAAGCCGGTAAAGAGAAGCGAGTCGGATACGCGCTCCCAGTTGACGTAATCGCCCCATCTCAACAGGGGAGACCGCCGAATGCCGCCCCCTCCTAAGACCGACTGAAGGATATTCCTGAGACCCGTGATCCCGAACCATATGAATGCTCCGAAGTAGGCCAGGAGCCACCAGTCTTTGGTCCAGGCAAATGTGGCAAAGGCGGGAACAAAACCGATCAAGGCCTTGAGCCCGTTTTTGAATCCGGTATTCAGGTACCTCCAGGTAGTCCGGGTTGGATGCCCTTTGGACTTAGAAGGCACAAGAATCAGTCCATTGTCCACAAAGGACTGAACACCCCCTAATGTCACAATATTTCCAGAATGTTCCAGGCGTGTGGAGCCTTCCTGAACCACCCAGTCCGTGCATCTTTCAAGTCCCAGGAACCGCAGGAAGGGGACTTGGCGAAGGGCCCTGTAAAGCGACCTGCCAAAGGCGCTTGGGCTGGTACGGAGATGGAACGTCGCGCGACTGAGCGCAGATATTCGCACCGGAATGATCTCCCGGGAGGGTGCCCGGGGGTCCTGGATTTCATGCCTTGCACGTCGCGGGAGGGTATCCCGTATGGCAAGGCCCATGCCATGGACCCGGGGGGAGCGGCCGGTGGAGTCGCTGCCCATTCGGGCCTTTAAAGGCACACCCTTGTAGAGATCCCTCAGGGTGGGGATGTCGTGCAGGATGCCGGTCAATTTGTCGACGCGGTCGTCCCGATCCGGGAGGTCAGAGGACTTGACGCGCTCAATTGTCTGGATGATTAGACCTTTCAGGTGAATGACATTCCCGCTGTTCAATGCCTGTTGAAGGGCATTGATGGCTTCAATATGGTGGGTTTCCCCTACTGCATAGTCTTTGAGGTTGAAGATCTCCAATCGGGTGATCATGCCCTCGCAATCATAAAGCAGCTCGATGACATCCGCCACCTGGACATGGCTGAGATTGAGCGTGATGCGAAATCCGGAACGGAGCAGGGCCAGCCGGCGGATGATCTCTGCAGGGGGAAGGTTGAGCATTGCCGGCACGTGCGGCCCATCCTGTGGGATGTTGGGATCACAGATTTCCGGGTTCTTGTCCGGCTCCAGATAATCCTGGACAAGGGTCTCCCAGTCCAGGCGATTTACTTTCATCACCTGATCCTCGATTTCGATCCGCTCCCGGGCGTCTGCGCGAGCATACCGGCCCCTCAGGAGGTCCATGCGGTCCTTCATGGAAGCGAGTATCTTCTGGTGAATCAACCGGGCGAGGTGGAGGAGCGATGCCTGACCCGTCCCCACAAAGGAAACAAATTCCCCTCTCTCAATGGGGGCCACTTCAACCCCGTAGGCCTTGGCGAGGACATAGCGGTGCCTGGCATTGAACGCCTCTAGTACTGCCATCACGTATCGCAGCTGATACTCTGAGATCTTCTTGCCCTCGGCCATGAAGGCCGCAACCGGTTCCTCAGCCAGAAAACAGAGAAAATCCTGCGCGTCCGCAAAACCGCGCGGAACCCAGATGAGCTGGATGAATTTGTCTCGGAATTTCGCGTTGAACTCGATGCCGATCCGGATATCGATTCCCATGATCCGGGCCGCCTCCAAAAGCTCCACAGCAAACCGGGGTTCAAGATAGTTGTAATAGATCACTCTGAGGCGACGGATCCCCTTGATCCATGCATCCATGATCAGGTGGCTGGAGGATTTGCGGCCTTTTGTATTGGCGTCATGCACATGATCGTCAAAGGAAATCTGATTCCATTCCTCGGGCATCTCCAGAAGATGATACCGACGCAACTGGGACCGGATAATGCGAGGAATGCCCGGGACCGCGGTCCTGAAATCGTGGGCCAGTCGGAGCTGTTTTTCAGTATCGCCGTGGGCCCTTACCAGTTCCTTCATGATCTGAAGGAGAACACGCGCTGTGTTATTGGGCAAAGACCCGCCGGTAGCGTGAAGCACCTCGTCGCGCAGGGAGGCGAGGGCGGTCAACCGATCATCGACGCCGCCTGCTTCCAGAGATTCCAGGAGATTGATGACCGCAAAGGCGATCCGCAGTCCTCTGGATTCTGCCATTTCCTTGATGCCGTGGGGATGGAGGTGTGGGTAGACCCGTTTCCGGGCACCGGCCCGGGCCACATCCCTGCTGAGCACATCATTGACGATGGTCAACAGCTGATGGTCCCGCCTGTCAAAAAGGAATCTACGCATGAAAGGGCCCGAGGCTAAAAAACGCAATCTAGGAGGTTCCACATGGCATGGTACGTTAGCCGCACGACCTCAATAAACAGGGGGATGAGGCAATTTTCAGCCGGTACGCCATGCAAAAAGAAAAAATTTACCACGAAGATCACGAAGAAAACGAACAAATAATGTAAGAATCAACAATTTCGTCTTTCTTCGTGGGCTTCGTGGTGCATGAACATGCGCTTGCTTGGGACCAGCTTCGCGTTTGAATCCCAATTTATTGAGAAGATACCATTCGCCTTATCATACCCGATTCAGGGCTTATCTATGGCAGCAAAGCAATAAATGTGCCAACCGGAGAAAGCGAAAACATACTTCAACATTTTGACATTATTCTCTTTTTAGAGAAAGACCACATCAAGGGACCAGAGGTTTACAGAAACGTGTCAAGGTTTTTGACAGAACGAAAGAACTAGGTTCCGTCATTTGTCGTCAATTTGTCCGGTGTCCGGATCCACATGAACGATGACCCGGTCCAGCTCGGCCACTTCTTCTTCAAGACAACTCTCTACATCCTTTGCAATCCGGTGCCCCTCAACGACGGTCAATTGACCGTCCACCACGATGTGTGTCTCCATCTGATACAGCCCCCCGGAGGTCCGCACCCGGAGGTCATGAATGTCCCGCACCCCCGGTACCCCCCTGGCACAGGCGCGGATCGTGTCCAGGATTTCGGGCGGCGGCGCGGTATCGGTGAATTCCCTCAGACTCTCCCGGATCGTGTCAAGACCGACCTTGATGATAAAGAAGGATACCAGAAGGGCTGCATACGCATCCAGTACGTTCCACGAAGGGCGGATGAGTGCCCCGCTCACGCCGATCAGAACCGCCACAGACGAAAGAGAATCGGACCGGTGATGCCATGCATTGGCCACGAGCAGCTTGCTCTTGACCCGTCGACCGACGCGCACGGTATAGTGATAGAGGGCCTCTTTGAAAATGATGGAGACACCGGCGCCGATCAGGGCCAACTGGGTAGGTTGGCATTCGGTGTGCCGGTAGATGTTCAGGGCCGCCTCTCCTCCCAGATAGAGGGCCGTGGCGATGAGGGACAGACCCACGATGAAGGATGCCAGGGTTTCAAGCCGGGCGTGACCGAAGTGATGCTGTTCATCCGGCGCCTTTCGCCCCATCCTGAGACCCACAAGAACGATGATGTCTGTAAAGAGGTCGGAGACGGAATGGACCGCATCTGCAACGAGTGCCTGACTGTGTCCGAGGATGCCGGCCGCAAACTTTATCGCGATCAACATCGCGTTGACCAACGCGCCCACAAGGGTTACCTTCCGCCCTTCTTTGCCGTAACGTGCCTTCAAATCAGACATGTATTTTTACCGAAAAAGTCCATGCCGGGAAAAGAGACCTCCAATGGAGCCGTGTCATTCAACGGAGAACATCATCTCCGACAAACAAGGCAGGGTCATGTCTGAACCCTGCCTTGCCAGCCTTCCATCACGTAAATAGTCCTCTAGGGTGTCATTAACGCATTCATCTTATTTCGAAAAAGATCATCAGGGTCAAATGTTGATTCCACCCCGACCCGATCGGGATAGCAAACGACATTCACATAGTCATACCACGACAGATTATTCAGGATACCGTCAGGATTGTCATCGAGGATGAAGAAAAAGGTATACAGCCCAAAGGGGAGCTGAATATTCAGGATGGAGGTCTTGCCCAGGTCAAACATTCCAAACTGGCCGACGCTGATCGGATTGTTGGATGGACGCCAGCTCAGGAAGGGATCCAGCCAATAGGTGCCAAAGGGGGTAAAGACCCCGATCCACCAATCCACCGGGATCCCGGCCATATCGTCTGGAGTCAGGGCAACACTAATGTCTGCTGAACGTGCTGGATCCACATGGACGGTGCCGCCGGCATCATTGACCTCGATGAAGGGTCGGGTCAGAAGTCCCCGCTGAGCCCTGCCTGTCAGGAGGACCTCATAAGGCGTATGCGGGTCATTTGAGGGGATCTGCAATAGTGCCCCCTTCTCTCCATCCGTATCCGGCGAAAATGCCACCTGCACCGTGCAGATCTCCCCATTCCTTAGTGTCTGGCCGGAGCAGACATCCTCCCCGACGAGGAATGCGGACGGATCCGATCCGGAGAGCCCGATGTTTCCCAGGACCAGGTCGGATCGCCCGGCATTGGATACGCTCACAATCTGAAAATCTGTGGTGGTTTCAGGCGGCACCGTTCCGAAAGAGAGAAAATCCCCGGGCGGCGGGAGGGTTACCTCAAGGGCCACGGCCCCCACCGTGGTGAAATTCCAAATATGATTGGCGGCCATGGGGTTTCCGCTGTTATCCCGCACCCCGGTCGTTAGCGTGGCCGTGTACACCGTGGATTCCAGTAAAGGCACCGACGGGTGGAAATAGGCCGTTCGCGTCAGCACATCATAGGATACATTTCCTGTCAGCCCGTTCACCGTAAATGTGGAGGTGTTCACCGTGTCCGGATTAACCGGCTCGGAAAAGGTGGCTGTGAGGGTGGGTGGATACATGTCCGGACCGATTTCTATGTTGCTTACCCGGATACCCGTTCCACCGGGCCCGGGATAAGTTCTGGTTACCTCTGGCGGTGTTACGTCATAAGGAGATGGGTTCACTCGGATGCGGACCATCGCCGGGTTACTCTGGGTCACGCCGTTATGGGCCGTAAAGCTGAAACGATCCATGCCGTTGAAATTCTCAGCCGACGTGTAGGTGACGTCGGGCGGGGTCCCGGTCAATTCGCCGTTGACGGGCCGGCTGGTGATCCGGTAGAAGAGGGGGCTCCCGCCGGCATCCCCACCGGTGAGGATGATTCCCAGAGGCGCGCCGGAAACGGTCTCCACGCTCTGGGGATCGGCCGTAACCAGTGAGACGACATTGACCACCGGGTTGGTGGGGGTGATCTCATAGGCACTCGGGAAATGGACCTCGGCAAAGTTGGTGATCTCGGTCCCGCCTGCAAGGCCATCCCTGACATTCACGCTGAAGGTGACCTGCCCCTGCTGACCGGGGGACAGCTCCCCGATGTCCCAACTCAACAGACGCCCCTCTTGAGAATAGGTCCCCCCATTTTGGATCACCAGGGTGGTCTCATCCAGGTTCGGGTCCAGCTCATCCAGAATGAATACATCATACGCCGTACCGGCCCCTTCGTTTTCATATTCGATGGTATAAGTGAGCATCTGCCCCGGGATGACATTCCCCGATACATCCACGGATTTGGCATTAGGGTCGTGGGCAGGGGTGATGTCGTATCGCTTGGTCTCGCAGACGGCAGGGCCGCTCGAGGCGTCCGCCTTGAAAGAGACCCTGTGGTAAGATCGGGTGCCAAGTATGAGAGATCCTGATTCTGTAGCGTTAAAGCAGGGATCTCCGCAAGGCTCGGGCTCGATGGCAGCCGCCTGCGGATCATAAATATATTCGGCTGCCTTGCTGTCGTCGCATGGGGCACTATACGGACAGGTGAAGGAGGACCAAGTCCAGCTTCCCCATTTGTAGGCACCCGTAAAAGCCCACAGCCAACTCTTCCCACATACTCTGTACCTGTAGGCGCTCTGTCCCCATTCGTTCGTTGTACACTCCACCTTTGCGGTATTTTCGCGACACGTGTATTTCTCCGGGTTCCCATAGCAGTCGCCAAAGCACGCGGCCGCATCCTTGGTGTTTTCAACCGCATCCTTGAGGGATTCCAGCGGCGTGCCCTCAATGCCCAATTCGATCAGGTCATTCTCGCAGTCTTCACAGGCCTCGGTATCGGTAAATTGAGTGCCTGCACATTTTGTGCAATTGTATCCGGCACTTATTTTTTTAAAGTGATCCGCAATTTTTTTCGCAGCATATTTTTTCGCCATCGTAACGAGACAATTATCCAGGCAGGTGGCGAATGTCGGGCTATTGTGCTCCAGCCAAGACCCCCAGACATCGAAATCACGCGAATTAGGATCATATCGATAGCCACCATTCCGATCAAAGATGGCAAACGTGTCTCCGGCGTATTTCTGAAAAAACGAGACGGCGCCCACCTTTGACAGCAAAGCCGGGCCGAAGGCCTCAGGGTCGAGCATGACCAATCGCATCAGATCCGATCCATCGCTGAAGATGACTTGCTGGCCCACGCCGTGGAAGACATAACCCAATTCAAGTCCATAATCAAAGAGCGCACGCAGCTCGGGGTCTGAGGCCAGATGACCATCGATTTCACCCTGAGTCAGCCGCTTTTCAAATATGATCTTTGACGGCGAATAGGTAAGGTAGTCATCAATAGGGATGGGCAGGGCGGACGCGGCATTCCTGGCACCGATGTTGGCGCGGACAGACCCTGTGTATTCAGGGAGTCCCCACGGCGCCGCCATGGTGGCGGTGACCTTGCCGTATGCCCCGGGTTGAAGATCCCCCAGCTTCCAGAAGACCTGATCATATCGGGAGTCATGCCGGTAGATGCCGTTTTGGGTGCTGGAGACATAAGTAAAATTAATGGGGATGTCCACCGTCAGAATCACATCTCGTGCGGTCTCCTCGAGACGGTTACTGTAGAATACCATGAAGGTGGCCTCGTCACCCGGATTAATCCGGTCGGGCCCGATCATATGGACTCCCAGCGTGTCGCTGATCCCCTCGAATTCAACCACGAACTGCTTGAGATCCGTCCCGTGGTAGTTCTCCCATGGCCCGTAACAGCACCATGTGACCATGGCCACATAATGCTCCGGGGCCGGCGGGTTATAGTACCAGGCTTCAAACACCAGCGGTTCACCCGTGACCCATACAAAATCCCCCGGGTTTGCCTCATCGGTCAACCCGATCCAGCAGGCACCGGTTCTTCCCTGTCCACCCGCTATCTCACTCGACAGGTCATTGACAAAGGCGTTTTCGTCAAAGTCGCTGGTGGTCACGAGATGTCCCCCCAGGGATCTGGCATAGTCCCGGGCCTCATGCCAGGTCATCGGCTTGTGGACAAAAAAATACTCGTTGCCCTCAAAAATGGTCCGCTCCTGTTCACCGACGGCGATCAGCAACTCGCTGTAGGTGGTGATATACAGGGTGCCGTCCGCACCGATGACCGGGGGTCGCCATTCCACATTACCCAGCTTGATCTCCCATTTTTCCTCGCCGGTGTCCGGCTCTAAGGCATAGAGGATACTTCTCGCATTGTCCGTGATATACACGGTGCCGTCACCGCCGATGACCGGGTGGTGCCAGTCCCACAAAATGCCGCAGGGAAAGGTCCACTTCAGGTCACCCTCAAAGGATATGGCATAGAGATATTGCGCTTCGGAAGCCACATAGATCGTGTTCCTTGCTGCATCGATGGCCGGCAGTCCAGCGCCCCTGGCCCCGATATCCACGGACCACTTTTCCCTCCCGTCCGCTGGATCCAGGGCCACAAAGAAATTGTTCCACCGGTAATTGGCGTAGACGGTGCCATCCGGTCCGACGGCCGGATGCCAGGGATCTGCATCGCCCGGGTCCACTTCCCAGAGGATGGTTCCATCTGTTGCATCGAGGCAGCTAAGATTGTACCCACCGATATAGACGCGGGTACCGTCGGGAGATAAAGCGATATATTGCTCCCGCCCCACGTCCGGGGCCTCCCACTTCAAGGTCCCGTTCGGATTATACGCATGCAGAATGGTGTCCCAGGCGGAATCGGAAATATAGATGGTCCCATCATTCCCCACCACAGGAGGGCCGTATCCGCTTCCTACATTGACGCGCCACAGTTCATGGCCGTCGGCCGGATCCAGTGCCAGTAGGTTGCTGTCGCCGTCCCCGCGTACATAGATGGTACCGTCCGGTCCCACGGCCGGGCTGTTCTGGAATGAATATCCGGTGAAATTGATATCCACGGTCCATTTGATGGTGCCGTCGGGTTTAACCGCATAAAAGACATCATCGTCGCCTGAAACGTACAGGGTTCCGTCCGCTGAAATGACTGGCGGAGAATTGCTCCCGTGGTAATCCAGCCGCCACTTGATCCCCGGTTCCAAAGGTCCCACATACGGACTCATCCCTGTCCCTTGGGGATCATGGCGCAGCACGGGCCAGGTCGCATCAACGGCCAAAACCAAAGGTGCAAACGCTAAGATACCAAAGATGACGGACAACACTGTTGCATATCCTCTCAACCTTTTGTTCAAGTTATCGATGCCTTTCATGTCTCCTCCTCTTTCGCCCTGTATTCCTTGCCCCGGTTTTGAACGGCCCTTTCGCGCCATGACATGGGCTTTCAAATCGGATGGTTGACGAAATCAATCCACCATTTACTCCGAAAAGAGGGATTCTGTCTGGTCACCCGTTCCTGCCCCAACTGAGGCGGCCCGTGAAAGATCCGGTAGACAGATGACACGATCAAGAGATGGTGCGATCTGCAGATTTTCAAATGCCAGAAGAGCGAACCCTGTGAAGTTGAATATGGTAAAGTCCTGATCGTCTGAGTCGTCGGGGAAAAACTGCTGGTTTAACCGCCTTGCATCTTGGATTCGAAATACCTTTTTCTTTTGGCAGACATGCGATTCACTCTCAGGCGCAATGCATATGTTTTGAAGTCTTCCTTATGGTGGAACCCCTTGAAAAGCAATTAAATCATGGATAATGAGGTTTTCATCAGGATAGTAATATGAATTGACTCATGTCAAGGAAAATACGGTCTTCACGGAATCCTGAGTGGTGATGGTCCAACGCATCAGCATCTTATATCTCGCTTAGGATATCTGTGAGTCGGGACGCATTTACCCCCTCATAAAGATCGGAAAAATTTTGGTGTACCCAGGCGCCGGGACATGCCAACGGTCTGGCAGGCACTTGGATGGTGGGTCTATGTCCGCAATCCCCGGATGAATGGACCCACGGAGGGTATGCCCTGCTCTTCCGCCATGCGGAGGATCCGGGTCCCGACCACGGCGATATCCGCCTTTCCCTTTAGAAAATCCACGTCGGCCCGATCCTTGATGCCAAATCCCACGGCGATAGGGAGACGTGTGGCCGTGCGGCACCGGCCCAGATAGGATGTGAGGTCTTTGGAGAGGGCGGTCTTTGCGCCGGTGACCCCTTTCCGGGCCACGCAATAGATAAAGCCCCGGCCAGCGGCGTTTATCTGTCTCATGCGCTCACCTGATGTGGTGGGGGAGAAGATCAGGATAGGAGAGAGGTCGTGGGTCTGCATGGCCTTCAGGTAATCCGGGCCCTCTTCGGGAGGCAGATCGGGAATGATGGCCCCTTTAAGTCCCTTGTGGGCCATGGCAGAGACGAAATGGGTTACACCGTAAGATAGAGGGACCTGCCAGTACGTCATGATCAGGAAGGGGATATCAAAGGAATGGACAACCTTTTTTGCAAAATCGAGACATCGTTCCACACCGGCGCCCTGTTTGATGGCCTCCCGATTCGCACGGGCGATCACGGGACCATCGGCTACGGGTTCTGGACAGGGGATCTGAAGCTCCATCAGATCCACCCCGGCGTTCACCATCGTCCTTACAAGCATGAAGGCACTACTGAAGGAGGGGTGCCCGACCACGATATGGGTCATCAGGAGGATATCCCGTTTTTTCATTCTGTTGCGGAGATAAGGCTCAAGCCCCGCAATCTTCTTCATTCGTGGTCTCTCAATTTTTTCATGAACGCCTTGATAAGGAGAGCGTCCTTTTTCCCAGGCCGCTCTTCTATTCCGCTGTTGACGTCAACGGCAAAGGGTCTGACTCTCGAGATAGCGCATTCGATATTGGCGGGCGTGAGTCCCCCCGACAGAATGATCGGGACGTTCAACCCCTTTCCCATGACAGCGATATCCCAATTGAATATCTTTCCGGTACCCCCGTTCCGACCCTCTTCATAACCGTCGAAAAGCACGGCCCTGATCCTGCCTTTATACTTCCGGATGGATCCGAGCACGGATCGGTCCCTCACACGAAAGGCCTTTATTGCGCGAGGCATGAAATCCCCGCACACCTCCGGCGGTTCATCTCCGTGGAACTGAATCAGATCGAGCGCGCAGAGCTTCGTGATTTCTCTGATCACATGGGGCCTTTCATCCACAAAGACACCCACGGTCTTCACAAAGGGAGGAAGGGCACGTATGATCTCTCGGGCCCTTTTCGGGCGGATCTGTCGCGGGCTGGCGGCAAAGATAAAGCCTAAGGCGTCCACACCCAGCTGAACGGCCATCTCCGCATCTTCATAGCGGGTAATCCCGCAGACCTTAACCCGCACCATTCATCTTCCCCGCATGAACCAATTCCCGTGTCTTGGTCGCCTTATCATGGCTTTTCATAAGGGATGTTCCCACCAGCACAGCGTTGATGGACCCTCCATTTAGGCGCCATATATCTTCCCGTGTGTGGATGCCGCTCTCGCTGATCACGACGCACGATTCCGGGATTAGCGGGGCCAGATCCAGGGTGGTCTTTAGATCGACTTCAAAGGTCTTCAGATTCCGGTTATTGATCCCGATGAGCTGAGCCCCGCACGACACCGCCTTTTCCAGGTCTTTCCTGTCGTGGATCTCGGTCAAAGGCGCAAGGCCGAACGCCTGGCATGCGGCCAGCAGTTCGCCGAGTCGGCGGTGTGACAGCATTCGGGCGATCAGAAGGACCGCGTCGGCCCCGTGGTAAAAGGATTCCTTTACCTGGATGGGGTCGATAATGAAGTCCTTTCGCAAGAGGGGCAGACAAAGTTGTTGTTTCAGAGCCGGGAGATAACCGATGTCTCCTTTAAAAAAGGTCCTTTCGGTAACCAACGATATGGCGGCGGCGCCACTCCCTTCGTAGATCCGCCCGATGGACAGAGGGCTTACGCGCTCATGAATCATGCCCGCAGAAGGAGACGCAAATTTGATCTCGGCGATAAGGCCAATCCTGCCGGGCACGGAAACCGCCTCTCTAAAATCACGTCTCTCGAATGCGTCATCCCCCCGAACCGTTGAAATGGCCCTTTTCTTGAGCTCGACGACTTCTTTTTCTTTCTCCGCCAGGATCTCCGTTAATCGAGAATGCAATTAAGACACCTTAGAACGCGTCACGGATAAAGGGTCCGCATTGCTGCGTAAACTGAACGAGCCGATCCAGCTTTTCCCGCGCCCGGCCTGAATCAATGGCATCCCCCGCCCGTTCAAACCCTTCTTTGAAATCGCCGGCAAGGCCGGACGCCACGAATGCGGCCGCGCTGTTGAGGATGACCATATCCCGCTTCGGCCCCTTTTCCCCATCTACAATATCGTGAATAATCTGAGCATTCTCTCTGGGATTTCCTCCTCTTATGGCCCCAATGGGTGCCCTGCTGAAGCCGAATTCTTCCGGGGTCATCTCATAGGTGCTCACATCTCCGTCTTTCATGTGGGAGACCTTTGTGGGACCGCAGATGCTGATCTCGTCAAAGGTTCCCTCTCCGCACACCACAAAGGCCTCCCGGGTGGAGAGGCGATTCAGGACCAAGGCCATTTTTTCCGTGAGTTGGGGGGCGTAGACACCCAGAACCTGGGCTGAGGCCCCGGCCGGGTTGGTAAGGGGACCCAACAGGTTAAAGATGGTTCGGATCCCGATCTCCTGTCTCGGTGCCACGGCATGTTTCATGGCGCTGTGGAACAGAGGGGCATAGAGAAATCCGATCCCTACCTCCTGAATGCATCGTTCCACATCGGTGGCAGTAATATCCAGGTTGACACCCAGATTTTCCAGAACATCCGAACTTCCGCACAGGCTGGAGACGGCGCGATTGCCATGCTTCGCCACCCTGACACCGCCTCCTGCGGCCACCAGTGCGGTTGCGGTAGAGACATTAAAG
>Ga0272444_10002072_pt1 | contig 18826 bp, 14 predicted proteins | sample SSMForm13_FD_201033 | JGI IMG/M metagenome (GOLD analysis project Ga0272444, IMG submission 201033) | Marine sediment archaeal communities from Little Sippewissett salt marsh, Falmouth, MA, United States - SSM-Form-13 | ecosystem: Environmental > Aquatic > Marine > Wetlands > Sediment ... | reverse complement strand
GAGGAGATCAAGGCCTCCGGCCTCCGCGGCCGTGGCGGGGCAGGTTTCCCGACCGGTCGGAAGTGGGAAGGCTGCCGTAGTCAGCCGAAAGGGCCGAAGTACGTGATCTGCAATGGCGATGAGGGAGATCCGGGCGCGTTCATGGATCGGAGCGTCTTGGAGGGAGACCCGCACGCCGTGATTGAGGGGATGATCATTGGCGCCTACGCGATCGGGGATGTCTCCGAGGGCTTCATCTACGTCCGTGCCGAGTACCCGCTTGCCGTCGCGAACCTGACAACGGCGATCGCCCAGGCCGAGGAGCTCGGCCTGTTGGGCAGGAATGTTCTCGGAAGCAGCCTCACCTTCCGCATCTCGATCAAGAAGGGTGCGGGAGCCTTTGTCTGTGGGGAGTCGACGGCTCTCATGTACTCGATCGAGGGGAGCCGCGGGATGCCGCGACAGACGCCGCCACGATCTGTCGAGAAGGGGCTCTGGGCTTCCCCGACCGTCCTCAACAACGTGAAGACGTTCGCTCTCGTTCCCGTGATCCTGAGCCGTGGCGCCGACTGGTTCTCGCAGATCGGAACCGAAGGCTCGAAGGGGACCCAGGTTTTCGCCCTGACGGGGAAGATCCGAAACACGGGTCTGGTTGAAGTCCCGATGGGGATCACGATCAACGAACTTGTCTACGAGATCGGTGGAGGGACCCTCGACGACGTACCGTGCAAGGCGGTTCAGATCGGCGGTCCGTCCGGCGGCTGCATTCCGAAGGACCTCTTCGACACGGCGATTGACTTCGATTCACTTCAAGACGTGGGAGCGATGATGGGCTCCGGAGGACTCGTCGTGATGGACGAGTCCGACTGCATGGTGGCGATCGCCCGCTATTTCCTCGCGTTCACGCAGCAGGAGTCGTGTGGGAAGTGCACGCCTTGCCGCGTCGGGACCTATCGCATGCTCGAGATCATGGATCGCATCGTCGAGGGGAAGGGTGAGCCGGAGGACCTCGACCGGCTGCAGGAACTCGGACGCTGGATCCAAGAAACGGCCCTCTGCGCATTGGGCAGGTCGGCTCCGAACCCGATCCTGACGACGATTCGGCACTTCCGCGACGAGTACGAGGCGCACGTCGTCGACAAGCGATGTCCGGCCGGCGTCTGCTACTCGCCCGGACGCTACAGGATCGTCGAGGCCGAGTGCCTCCTCTGCGGCCTGTGCCAGGACGTCTGCGAGGAGGAGGCCGTCCGCGAGAGCCGCGAACACTACACGATCGATCCTGATCTCTGCATCGGCTGCGGGAAATGCAAGGCGATCTGTCCGGCGGAGGCGATCGTCTTGGAGGAGCAAGCGCACGAGGAGGTGACTGCATGAGCACGGTGACGGAAGCGATCTGCGCACCGCGGGCAGCACTCGATGCGTTGCGGGCGTTCGCGGCCGACGACATGTGCGGTCGGTGCATCCCGTGTCCGATCGCAACGCGGCAGTCGATCGCAATGCTCGAACAGATCACCGCGGGGCACGGGGAAGCGGCCGACCTTGCCCGCCTCGAGCGCATCGCGACCGAGCTCGGCGACGCCGCCCGTTGCCCGAAGGGGGAGACGGCGGCCAAGAAGCTCGAAGAGGCGCTTTCGAGCGACGAGTTCGCGCGGCATGTGGAAGGAATCTGCGGTACGGGGACGTGTGCTGCGCTGACCCGATACCGTGTGATCCCCGAGGCGTGCACGATGTGCGGCGCCTGTCAAGAGGCTTGTCCGCTGGATGCGATCGAGGGCGATCCGTTCATCGCCTACCGCGGAGACAACAGGCCCTACATCATTCGATTGGAGAAGTGCGATGGCTGCGGGAAGTGCGTGGCTGTCTGCCCGGCAGACGCGATCGAGCGGGTCAGGTAAGGAGCGACGATGGCGAAAGAGATCACCCTACACATCGACGGACAACCCGTCACCGTCCCCGAGGGGACGACGATCCTTCAAGCGGCGGAGTCGATCGGGATCGAAATCCCGCGCCTCTGCTATTTCGAGGGTCTGCCCCCAAGTGGAAGCTGCCGACTCTGCCTTGTTGAGATCGAAGGGCAGTCGAGGCTCGCCGTCTCGTGCATGCAGCGTGTCAAGGACGGGATGGCCGTTCAGACGGCGTCCGATCGGGTCGTGGAGTCGAGGCGCTTCATCCTCGAGCTGATCTGGTCGACGCACGACGGTGACTGCACGACGTGCGAGAAGGCAGGCGCGTGTGACCTTCAGCGCTACACGTACGACCTCGACATCGACAAGGAGAAGTACGGCCTCTACGCGCCGGACGAGATCTCGTCCGATCTCGGTGATCCGCTCCTCGAGCGGAATCTCCGGCTCTGCATTCTGTGCGGACGGTGCATCCGCGTCTGCCGAGAGAAGAGTCAAGGGATTCTCGACTTCATGGAGCGGGGGATGTCGACGATTGTGACAACGTCGCTCAACAAGCCCCTCGCGGAGTCCGGCTGCGACTTCTGCGGAAGCTGCATCGAGGTCTGCCCGGTTGGATGCCTCGTCGAGCGAGACCGGAAGCTCCGCGGCCGGGAGTGGGAGTTCGAGTCGGCCGAGACCGTCTGCGGGCACTGCAACCTTCGCTGTAGTCAAGTGATCGATCTCGCCCATGGGGAGATCGTGAGGGCGCGCCCTGGAGACGACGGGTATCTCTGCGTCCGCGGCAAGTTCGGCTGGGACTACTTGGCGAGCGAGGATCGCTTGGACCTCCCCCTCGTGCGAAACGGCAACGCGCTCGAGGAGACGACGTGGGAGGCAGCACTCGCGCGCGCGGCTGAAGGTTTGGCCGGCCAGGAGGGGGTCGCAGGAATCGTCGGGCCGAACGTGACCAACGAGACCGTCAAGGCTTTCGGGAGTCTCATCCGAGACGGACTCGAGTCGACGAACGTCGCCTTCACCGGCGGCGAGGTGCCAATCAGTGTCCTCTCGACGTTCGGAGACCTGAAGGCGCTTGCCGGGATTCCGGATCTGGAGAAGGCGAAGAAGATCCTGGCGGTCGGGCCGTCTATCGCAGAGAGCTACCCGCGCGCACGACTCGCGATCAAACGAGCAGTGGCGGGCGGAGCGAAGCTGATTGTCATCGATCCAAACGATTCGGAGCTGTCCGGGATGGCGACTCTCCATCTGAAACCGGAAGCGGGGACTGAGCCCGCCGTCCTGAACGCGGTCGCGAAGGCCCTCGTCGAGGGAGGCTTCTACAACGCAGACGCGGTTGGGCAAATCGAGGGAAGTGCTGAGGCGATCGAGGAGATCAGCAAGCAGGGCGCATCGGCCGGGGGTGTTTCGAACGAGCAGATCGCCGAGGCGGCGAAGCTCTTCGCCAAGGGGAAGGGCGTCGTGGTCAGCTCCACAACGACGTACGGGATCCTCAAGCGGAGTGCCGGTCTTCTGATGCTGACAGGACGGATGAAGGGGGCTCTCTTGCCGCTGCACCCCGCAGGGAATCCGTGGGCCGGGATCCTCCTTGGCGCCAAGGCTGAGGAGGAAGACGCGAAGGCCCTCTACGTTCTCGGCGCCGATCCGGCAGCGACCGGCAATCTGCCGGAGGTCGGCTTCCTCATCGTCCAGGATCTCTTCCTTACCGCGACGGCGAAGCAGGCCGATGTCGTTCTCCCCCTCCGCGCGTTCGCTGAGGAGGAGGGAACCGTCATCGGCGCCGGGGGGAAGTTGATCCCGGTCACCGCGGCCGCTCCGTCCGAGCTTCCGCAGGCATGGCAAACGCTGGTGGATCTCTCGGCAAGACTGGGCAAGCCGCTTCCATACCGGTCGATCCGTGACGTCCGAGCGGCTGTGAAGGAGGCAATCGCGGGCGCGGAGGGTGTGGCAAAGCTGCCATTGATGAGCGGGACAGGGAACACGGAAGCGCACCGACCGTACGAGCGGTTCGAGCTGCCTGAGCCGTCTTGGACTGCCCGTTCGCAGATTCGTGGAGGCGCGCCCGCCGCGGGTTCAATAGAAGCCAAGGAAGAGGTGGCAGCATGACGACGGAAGGGATGACCAGCGGCGCCGGCGTCTCCAAGGCGAGGGAGGCGAAGCATGCCACCTCCGTCTTTGAGCGGTCGGCCGAACACAAGCCGTGTCCATTCGGCGCGGGAGGCACCTGCTGCCGGTACTGCTACATGGGACCATGCCGGGTCGTTGAAGGGAGCGCGGAACGCGGCGTCGGCGTCTGCGGCGCGACGCCGGCGGCGATCGCAGCCAAGAACTTCGGCCGGATGGCCGCCGCCGGCGCGTCGGCGCATTCCGATCACGGCCGCGAGGTCGCTCATCTCTTCCTTGCTGCTGCACGCGGCGAAGCGCCCGGTTATCAGATCCGCGACGAGCGCAAGCTTCGGGCGGTCGCCCGCATGCTCGACATGGACGACACGGGGGATCCGCAGGCCCTTGCGATCCAGGTTGGCGAGTTCCTTCTCGCCGAGTTCGGCCGCCAGGAGGGCGAGATCGCCTTCATTCGCCGTGCCCCGGCGAAACGCCAGGAGGTGTGGCGAAACTGGGGCGTGACTCCGCGCGGGGTCGACCGCGAGGTCGTCGAGATGATGCACCGAACGAGCGTCGGCGTTGACCAGGATCACGTCAATCTCATCCGGCAGGCGTCGCGCGCCGCGCTGGCCGATGGCTGGGGCGGGTCGATGATCGCGACGGAGCTGCAGGACATCCTGTTCGGGACACCGGTCCCGCTTCGGACGAAGGTCAATCTTGGAGTTCTGCGCGAAGACCAGGTGAATCTCATCATTCACGGTCACGAGCCGGCCCTGCCCGAGATCATCGTCGAAGCGACGCGGGATGAGGAGATCCTGGCACTCGCCCGCGAGAAGGGGGCGACGGGGATCAACCTCGCAGGGATCTGCTGCACGGCGAACGAGATCCTGATGCGTCACGGAATCCCGGTCGCCGGGAGCTTCCTCCATCAGGAGCTTGCGATCATGACCGGCGCCATCGACCTGATGGCCGTCGACGTCCAGTGTGTAATGCCATCTCTGCCAACGGTCGCCAAGTGCTTCCACACGGAGATCGTCACGACATCGGAGAAGGCCCAGATCCCGGGCGCGACGCACATGGAGTTCCATCACGACAACGCGCTCGAGCTGGCGAAGCAGATGGTCCGCCGGGCGATTGAGAACTACGGGAACCGCGGGCCAGTCGACATCCCGAAGGGAACGATGGATCTGATCGCCGGCTTCAGCCACGAGACGATCAACTACATGCTCGGCGGGCAGTATCGCGCCTCGTATCGGCCCTTGAACGACGCCGTGATCGACGGCCGGATCCGCGGCGTGGTCGGGGTGGTCGGCTGCAACAATCCGAAGATCGGAACCGGCTACGGGCACACGACGTTGATGCGCGAGTTGATCGCCCACGACATCCTCGTCCTGACGACCGGATGCGGCGCCATTTGCGCCGGGAAGGACGAACTTCTGACACCCGAGGCAGCCGAGATCGCTGGGTCGGGCCTGCGCGAGATCTGCCAGGCAGTCGGGATTCCGCCGGTTCTGCATATGGGATCGTGCGTCGATAATTCGCGCCTCCTGGTCGCCGCGACCGAGATGGTGAATGAAGGTGGCCTCGGTGACGATCTCTCGGACGTCCCGGCGGCCGGTTGTGCGCCGGAGTGGATGAGCGAGAAGGCGATCTCGATTGGCCAGTACTTCGTCGCCAGCGGCGTGATGGTCGGCTTCGGAGTCGGCTTCCCGACGACGGGGAGCGAGATCCTCTCCGACTACCTTTTTGAGGGGATCGAGGGGGACGCTGGCGGGAAGTGGGTCGTCGAGCCGGATCCGATCGAGATGTCGCGGATCCTGATCGAACACATCGACTCGAAACGCGCGGCACTCAAGCTGAAGGAGCCCGCTTCGAGCTAGAAAGCGGAACAGGCGGCAGTGGACCGGAACGGTACCAGAAGGAGGCAGCGTGGCAGGGAGAGTCCCATCGGACCTTGAAATTGCACAGGCGGCGAAGCCGAGGCCAATCACGCAGATTGCGGCGGATCTCGGCATCCTCGAAGACGAACTCGATCCCCACGGAAAACTGAAGGCGAAGGTCAAGCTCTCGATCCTCGAACGACTCGCCGATCGCCCGAGCGGGAAGTACATCGACGTGACCGCGATCACGCCAACCCCCCTCGGCGAGGGGAAGTCGACAACGATGGTCGGGCTGACTCAGGCCCTCGGATCGGTGCTCAACAAGAACGTGATCTGCTGCATCCGACAGCCGAGCATGGGGCCGACGTTCAACATCAAGGGCGGAGCCGCCGGGGGCGGGTACTCGCAAGTCGTTCCGATGGAGGACTTCAACCTTCACATGACCGGCGATATTCATGCGATCAGCGTATCGCACAACCTGGTCGCGGCTGCGCTCGACACGCGGCTCTTCCACGAAAGCCGTCAGAGCGACGAGGCGCTCGCCAAGCGTGGACTGAAGAGACTCGACATCGATCCGGAGACGATCACCTGGCGCCGGGTCGTCGACATCTGCGACCGCACCCTGCGCGAGATCCAGGTCGGGCTCAATGATGACAAACTGAAGGACGGCTCCCCCAGCCCTGTCTTCCCGCGGAAGACGGGCTTCGACATCACCGTCGCTTCGGAGATCATGGCGATCCTCGCCCTCGCGTCCTCGCTGAAGGACATGCGCGCGCGGTTCGGCAAGATGGTGGTCGGCCTCAACAAGAAGGGCGAACCAGTTACCGCCGAGCAGCTGGGCGTTGCTGGGGCGGTGGCCGTCCTGATGAAGGAAGCCCTCATGCCAACGTTGATGCAGACACTTGAGGGCCAGCCGTCCTTCGTTCACGCCGGCCCGTTCGCCAACATCGCACACGGCAACAGCTCAATCATCGCCGACAAGATCGCCGTCAAGCTCGGCGACTACGTCGTCACCGAGTCCGGCTTTGGCGCCGACATCGGGATGGAGAAGTTCTTCGACATCAAGTGCCGATACTCGGGCCTGATCCCGAACGCCGTCGTCCTCGTGGCAACCGTTCGGGCGCTGAAGATGCACGGCGGCGGCCCCGCAGTGAAGCCGGGCGCGCCGCTCGACGAGGCGTACACGAAGGAAAACCTCCCGCTCCTCGAAGCGGGACTGTGCAACCTCGGCGCGCACATCAAGAACGCGCTCAAGTTCGGCATCCCGGTCGTCGTAGCGGTCAACGCGTTCAAGGACGACACGGCGGCCGAACTGGAGGTAATTCGCGAGTACGCGATCGGCCAGGGGGCCGAGGACTCAGTTGTCACGACGCACTGGGCCGACGGCGGGCTGGGAGCCGGGAAGCTGGCCGAGGCCGTCGTCGCGGCGTGCGAGAAGCCGTCGAACTTCGAGTTCCTCTACCCGCTCGACTGGTCAATCAAGGAGAAGATTGAGAAGATCTCGATCGACATCTACGGAGCCGACAGCGTCAGCTACGAGCCACTCGCCGAGAAGCAGATCGCCGACTACGAGCGGGCCGGCTTCGGGAACCTCCCGATCTGCATGGCAAAGACGCACCTCTCGCTGTCGCACGATCCTGCCTTGAAGGGGGCGCCAACCGGGTTCACCGTTCCGGTTCGCGAGGTTCGCGCCAGCGTCGGGGCGGGGTTCATCTACCCGCTGATCGGGACGATGAGCACGATGCCCGGTCTGGCCACCTATCCGGCGTTCATGAAGATCGACCTCGACGAGAACGGCGAGATCACCGGCCTGTTCTAGGCGAGAGGTCCCAGCTTCCGGAAAGGGGTCCCATTGACGGACCGATTGCCGAGCAAGTTGCGCGACGAGATCGAGCGCCACGCGGGACACCCGGAGTCCTTGATCCATGTGCTGCGGAAGGTTCAGGAAACGGCCGGCTTCATCTCACCCGAATCCGAGGGCTACGTCGCTGACCGGCTCGGTGTTTCCATCGCACACGTCCACGGCGTTGTCACGTTCTATCATCTCTTCTACACCACCCCGCGCGGCCGACACACGGTTCGCCTCTGTCAGGGGACGGCGTGCCACGTCGGCGGTGCAGATCGGATTCGAACCGCCCTCGAGATGCGCCTCGGGATTGCGCCCGGCGAGACGACCGACGACCTCGCCGCCACACTTGAGACGGTCGCCTGCCTCGGGGCCTGCGCTCTGTCGCCGGTGATGGTCGTCGACGGCACTTACCACGGCCTCCTAACCCCGGACAAAGCCGTCGCAATCGTAGACCGAACTCTCAAGGAGAGCGAATGAGCGAGCGGATCACCACACGCGCCGAGCTCGACGCACTCAAGGAAGCCAATCTCGCTCGCATCGCTGCGGTCGAGCAGCGGATCACGGTCTGCAACGGAACCGGATGCCAGGCGTGCGGCGGCGTCGAGGTGAGAAACGCCCTCATCGATGCGATCGAGGCGCGGGGCCACTCGCACCGAGTTGCGGTTATGCCAACCGGGTGCCAAGGCTACTGCCAGCGTGGGCCGCTTGTTGTCGTCGAACCAGCTGCGGTCTTCTACCACGGGGTGAAGCCCGAGGACGCCGCCCGGATCGTTTCGGCGACAATCGAGAACGGCGAACTCGTCGAGGACCTGCTCCTCGAGGATCCCGTCACCGGAGAGAGAATCCCGCAACGCGACGACATCCGCTTCTACACCGGCCAGCAACGGATCGTCTTCGCTCTCAATGGGAAGATCGATCCAACGTCAATCGGCGATTACATCGCCCACGACGGTTACCAAGCGTTGGCAAAGGCGCTGCTCGATATGGAGCCGGAGGAAATTGTCGATGAAGTTCTGCAATCGGGTCTCCGCGGTCGTGGAGGAGCCGGCTTCCCGACCGGACGCAAGTGGCAGTTCACTCGCGACGCATCCGGCCGGATCAAGTACGTCGTCTGCAACGCCGACGAGGGGGATCCCGGAGCGTTCATGGACCGCAGCCTGATCGAAGCGACGCCCCACGCCGTGCTCGAGGGGATGCTGATCGCAGCGCGGGCCATTGGCGCTTCTGACGCTCACATCTACGTGCGCGCCGAGTACCCGCTCGCCGTCGAGCACATCCGCAAGGCGATCGACGACGCGCGCGAACTCGGCTTCGTCGGAGAGAACGTCCTGGACACCGACTTCTCGATCGACGTCCACACGATGGAAGGGGCCGGTGCGTTTGTCTGTGGTGAGGAGACGGCGCTGCTCCAATCAATCGAAGGGAAGCGAGGGATGCCGCGACCGCGACCGCCGTTCCCGGCGCAATCCGGTCTGTGGAGTTGTCCGACGAACCTCAACAACGTCGAGACCTACGCCAACGTCCCACCAATCGTCCTCCGCGGCGCCGACTGGTACGCTGGCATCGGAACCGAGACGAGCAAGGGGACGAAGATCTTCTCGCTGACTGGGAAGGTCGCGAACAACGGCCTCGTCGAGGTGCCGATGGGAACGACGCTCCGGCACATCATCTTCGAGGTTGGCGGTGGCATGCGCGATGGGCGCGAGTTCAAAGCGGCTCAGCTTGGAGGCCCGTCCGGCGGCTGCCTCCCGGCGGAGCTCCTCGACGTGCCGATCGACTACGAGTCGCTCGGCGAGCACGGTGCCATCATGGGCTCCGGCGGTGTCATCGTCCTCGACGACACGGCGTGCATGGTCAGCGTCGCCCGCTACTTCCTTGACTTCACGGCGAGCGAGTCGTGCGGGAAGTGCCTCCCCTGCCGTGTCGGAATCCCGGCAATGCGCGACATTCTTGTTCGGATCACAGAGGGCGAAGGCGAACTCGAAGACCTCGATCGGCTGAGGGAGCTGGCCAAGCTGGTGAAGTCAAGCGCCCTCTGCGGACTCGGGCAGACGGCGCCGAATCCGGTCCTGTCGACTCTTCGCTACTTCGAGGACGAGTATCGGGCGCACATTGTGGATGGGATCTGCCCATCCGGCGTCTGCGAGGCACTCGCCCGGCCGTACGCCATCGACCCGGATGCCTGCAAGGCGTGCGACCAGTGCGCGAAAGCCTGTCCGACCGGCGCGGCACATGGAACACCAGGCGAACCTCCGTACACGATCGACGACGCGCTCTGCATTCGATGCGGCGCTTGCTTCAAGGCCTGTCCGTTCGAAGCCGTGACGAGAGGAGCGGCGGCATGAGCGAGCGCGTCACAGTCATCATCGACGGACGTTCGATCGAGGCGCGAGCCGGCGAGAACCTCCTCGCCGTCGCCAGACGAAGCGGATGCGACATCCCCGGCCTCTGCTATCACCCGCGGGTGACCCCAACCGGCGGCTGTCGCCTTTGCCTCGTCAAGGTCGAAGGCAGGCCCGGCACGACGACCGCCTGTACGCTCGAAGCCTCTGAGGGCCTGGTGATCACCGCATTCGACGACGAACTCGAGGCGGACCGCCGATCGCTGATCGAACTGCTGCTCGCCGAGCACAACTGCGATTGCCTCACATGTGAGTCGGCCGGAGACTGCGAACTACAGGATCTCGCATATCGCTACGGCCTCGACAGACGGGAGAGGCGGTACGCGTTTCCGGTCCAAGAGCTTCCCGAGGAAGACACCTCCTCGCCGGTCCTCGTCTACGATCCGTCGAAGTGCATCCTCTGTGAGCGCTGCGTCAAGGCCTGCGACGAAATCGAGGGCAAGGGCATCCTCAGCTACGCCTATCGGGGACTGGATGCCGTCGTCACCGCCGGACCGAACGGATGGGGCGCGTCCGACTGCGATGGCTGCGGCGAGTGCATCCAGCTCTGCCCAACCGGCGCCATCCGGGAGAAACTCGACGTCCGCCCGCCGCGCCGCTGGGAGATGGAGCCGGTACAGACGACATGTTCATACTGCGGCGTCGGCTGCCAACTTGATCTCTGGGTTCACGAAGATCGGATCGTCAATGTCACCGGCTCGGACGCGATCCCCAACTTCGGCTCGACCTGCGTCAAGGGCCGGTTCGGCCACAACTACGTCCAGGCACTCGATCGACTGACCCGACCGCTCGTCAAACGCGACGGCAACTTCGTCGAGGTAACGTGGGACGAGGCACTCGATGAGGTCGCGAGCCGCCTGAACGTCATCAAGAGCACGCACGGCGCTGATGCGATCGGTGGACTGTCGTCTGCGACGTGCACCAACGAGGAGAACTACCTGTTCCAGAAGTTCGTCCGCGCTTGCATCGGAACGAACAACGTCGATCACTGCGCCCGCCTGTGCCACGCATCGACGGTCGCCGGACTCGCGGCTGCGTTCGGCTCCGGGGCAATGACCAACTCGATCGCCGAGCTCGAGTTCGCCGATTGCATCCTCGTAACCGGCTCGAACACGACCGAGACGCATCCGGTGATCGCCAACCTGATCAAACGGGCCGTACGCTACCACGGCGCGCGGCTGATCGTCGTCGATCCGCGTCAGATCGACCTCGTCAAGCATGCGACTCTCTGGCTTCGACAGCGGAACGGGACCGACGTCGCGTGGATCAACGGGATGATGCATGTCATCTTCTCCGAAGACCTCCACGATGAGGCCTTCATTGCCGAGCGGACCGAAGGCTTCGACGATCTCCGATCCGCGGTCGAGGGCTTCCCGCCGGAGCGAGCGGCCGAAGTCAGTGGGGTTCCGCTCGAGAGGCTCGTAGAGGCCGCCAGAGTCTACGCCGAAGCAGACAAGGCAGCCATCGTCTACTCGATGGGGATCACCCAGCACACCCACGGAACAGACAACGTCCTCTCGCTCGCCAACCTGGCAATGCTGACCGGGTCAATCGGGAAGGCGTCGTCCGGCGTGAACCCGCTCCGTGGCCAAAACAACGTGCAGGGAGCCTGTGATCTCGGCGCGTTGCCGAACGTCTGCCCCGGCTACCAGAAGGTCGTCGACCCAGCCGTTCAAGCGAAGTTCGAGGAGGCCTGGGGCCGCCCCCTTGCACCGGACGTCGGCTTGACGGTTGTCGAGATGATGCACGCCGCGGCCTCAGGCAAGCTGAAGGGAATGCTGATCATGGGCGAGAACCCGATGATCTCCGACCCGAACCTGAACCACGTCGAGGAGGCGCTAGACGCGCTCGAGTTTCTCGTCGTCCAGGACATTTTCCTCACCGAGACGGCGCGGCTCGCCGACGTCGTCCTCCCCGCCGCCTCCTTCGCCGAGACAAACGGGACATTCACCAACACCGAGCGGCGTGTCCTCTTGGTCAACAAGGCCGTCGATTCGCCCGGCGCGGCACGCCCCGATTGGGAGATCCTGTGCGACCTGTCAACGCGGATGGGCTACCCGATGGACTACCCGAGCACCGCGGCGATCATGGACGAAATCGCCTCCGTGTCCCCGATCTACGGAGGAATCCATCACGACCGGTTGGATCCGGATGGCCTGCAGTGGCCGTGCCCGAGCGACGATCACCCGGGGACCGTCTTCCTCCACGAGGGCAGATTCAGCCGAGGGCTCGGCAAGTTTCACGCCGTCGAGTACACGCCGTCGGCGGAGCTGCCCGATGACGAGTATCCGATCGTTCTGTCGACCGGCAGGATTCTGCCGCACTTCCACACCGGCTCGATGAGCCGGCGGTCGAACGCGTTGAACGCCTACGTCAGTGAGGCCTACGCCGAGATTCATCCGACTGACTTGGAGAGGATCGGCGTCGATGACGGAGAGAAGGTTCGGGTCATCACCCGTCGTGGCGAGATCGTGACCAAGGCGCTGGCGACCGAGCGGGTCGACGAGGGCTCGATCTTCATCCCGTTCCACTTCGTCGAGGCGGCTGCGAACCGGCTGACAAACGACGCGCTCGACCCGAAGGCCAAGATCCCCGAACTGAAGGTGGCAGCCTGCCGGCTCGAACGCGCAGCGTAGCCCGTGAGAGGTGCCCGTGGAGATCACCGAACGAATCCCGATCCAGCGTCTGCAGGCGGGGAGGGTCGAGTCGGTCGACGACACTCTCGTCGTTGAGCAGAACGTCGCCATCGAACTCGACGGAGAGGTCCTCTTCCGCACGACCTGCTCGCCCGGCGAACTCGGTGCGTGGGTCCTCGGCTACCTCTTCTCCGAGGGGCTGATTGCCTCTCCAGAGGACGTCGACGCGATCCACAACGAAAACGGTGCCTTCTCCGTTCGTTTGGGCCGTCGCGCGCATCCCGAGCGGCCGCCCCGCGTGCCAAGTGACTTGGTCGTGGGGACCGATCGTCTTCTTGCGGCGGCAGGGGAGATCGTCGGCCGAGCACGCGTGTTCGAACAGACGGGTGGGACGCACGCGATGGCGATCGCCACCCAGGAAGAGATCCTCACACTCGTCGAGGACATCAGCCGGACCTGCGCGCTCGAGAAGGCAATCGGGGAGGCGCTTCTAAGAGGCGTCGACTTCGGTCGATCGTTCGCCTTCCTTTCGTCGCGTGTGCCGACGCGGATGATCACCAAGCTTGCACGGTGCGGGATCCCAATTGTGGCTGCGGTCTCGGCCCCGACGATCGACGCAGTCAGGATGGCGGAGGAGCTGAACGTCTGCCTGTGCGGGTTTGTGCGTGACGAGCGGCTGAACGTCTACGCGCACAGGTGGAGGGTCGGGCTGTGACCCGCGAACCGGCGACGCTTCTCATCCTCGCGGGCGGCGAATCGAAGCGGATGGGCTTCCCGAAGCACCAACTCACCCTCGACGGACGCGACATCCTCACCCATCTGCACGGAAGACTCTGCCACCTGTTCGTCGAGACGCTCGTCGTCGGCCGCGACCTCGACGTTGTACCTGAAGGCGTTCGTGTTACCGAGGATCGCCTCATCGCCCGCAGCCCGCTCGTCGGCATCCATGGTGGCCTCTCCGCCTCACGAACCAATCTCACCTTCGTCGTCGCCTGCGACATGCCGTACGTCAAGCCGAGGCTCGTCGAGTTCCTGCTAAGCCAAGCTGAAGGCATCGATGTCGTCGTCCCCGTCGTCCGCGGCTACTACGAGCCGCTCTGTGCCATCTACCGCACATCGTGTGTGCAATCGATCGAACGGCTGATCGCACGCGGCACGCTCAAGGTCTCCGAGCTGTATCCGCTCGTCAACGTGCACGAGGTGGACGAGGAGCAGGTCCGCCTCCATGATTCATGCCTGCGTTCGTTCGCGAACCTGAATGCCCCAGCGGAGATCAAGGAAGCAGCGTAGTCTCAGCAGCAAGGCAGTGAGCCGGAGACGCCAACCCGCATCAAGCTCTCACCATCCTGAAGAACGCTGAACGGATTCGACCACGAAGCTGCCGCTTCGTGCCTCTCTAAGCTCGGAGAAACGCCGCGATCAGTAGGGGCGTAGCGCGATCGTCGCGGACCGGCGACTCGATCGCCTGTCGGATCTCGCGAGCATACTCGGGGTACTGCGCAAGCGCGGCCTCCATCTGCAACCGGGCCTCGCCCGGGGCGGTCTCAGGGTGTGGCTGGATCCCCCACACCGGAAGGTCCCCGTAGCGCATCGCCTGCACAGCGCAGGCTTCGTTAGTCGCCAGGACGCGCCACGGTTCCGGCGGGGCGACGACCTCGTCGAGGTGCGCAGCGAATGTGTGCCATGGGCTGAGAAGATTGGCGAAGAGGGGATCCGGTTGCACAATGTCGATGGCGACCCAGCCAAGCTCCGGCGTCGGCGCGCGTCGCACGCACTCGTGCCCCGAGAGCGCCCATGCCAGCATCTGATGGCCGAAGCAGCTGCCGAGAACGGCGAGTCCGCGCTCCACGGCATCGCGGACGGCGTCAGCCTCCGGGTCGAACCACGACGCGGGTTCCGCGAACGAGGCGTCCGAGCCGGTTAGAAGGAGGTGCGTGTATCGGTCGAGAGCTGGGATGAGCTCTCCTGCCGGGACGTGAATAGCATCAAACGCCACGTCTCCGAAGGTTCGCGACCACTCCTCAACCGGACGATAGACGGAGCAATCGAGCGAATTGCCGAGAACGAGGATGCGCTTCTGCATGAAAGAAGTATCGGAGAGTGAGGGTTCGGGATCAATCGAGATTCGTAAGAAGGAAGTTCGACCGCCTCGGACCGACCTACCTCTTCTCGGAGACGGCGTTGAGTCCGTAGAAGGCGTGATTGAGCCGTCAAGCCTCAATCGTAGCTCTCTCGGTCTTCTCCGATACTCCAATCATCGACGACGAAGAAGCGCGCACCAGCCTCAGCAGTCCGTCGAGAAGCCCAAAGACCTGATCGGGAATCGCCTCAGGAAGCTGTAGCTGTCGGCCGAACCGCTCGCGAGACCTGGATGCTGCATCGCGAGACCTGATTTCTGTGGTCCTCGTGCTATCCGCGTGCCCGTCGGTGCGGTCGGCTCGTTCGTTGGCAATCGGAGTGTGTCGATTCGAGAATGAAGGCCTGACCCTGAGGCCTGTTTGACCCTGAGGCCTGTTGCCGGTGCGAGAACTAACGAAGATTCGAGGAGCGAATCCAACACCCTCGCAGTCAGAGAGGTGCACTCCTCGTGCTACGTCGAAAGCGTGAATGAGCTGGCTGGCGGCTGGCTTGTCGACGTTCACAGGAACGCTGACTGCAACCGTCCCATCCGAGAAGAGAGCAAGCATTTCCTCATCGGGGCTACCAGCGTTGCGGCTCGGCTTCCAATCCGATCGACCACCTTGAAGTTCCTGCTCCCCGACCAGACGTTGTCAAGAGCCTCGAGCGGAATGCAGACTGGACCCACAGGCTCCAGAGTGATGTCAAACGCGGACACTTTGATCCGCCTCCGCCGCTAAAACTTCTATCAGAAACCGCTTGACCTTCTTCTTGAGAGTCTCCCGAGACACGAGTTGCTCTTCAGGTTCCTTCGCTGTCTCCAGCTTGCCAGCCAGGAACTCCGCCGCGTCCTCAAGGTCACATCCCTTCTTTGGGATCGGGGGTCAGGCCTTTATTTTCGAATTCAGATCGCTCGGAGGCAGATCGTGATCCTAGCGGTCAGGCAGAAGCTTCGGTGACACAACACATAACTCTCGGACTTCGAGCTTCTCCCCCGGATCTCGCGTGACTCACATCTAGGGCTTCGTGGTCACAGGCCGTTCCCCGTCCCTTGCGCACGGAAGCTGCGTGACCTCGCGGCACGAACATCCGATGGCATCGGATTCCGACCGGATAGTTGACTTCACTCGGACTCTTCCAGTAATGTGCATACGCACGTCACGCAATCGCTGCAAGAGGAGGCGCGTTTGGCTACGAAAGCCACCGAGCTGAAGATCCTCATCAAGGCCATCTGGGTCCTCAATTGGTTCAACTCATGCGGCTTCGCAGAGTTGGTGCCGATGGTCGGATCTCGATGGGACATGGAGAGATTCGGGATGATCATCACCGGAACTCCGCGACACGCAGACGTTCTGTTCATCGCCGGATATCAGACGTTCAAATCGCTGGAACGCGCCAAGAGGATCTACGAGCAAATGCCTGATCCGAAGGTCGTTCTCGCGCTTGGCTCCTGCACGATGTCGGGGGGCATGTATTGGGACTCGTACAACACGGTCAAGCGCCTGAGTGATCATATACCCATCACGATGTACATCCCCGGATGTCCGCCACGGCCGGAGGCGGTCTTCGAAGCCTGCGGGAAGATCTTCGAGCACGTGAAGGCCATGTGATGGACAGCATGCGAACCGCTTCAGCCAGAATGGAACTGCTCGCGGCAATCGACGCGCAATTCGACGTCGAGAATCGCGTGGACAAGGATGGGAGCGTCTGGGTGTCGGTCGGCAAGGATCGGCTCTTCGACTTGCTGGGGTTCGCCAAGAACGCGGGATTCGAGCACTGCTCATCCATCTCCGTGACCGATTGGCCGGAGGACGAGGTGTTCGAACTCACCTACCACCTGTGGTCCTACCGTGACAAGATCCTGCTAACGGTGAAGTCTCAGATTGATCGGCGAGAACCGATCGTCACATCCGCGATCCCCTTGTGGGGACCGAGTGCTCAGATCCACGAAAGAGAACTGCATGAGCTATTCGGCGTGCGGTTCGAGGGAAATCCGGATTTGGCACCGCTCTTCCTGGAGAACTGGGAGGGACCACCACCGTTTCGGAAGGACTTCGATTGGCGAGAGTTCGTGAGGAAGGAGTTCTACGATGAGGGCAACCCCCGTGAACAGGGTTACTGGGGCTGACGGGATCACGGAAGGATGCCGGACCGAGGACGGCTTCGATCTCTACTTCGGTCCCGTCCATCCCGGATCGGGGAATTTCGGCGTCAAGCTGACTGTCCGCGGTGAGGAGGTCGTTGCCGCGCGCGCCGACCCGGGTTACCTGCACAGAGGGTTCGAGAAGCTGATGGAGTACAGGACTCCAATGCAGAACTCCGTCTTGTCGGACAGGCTCTGCATCCTCGAGTCGCTGAATTGGAACTTGGTCCATGCCGAGGCGGTGGACAGGCTGCATGACACGGAGATCCCTGATCGGGCGAAGTACATCCGAGTGATCATGGCCGAGCTCTCGCGGATTCAGTCTCACATCATCTGGTATGGGGTCCTGTCCAAGGCGCTCGGGTTCGACACGGGCTTCAAGGTGGCGTTCGGATACAGGGACTACGTTCTTGATCTGTTCGAGTTCGTCACTGGAGGCCGGGTCTACCCGGCTGGATACATCTGTCCCGGCGGGGTGAGAAGGGACTTCCCGAAGGGCACGAAGGAACGGATTCGCGAGCTTCTGACCAAGATGGAGAAGATGTCGCGCGAGTTCGAAGCATACGACAACGCCACCATCAGGACGCGGGTCAAGGGCATCGGCGTCTTGGCGCTGGACGACGCTATCCGCCTCGGGGCCACCGGCCCAGTGTTGCGAGCCTCGGGCTTGGCAGCCGACGTCAGACGAGATGCTCCCTACGAGGTCTACGACAAGCTCGACTTCGAGATTCCCGTCCATGAGGAGGGGGATGCCTATGCCAGGTCCATCATCCAAAGGCGAGAGATCGAGGAATCGATCAAGATCATCCGACAGGCCCTGGAACAGCTGCCCGCAGAGGAGCTGCCGCCCGTCAAGCCGAAAGCCGCGGGGAAAATCCCGGAGGGAGAGGTCTACGTGCGAAACGAGATCGCGCGAGGAGAGGCGGGGGTCTACATGAAGAGCGTTGGGGAGAGCCACCCATATCGGTGCAAGATCAGAGGTCCCGATTTCCTGCACATGATCCCCGTGCTTGAACACCTACTCGTCGGAGCCGAAGTGGCCGATGTCCCAGCCATTTACTGGAGCTTGAATATCTGTCCCGCGGACATGGATCGGTGATCGAAATGGCAATCGGAGTCATCCCACAGCTGATCAAGAACCTGTTCTCCAGACCGATGACGGTCAGGTTTCCCCACGAAGCGATTCCGATTCCGGATGGGTATCGCGGCGAACACGCGTACGATGTCGGTAGTTGCACAAGCTGTACCCTGTGCGCGCGGGTTTGCCCCAACCGGGCGATCGAGATGGTCAAGGCGCCTGAGGAGCATCGAGAGAAGTACCCGAAGACCTACCCACAGATCGACCTCGGGAAGTGCTGCTTCTGCGGGCTTTGTCAGGACATCTGCGCGAGTGGCGCAATGAAGCTGACGAAGGGGTTCTTCCTCTCGACCAACGATCGCGCAACGGTTCTCAGACCCCCTTTCGCCAGTTCAGAACAGGATTAGTGCGGCCAGACGAACGAGTATCCGAACGTCTGCCTTTGCGGCTTCGTCCGCGCAGAGCGACTCGACACCTACACGCACGGATGGAGGGTCGGGCTCCCCATCGGGGGGGCGATTCTTAACTAGCCGTGCTTGTCCCAACCCGCTGGGCAGCACGCAGGCCTTCGCGAGGCTGCGTGCCACGACCGATGCCGCCCCCTCTCAACCGCGAAGGCGCATCTCACCTGCGACATGCCGTTCGTCAAACCGAGGCTCGTCGAGTTCCTGCTGGCCCAAGCGGAAGGCTTCGACGTCGTCGTCCCCGTCGTCCGCGGCTGCCACGAACCCCTCTGCTCC